>Ga0070699_100000066_pt1 | contig 99262 bp, 89 predicted proteins | sample KBSK1503metaG_FD_65473 | JGI IMG/M metagenome (GOLD analysis project Ga0070699, IMG submission 65473) | Corn, switchgrass and miscanthus rhizosphere microbial communities from Kellogg Biological Station, Michigan, USA - KBS K1-50-3 metaG | ecosystem: Host-associated > Plants > Roots >... | reverse complement strand
GTCCGGGAACCAGAGGGGGAGCAGAACCAGCAGTTGCGCGAAGAGAAACATCCACGCAATCTGACTCAGCCAGTAAAGCCAGTCTGCACCGGGCAAGCCGGGGTGCACATAGACGGCGACCCCCGCGTAGAGCCTCGGTAGGTCGAGGAAGATCGCGGAAAAGGCGATCGCCAGCAGTAACCATCCGATGCGGTTCGCGGGACGCCGCCAGGCAACCAAACCTCCGACGCTGCTCATCGCGAGGATCGCGAAGAAGCCGGCTACCGACGAATTGCTGGGCCGAAATACCTCCGGCACCTGGCGCCAGTCGACTGCGAACGTGAAAAATACCTGGCACGCCAATAGCGCTAGAACCAGGGAAAGTAACAGCGCCGGCACAAAGAAGGCTCGTCCAAGCTTCGGTTCGGGGCGATCGGCGATGACCATCGGCTAGGCGGGCGCCAACGCTGCGATCCGGTACGCCTGGACCGCCGCGTGCCGACCTTTTACGTGGGCGAGCGGCAAGGCGTCCGCATTGACCGAGCCATCGAGCGCCCGATATGTCCCCTCGCTGAGAATCGTCTCGCCAGCCCTCGCGAATTGCTGCAAGCGCTGGCAGAGATTCACGCTGTCGCCAACCAGCGAATACTCGAGCCGCTCCTCCGATCCGAGCAACGCAGCGGCGACCTGGCCGGTGGACAGACCGATTCCGATATGAAACGGTGGCAGCTGCTCGGTGGCCCAATGGGCGTTCACGGCTGCCTGCGCCTCGTGCATGGCCCGGGCGGCATCAAGCGCGCGCTGCGCATGGTCCTGCTCCGGCAGCGGCGCGCCGAAGACGGCCATCACAGAATCCCCGACGAACTGCATCACGGTGCCACTTTGCTTAAGGATTGCCCGGTTCATCTCGGCGCGGTGCTCATTGAGCTGGCGGGCCAGCACGGTGGGGTCCGCGTCTTCGGCGATCGTCGAGTAACCGCGGATGTCCGACATTAGGACCGTGACCGTGAGGGTCTCGGTTCCACCGATATTACGACCCTCGCGACGAAGTTTCTCGGCGATTCCAGTCGGGAGGAGCCGGCTCAGACTTTCACCCTGCTCTTCGCGATCCACAATCGCCTGGTGAAGCAGCTTCAAGCGACGCAGCGCTCCGGTCGCACCGCTGCTGGCCGCCTGCGCCAGCTTCAGGAATAGTTTCTGGATAGCGTCATCGACGGCGGCGGGCGTCGTCCCCTGCGCGACGGCAATCGCTTTCATCGGCCGCCCTTCGGCCAGCAGCTGCAGCAGCTCCTCTTCATCGGGCGTCAGGTCGGTCCCCTGGCTGGCGGGGCGTACCAGTGCTTCGACGATCCGCGGGTCGAGCATCGATCCTCCGGTCGTCACGGCGCGGATGGCGCGGAACAGCTCGTCCCCTTCGGCCACGCGATCCTTCAAAAGGTAGGCGTAGCCGGCGGCGCCTTCGCTCAACAGCGAGATCGCGTAGTCGGGCTCGTCGTATTGGGACAGCACCACGATTCCCGTCCCTGGGTGCCGCTTGCGCACCTGCTTGGCCGCCTCGATGCCCTCGCGTTGAAATGTTGGCGGCATTCGGATATCGGTGACGACCACCTGCGGCGCGGCTTGCTCGGCTCCGGTGACGAGCCCCTCGTAGTCGCCTGCGACCCCCACCACCTCCATGTCTCCCGCGCTTCCGATCAGCGCCCGAACGCCTTCCCGGACGATCAGGTTGTCATCGGCAAGAAACACGGTGATTTTCGTTTCCGGCATGCCCCCTATTTGAGCCTGATAAGCCCGATTGGTCAAGGGAGGTAGCTACGAGCTTCTCCTTGGTGTAGACCGCCTCGAAGCGAGCGGGCCCGCAACACGTAGACTCCCCTTCGGTGCGATTGTTGGTTTGCGGTGTGCGAGGGTCGACGCCGTCACCGGGACCGGAGTTCGTGCGATACGGCGGCAACACGTCCTGTATCGCGCTCACCCACGACGGGCAGGGGCCGAGCCTGGTGCTCGACGCGGGGACCGGGCTCCAGCGGCTGAGTACGCAGCTGAACGGTGAACCATTCAAGGGGTCGATCCTGCTCAGTCATCTGCACTGGGACCATACGCACGGCATCCCGTTCTTTGGCGCGGGCGACCGCCAGGGCGCCGAGATCACGTTGATGATGCCGGCGCAGGGTGATCCCGCCAACGTGCTGGCACGGGTGATGTCGCCACCCCACTTCCCCATCAAGCCAGCCGAGCTGCGCGGCAAGTGGCGTTTTCTGGGAATCCAGGAAGGGCCGCGATCAGTCGAGGGGTTCGACGTCGTCGCGCGCGAGATCCCGCACAAGGGTGGCCTGACCTACGGGTATCGCGTGACCGGTGACGGTGTGACGATCGCCTACCTCTCTGACCATAGCCCGATCGCGTTCGGCCCGGGACCGGCCGGTTTCGGCGCCTATCACCCCGCGGCGATTGCGTTGGCGCGGTCTGCGGACCTGCTGATCCACGACGCGCAATTGATCGGTCCCGAATTCGCGGCGTTCGCCCCCTTCGGCCATTCGGCCGTCGAGTACGCCGTCGGTCTGGCCGACGCGGCCGGCGTCAAGCGGCTTCTGCTGTTTCACCACGATCCGGCGCGGACCGACGACCAGATCGATGCGATTGTTGCGCCGTATCGCGGCAACGCCATCCCGGTCGACGCCGCGGCCGAGGGCACCGTCATCGACCTTGGCTGACAGCTCACGAATGTTTCCCTCCCCCTCTGGGGGAGGGCAGGGTGGGGGCCATGTGGACGCGGTCGTCGTCGGCTCGGGCCCAAACGGATTCGCGGCGGCCATCGTCCTCGCCGGCGCCGGCAAGTCGGTCCGCGTGCTCGAGGCAGAATCAACCATCGGTGGTGGAGCGCGATCCGACGCGCTGACGCTGCCCGGATTCATCCACGACGTCTGCTCATCCGTCCTCCCGCTGGCGCACGCGTCGCCCTTTTTCCGTTCGCTGCCTCTCGCTGACTACGGGCTGAGCTACGATCAGCCGCCTATCCCGCTGGCGCACCCGCTCGATGACGGCTCGGCCGGAGTGCTCCACCGGTCGCTTGACGAAACGGCGATCGGCTTGGGGCGAGACGGCGCGGCCTATCGCCGGCTGATGGGGCCGATCGTTCGCAACCTCGACCTCTTGGTCCATCAGTTCCTGGGCCCCCTCCGTCCCTCCGCCCATCTGGTGACGCTGGCGCGATTCGGGATCCCGGCGCTCCGCTCCGCGGGTGCGCTGGCCGCCGGCCGTTTCCGAACCGCCCAGGCCCGCGCCATGTTCGCCGGGCTCGGGGCGCACTCGATCCTCTCGCTGCGCCGGCCGGCGACCGCCGCGTTCGGGCTCGTCCTTGGCGCCTCAGCCCATGCCTATGGGTGGCCCTTTGCCCACGGCGGTTCGCAACGGCTCGCCCATGCACTCGCCGCGCTGCTGCGCGCCCGAGGTGGATCGATCGCGACGGATCGCCGGGTGACGAATATGGACCAGGTGGCGGAGGGTCGGGTTGTGCTCTTCGACCTGACCCCGCGCCAGGTCGTGGCGATCGCGCGCGGCCAATGGCCGGACGGATTCAGCCGGCAACTGGAACGTTTTCGCTACGGGGCCGGCGTCTTCAAGGTCGACTGGGCGCTCGACGGCCCGATCCCCTGGCGTGCCGAAGCCTGCCGCCACGCCGGGACGGTCCACGTCGGCGGCGCGTTCGACGAGGTGATCGCGGCCGAGGATGCGGTGGCCGCTGGGTCGGTGGCCGAGCGGCCCTTCGTGATCCTCGCGCAGCCCACGCTGGCGGACCCCACCCGGGCGCCTACCGGCAAGCACGTCGGATGGGCCTATTGCCACGTGCCGAATGGATCGACGGCCGACATGCGCGAACGAATCGAGGCGCAGGTCGAGCGATTCGCTCCTGGCTTCACCTCGCGCATCCTCGCCCGTCACGTCATGACGCCGGCCGACGTCGAGCGCCATGATGCCAACAACGTCGGCGGCGACATCAACGGCGGGATGGCCGACCTGCGGCAGCTCTTCATCCGGCCGACCCGGCGCCTCTACGCGACGCCCAATCGGCAGCTTTACTTGTGCTCGTCCTCCACACCGCCAACCGGTGGCGTGCATGGCATGTGCGGCTTCTATGCGGCGCGAACGGCGCTTCGCCGCGCGCGTTGGGCGTGAGTCGCAAGCGGGTCCTGATCCTCGGCGGCGGCCACGCCGGCGTCCGTTGCGCCCGCGAGCTGATCAAGCACCGGCGCCCAAACGATGAGGTCGATATCACGATCGTCAGCCGCGAGAACGTCGAGGTCTGGCACGGGCTGATGCCGCAGATCGTCTCGGGCGTGTTGCAGGCTCAGCACGTGCTGATCCCGCTGCGGGAGATCCTGCCGGGGGTCACGATTTACACGCGAGAGATCGAGTCGATTGACCCGCTCGCGCGCCGCGCGGTGCTCAGCCTCGGCGGCGAGAGTGACGAGGTCGCGCTCGAAGCAGACTACCTGGTGATCGCACTCGGATCCGTCACCGACCTCTCCCGCTTTCCCGGTCTGACCGAACACGCCCTGCAGACCAAGACGATCGGCGACTTCATCCACCTGCGCAACCACCTCATCGAGATGCTGGAGGCGGCAAGCGTGACGTCGGACCCCGCGGAGCGACAGCGTCGCCTGACCTTTGTGATTGCCGGCACGGGGTATGCCGGAGTCGAAATCGCCTCGGAAGCAAACGAGTTTCTGCGCGCCTCCCTCCGCTCCTATCCGATGATTTCGCCAACCGAGCTGCGCGTGATCACGGTCGATATCCTGACGCGCGTGCTGCCGACCTTCAACGATCGGCTCGCCCAACGCGTCCTCGACCGGATGCGCAAACGCGGGATTGAGCTTCGGCTTGGTGTCGGCATCAAGGAAGCCACGGCCGGCGCGATCGTGCTGGCCGACGGCTCACGGATCGAGACCCGCAGCATCATCGCTACCGTGGGCATCGGCACCAACCCCCTGGTGCGGACGCTGCCCCTGGAGCTGCAACGGGGACGCATCCCGTGCGATCCGTTCTGCCGCATCCCCGGCTGGCCGGGGGTCTATGCGACGGGCGATAACGCGGCGGTTCCGGATCCCGCCCGCGGTCAGCCATTCGGCGCCATGGTGATGGTGGCCTTCGGCGAAGGCCGGCAGGCGGCGCGCAACATCCTCGCCGACATCCGCGGCGAGCCGCCGGAGCCCTGTCATCCGACGCGCTTTGGTGAGGTGGCGTTGCTCAGCCGCCGCTATGGTGTCGCCCAGGTCCGGGGCATAGCCCTTCATGGCTGGCTGGCCTCGTTGGTTTCACGGGGGCTGTTTCTTTCCTTCATGCCCACCTGGCGTCGCCGCTTCGGGCTGGCGCTGCATTGGATGGGGAGTGCGGTCATGCCCGACAATCTGACGCCCCTCCCGCTCGGGCGCACCAATACCGTGGTGCCGATGCGCTTTGGCGCTGGCGAGACCATCGTGCACGAGGGTGACATCAGCGGGCGCTTCTATGTGATTACCGCTGGCGAGGTCGAGGTCCTGCAGAACGTCGGGAGTCAGGAGAAGGTGATCCGGAAGCTCGGGCCAGGCGATCATTTCGGCGAGATCGCCGCGATGAGCAATGGGCGCCGCACGGCGACGGTCCGCACCCTGACGGCCACCAGCGTGCTCAGCCTTGCCCGCGACGATTTCGCGGCGCTGGTCGAACACCTACCCGCGCTCCACGATGCCCTCGAGGCATATCCCAACGCGCCTAAGGACTAGACCCAGCCCCTCCGCCTCCCCGCTTGCGCGGCGGGGCCTCCCCTTACCCTCCCCCGCTTGCGGGGGAGGGCAGGGTGGGGGCTCGTTACCGCGAGCTAGCTCGCCTTGTTCGCGAAATCGTTCGTATAGGTCTCGCTGAGGTTGACGCTAATGCCCTTGTCGCTCGAGACGTAGTTCTGGAGGATGCTCAGCACGGTCTGTGGTCCGGCCGCGGGCATCTTGCAGTCGGTCCCGAAGATGGACAGTTGGTTCTTGAGTGCGGAGACGTAGAGGTCCTTGCTGGGAACCAGGTAGTCGGCCGGCATCTTGGCGGCGATGTCTTCGGCGCTGTGCGTACTCATCCACTTCAACGTCTTGACGTAGACGTTGACCAGCCGCTGGGCGACGTCCTTGTGGCTGTTGACCCAGTCGTTCTTGGCGAAGATGCCGATGAACGGATAATCGCCACCGAGGGCGGCGCGGGTCGATTCCGGCGTGCGAAGATCGATCAGCACCTTCGCATCGCCGCTCTGCAGCAGCCGGGTGATGGTCGGCTCGGTCGTCATGCCGGCGTCGATGGTGCCGTTCTTGATGGCCGCGATAAACGTGTTGCCGGCGCCGACCGCGACGAAGTGCGCATCGGATCCCTTGAAGCCCGCCCTACCGAGGAGGGCCAGGGTGATCGTATGCGTGCCCGAGCCGATGTCGGTGACGCCCAGGCTCTTCCCCTTGAGGTCCGCGGCCGACTTGATCGAGTCGGCTTTCTTGCTCGCGACCATCTCGGCCTCACCAGGCGCGATGCCGAACTGGCAGATGGTCTCGATCTTCTTTCCCCGCGCGTTGAGCTCGACCGGATGGCTATAGGCGCCCGAACCGGCGTCGACGTTGCCGGCGACGACCTCGTCCTCGGTGCCCTGGCCGGATCCCTCATCGACAAGGGTTACGTTGATCTTCTGGTCGTCGAAGTAGCCGAGCTGCTTGGCCAGCATGTTGGGTAGGTAGATCTGCTTGTTCAGGCCGCCGACCATCAGCTTGAGGTCGACCGGTCTCATGGCGGCCGGCGAGCCCCCTGACGCGGCGTTGTTCGACCCACCGCACGCGGCGAGGGCGATGGCCAGCGCCACGGTCCCTCCAATCGCAAAGAACGTCCGATGTCTAAATCCGTAAATCAATCGTTTCTCCTCCCTAGATTGGTATTTCGCCGCTGACTCGACTGGGCCGCCACTTGATGAGCCGTTTTTCGATGGCGCTGATCACCCCCTCCGCGATCAATGCGAGAACTGCAAGCAGGAACATGCCGGCGAACACTCCGTTGACGTCGAAGGTGTGCCCGGCGTTGTAGATGAGCTGACCGAGGCCGCCCGTCGCCCCAAACAGTTCGCCGACGACCGCGCCGACGATCGCCAGCCCAAAACTGATATGAAGGCTGGCCAGGATCCAGGAGAGCGCCGACGGGACGATGATCTCGGTCGTCAGGCGGCGGTTGTCGGCACCGAGGATCCGCGCGTTGGCGACGAGGTTGCGATCCACTTCACGCACGCCCTGAAAGGCGTTGAAGAAGACGACGAAGAACACAAGCACCACGGCGGTCCACGCCTTGCCCCAGACGGAGACAACCCCGAACATGATCGCGAAGAGTGAGCCGAGCACGACGCGCGGAATCGCGTTGGCCGCCCTGATGAACGGCGAAAGGACCTCGGCGAGCAGCTCGATGCGGCCGAGCAAGATGCCGAAGACGATGCCCAAGACCGAGCCGATGACGAAGCCGAGCACGGCTTCCTCCATCGTGATGGCGGCCTGCAGCCAGAGCGGCCCAAGAGCTGTGCCGTCGGTGATCCAGGTCCACAGCCGCTGCGCGATGCCCGACGGCTGCCCCACGAAGAAGGGGTCGACCCAATTGAGGCGCGTCATGACTTCCCAGCTGCCGAGCCAGAGGACGGCGAACACCAGCCGCAGCCCGTAGATCGTCAGGCGCCGCCGGCGCGCCGTGCGTGAGCGCCGGGCCTTCAGGTCGGCGTCGATCAATTGCGGATTGCCCTCCCCCGCGTCTCGGTTAGAGCTCACATTCCCCTCCCCTGCTTGCGGGGGAGGGCCAGGGTGGGGGCTGTTCACGCTAGATGGCGGCAGCGTGCTTCTGACGCTCATAACTCACCAAGACCTCGTCGCGAAGCTGGTTCCAGATGGCCTCGTAGATTTGGGCGAAGCGCGGCTGAAAACGTATCTCGGCGACATTGCGGGGCCGAGGCAGGTCGACTTCGAAGGTCCCTTTGACGGTGCCTGGTCCGGCGGTGAGGAGCACCACCCGATCGGCGAGCGCGATCGCCTCCTCGAGGTCGTGGGTCACGAACACCACCGATGCGGAGGTCGACGACCAGAGGGCGAGCAGCTCGTTCTCCATCAGGGTCCGGGTCTGGACATCGAGGGCTGAAAATGGCTCGTCCATCAACAGGATCCGCGGCCCGTTGATCAGGCTTTGCGCGAGTCCCACGCGCTTGCGCATGCCGCCCGAGAGCTGATGCGGGTAGCGGTCTTCGAAACCAGAAAGGCCGACGCGCGCGATCCAATCCCTGGCCCGGACTCGGGCCTCCGCTCCGGCCACCCCGTGATAGCGGGGTCCGGCCGCCACGTTCTCCAGCGTGGTCTTCCAGGGGAAGACGGCGTCGCTCTGGAAGACGTAGCCAATGCCATCGGCGATGCCCTTGACCGGGCTGCCCTCGACCCTGACCTCACCCGCGCTTGCCTGCTCGAGGCCTGAAATCAGGGCTAGCGTCGTCGACTTGCCACAGCCAGTCGGCCCGACCACGGCGCAGAACTCAGCGGGTGCGACCTCCATCGTGAGGTCGCGGAGCGCGGTGTAGATGCCGCCTTTGGGCGTGGCGAACCGCTTGGTGACGCCACGCAACTCGATCGCCGGGCTGGCCATTGCCGCAACCCTAAATGGGCCGGACGGCCGCTGAATAGCCTTGCGAAATTTGCGACCGTTGTGGTCGTTATGGTCGCTTCCTGCGAACGGCGGGACCGGATACGATGAGGTCGGTGCGCGGTCCACGCCTCAGCCTCGCGTCACGGATCCTCGCCTTCCAGCTCGCGATCATTTTTGGTTCGCTGCTGGTGGGCGCCGTTGGCTCCATCGTGGTCGAGCGACAGCGGCTCGATCAGCGCTACGAGCAACAGGCGCTATCGGTCGCCCAGTCGGTCGCAAGCCTGCCATCGGTCCGCGATGGGCTGCGGGACTCGGATCCGTCACGGACCCTGCAGCCACTGGCGCAGGGGTTGCGCAAGGCGTCTGGCGCCAGCTTTATCGTCATCGCCGGTCCGGACGGTATTCGATACTCGCATCCGAACCCGGCCATGATCGGCAAGCGGATCGACGAGGATCCCAGCTCGATCCTGGCGGGCCACACCTTCGTCGGCATCCAGCGGGGTACGCTCGGCGTCTCGGCGCGCGGCAAGGCTCCCATCTTCGATGGCACCGGTCGCGTCATCGGGATCGTCTCGGTTGGATTCCTGGAGCAGCAAGTCTCCGCCCAGCTGGCGGCCGACCTGCCGCAATTGAGTCTCTATGTGCTGGCGGCGGTCGGCCTCGGCGTCATCGGATCCCTATTGCTCGCCCGCCACCTCAAGCGTCAGACGTTCGGTCTCGAGCCTCCGGAGATCGCGACGCTGCTGGAGCAGCGGGAAGCGAGCCTGCACGGGATCCGTGAAGGCACCATCGCGACGGATAACAACGGACGCATCACACTGATCAACGACGAGGCCCGTCGGCTGCTGCGGCTGTCGAGCGACAGCCTCGGGCGGCCGCTCACTGAGGTCCTCCCTTCGGGCCGCGTCCGCGATTTGCTGATCGGCGAGGTCACGGGCGCCGACGAGGTCGTGCTGGCCGCCGACCGCGTGCTGGTGGTGAGCCGGATGCCGGTGGTCGTGCGCGGCCGGAACATCGGCTACGTCGCGACCTTCCGCGACCGGACCGAGCTGGAGAGCTTGCTGCGCGAGCTCGACAACGCCCGGAGCGTCACCGAGGCATTGCGTGCCCAGGCCCACGATTTCTCCAACCGACTGCACACCATCGCCGGGTTGATCGAGCTCGGTCGCCAGGAGGAAGCGATGCAGCTGACGACGGAGTCGTCGTCCGTGTCGCAGGAGCTCACCGAGTCACTGCTGGAGCGCGTCGGCGACCCGGTGCTTGGGGCGCTCCTGCTTGGGAAGTCAGCAGTCGCGGCCGAGCGCGGGATCCAGTTCCGGCTCTCGCCGGACAGCCGCCTCGACGGCGATGCCGGGCACCCACGCGACTTGATCACGGTCGTGGGCAATCTGATCGACAACGCACTCGACGCCGCGGCCACCTCTGCCAACGGCGGCCCGCGTTGGGTCGAAGTCTCGATTCACAAAGCGGACGGCGACGTCGTCATCAAGGTGCACGATTCCGGCTCTGGCATCAGTAAGGGTGACCTGGAGCAGATCTTCTCCGAGGGCTATACCACGAAGCTGGCCGGTCCGGGCTCGCGGCGCGGCCTCGGCCTCGCTCTCGTGAAGCAAGTGGCCGCGCGTCGCGGCGGTGAGGTCACGGTCCTCAACCAGGGCGGGGCGTTGTTTACCGTGCGGCTGCCGCTGTCGGCCAAGCCGGTTTCGGTGGCCACGGCATGATTCGAACCCTGATCGTCGACGACGACTTTCGCGTTGCCTCCTTGCACCGGGCGTATGTCGAGAAAGTTCCGGGCTTTACCGTTGTCGGCGAGGCCGCGACCGGCGCCGAGGCGCTGCGCCTGGTCAATGCCGCCAGGCCGGACCTGGTCCTTCTCGACATCTATTTACCGGACATCTCAGGGTTAGAAGTGATGCGGATGATTCGCGAAGGCGGGGCTTCGCGCGTCGACGTGATCGCCATCACCGCCGCTCGCGACGTCGAGAGCCTCCGCGCCGCTATGCACGGCGGCGTCGTGCATTACCTGATCAAACCATTCCGCTTCGCGGCTCTCCATGAGAAGCTGCAGAGTTACGCCGCGATGCACCAGCGGCTCAAGCAACTCTCCGAGGCCGACCAGCACGCGGTCGACACGCTCTACAACATCCTCCGCCATGGTGGCGCGGAGGAGACCCTACCGAAGGGGCTGTCGCGACCTACGCTGGGGCTTGTCACCCGCATCCTGCAAGAAGCGGGCGGTGACCTGACCGCGGTCGAGGTGGCGGAGCTCGCCAATCTCAGCCGTGTGACGGCCCGGCGTTACGTGGATCACCTCGTGCAGTTAGGTCGCGTAGAAGTCGTCATGCGCTACGGCTCCCCCGGACGCCCTGAACATCTCTATCACCTTGTCGCACGGCCGGCGACCATGGCGTCGTCCGACCGCCCGTCGACGGGCTGAGCCTGGGCCGGCCCACCAAGCTCATCAGTTGGGGCCTCGCGAACTCGGCGCATTGACATTGGCCCTTTGATGATTGCATAAAGAAGTTATCGGCAAGCTGCCAAGCGACGCCTGTCCGTACGCGCGTCCTTTTCCCAAAGACTTTGCCGACTGCACCGCCTTCCAGTCGGTGGAGTTCAACGGGGCGTCGAGTGACGGCGCGGCCCAGATACTGACCACCTGCGCCAATCTCGTGGTCGGCGCCTTCTCGGATGGCGCGACCCACCGCTACGCACGCTGCCAGCTCGGGGACGCTCTCGCCCGATTGGCAATGCTGAAGACCCAGGTCGAGGTAAGCGAGTCATACGTTCTCCAGCATGCCGATCCCGACGACGCGGCGCTTGCCCCGCCGCCGATCATGCCACCTCGCTAAAACGAGATGAGGGCGGTCGCTGAACCGCCCCTTTCCGATTGTGATGTCGTTAGCAGGTGACTTTGGCGAAGAAGACGACCTCCGCCGGACCGCTCGATATCGCGCTCGAACCGAGGTGGAAGTCCATGTGCAAGACCAGGCGCGAGCCATCCGATCCGGTCGCAACGTAAGTCGCGGTGAAGTGACTTACCGCGTTTTGGTTGTTGAACGAATCGCCGAACCACTGCACGAAATGACCCATGTAGGTAATGCCCGCGGATGAGACGAACACCAACCCACCCTCGATCGTCCCGGTATCCCATTCTTCACCCGCCGTATAGATCGTGATGTGAAACACGCCAGTCGCGACGGTGAGGGTGAGGAACCCACCGGGGACGGTGGACCCATCCGGACATACGATCGGCGCGACGGGGAAGCCCATCGTGACGTTGTTCAGGTGTACCGTGCAGTTGTAAGACTGGCCGGGGACCGGTGGCGGGCAGCCGGGCGGTGCTTGTGCCTGCGCTGGCACGATGGCGAAAATCGCAAGCGTAGCGACGGCGATGGCGACCGAAAGCAGTCTTCTCATTGGCCCCTCCTCGGACAACCCGGATAGTCGGTGAACGGCGACGCGTGGGCCCAACCTAAGCGCCTTCCGGTCCACAGACAAGCGTGCTGACACCCCGATGATCGGCGGCCATCACTAAGATTGCCCTGAGCTCAGATGCCGGTCACGCATGGCACGCCGACCATCACCATCAACCATGACCATCAGTTCATGGTCAGCGAGCCCAACGCCACCATGGTGCCGGCGGCCGGCGTCGGTTTCTTCGCCCGAGATACGCGCTTCGTCTCGAGCTACTCGGTCACCGTCAATGGGAGGGCGCCACTGCTTCTCGACGCCAGCACCATCGACCACTTTTCCGCCCGTCACGAGTTCACGACACCTGAGCTTCCGCTGGCCGGTACACGTAACGGTGCAGAACACGACATTGTCCTCAAGGAGCATGCGATCGGCTTCCGTCTTGACCGCACGATTTTCGAGGGGGTCCACGAGGACTATGACCTGGTCAGCTTTGCGGCGCACCCGGTCCGCCTGATTCTGGAGGTCGCCATCGAGTCGGACTTCGCCGACATCTTCGACGTACGACGCCGGCGGCTGGTGCGCCGTGGCGACTTGCAGAGTTCATGGCACGAGAAAGCCGGCGAGCTGCGGACGACCTACACCAACGGCTCCTTCAAGCGGGAGCTGTTCGTTTGCGTCGAGCGCGAAGACTCGCCCCCGGAGTTCGCCAACGGCCGCATGCAGTTCGTCATCAACCTCGCGCCCAAGCAGACCTGGCATAGCTGCATCGAATGGCTGCCTGTGATCGATGGCAAGCGTGCCCGTGTGCTCCCTTGCTATGCGGTACAGAAGCGCGATCCGGAGATGGCCACCGGGGTACTACCATCGGTCGACGTCGCCACCAGCCACTCGACGCTGCCGGCCATCTGGCGCCAGGCGGTGGCCGACATGGAGGCGCTTCGGATGTCGGACTTCGCGGTGCGTCGCAGCGTGTATGTTCCCGCCGCTGGGATCCCCTGGTACGTGACGCTGTTCGGTCGGGACTCACTGGTGGTCGCCATGGAAAGCATCAGCGGCTTTCCCGAGTTCGCCTTCGGCGCGCTCGACCGCCTCGCGCGGGTGCAAGCCACCGATGACAATGCAGAGCAGGACAAAGAACCGGGCAAGATCCCGCACGAGCTGCGCTACGGCGAACTCGCCAGCCTCGGTCTGCTCCCCTTTACGCCCTACTACGGCACGGCGGATGCCACGTTGCTCTTCATGATCGTGTTCTCCTATGCCTACCAGTGGTCGGGCGACAGGGGGATCCTCGATCGTTACCGGCCGAACGCCGAGGGCGCCCTCAACTGGATGCTCGAGTATGGTGACCGCGATCAGGATGGCTTCCAGGAATACAAGACGCGGTCGTCGGTTGGTTTCTACAATCAGGGCTGGAAGGATTCGCATGACGCCGTCCAGCACGAGGACGGAACCATCGCGCAGCTGCCGATCGCGCTGTGCGAGCTCCAGGGCTATGCCTTCGACGCCCTGCTCCGCATGTCCGAGGCCTATGCGATCTGGGGTGATGCGGATCGATCGGCAGAGCTACGACAGCGGGCCGTAAGCCTCTACGAATCGTTCAATGAGCGTTTCTGGTGGGAGGAAGAGGGGACCTACTATCTGGGGCTCGATGGGCACAAGCGTCCGATCCGATCGGTGGCATCGAACGCCGGACACTGCCTCGCGAGCGGTATCGTCCCGCCCGATCGCGCCAACCGCGTGGTCGACCGGCTGATGCAGCCCGACATGTGGAGCGGCTGGGGCATCCGTACGCTCTCCACCCAGCATCCCTCCTATAATCCCTACTCCTATCACCTCGGATCGGTCTGGCCGCATGACAATGCCACCATCGCCGGCGGGTTTCGACGAGCCGGACGCCACGCCGAGGCTCAACAAATCGCCGAGGGCATCTTTGCCGCTGCCGAGCGCTTCGACCACTACAGCTTGCCGGAGCTATGGGCCGGGGTGGCGCGCGAACCGGGCGCCTACCCGGTCCCCTATCTCGGCACCAACGTGCCGCAGGCCTGGTCCGCCGCCGCCGTCTTCCGCATGATCGCGATCCTCTGTGGGATCCATACCGCCGGCCACGCCAAGGTGATCTATATCAATCCTGATCTGCCCGACTGGCTACCCGACCTGACGCTGAAGAATCTGCGCGCCGGCAAAGGCGCCGCCGAGCTCCGCTTGAAGCGCGACGACGTCGAAGTGGTGAGCAATACCACTGGATTCGAGATCGTTCACAGCCGTATTCCACGACCACCACTCCAGGAAACCCCGCTCGCGCGGACTTAGGGAGACCCGAGCGAGCCGCTGACGTTACAGAACATATTCTTCACGGTGTTGCCCATGACGATGAGGATTATTAGGACCACGATGACGCAGAGCACCATGATCAGCGCGTACTCGATCATGGCTTGACCTCGTTGGTCGACGCGACTCAACCACCTGACCATCCGGTCGGCAATTACAGTCACCATAAAGGCTCCTGGCACCCACAGTGCTCCCGCCACCTTGCGACATGCCTTGTCGCCCCCACTGGTGCGGGGCCTTCGTAGCCTAGCCGTCACTTCGCGTCAGGGCGACGTGATCAAGCTGTGACAACGGCGAGAATTCACCCTCCCCCGCTCGCCGGGCCCGTCGGCCCACGCGAGCGGCGCTTTAGTGCCAGGCGAGCGTTTGAGACGTCCGGGGAGGGCAGGGTGGGGGCCTGTCGCTCGATCGCTGTGCTAGCTTGGCGCCATCAAACCGAGCCAGCCCTGGATGGCCCTGCTGCTGCTCGTCGCCGCCAAGGTGGGCGTAACGATGGCGGTCGCCGATCGCTACGGCTGGCACCGAGACGAGCTCTACTACCTGGCCTCGAGCCGCCATCCCGCACTCGGCTATGTCGACTACCCGCCAGTCACGCCGCTGCTGGCAAGGCTCGACCAGGCCGTTTTCCCGGCTTCGTTGCCGGCATTGCGCTTGCTCACGGTGCTGGCCGGCGCCGCCGTCATCGTCGTCGCGGCACTGATCGCGCGAGAGCTCGGTGGCAATCGCATGGCGCAGACGCTCGTGGGCCTCGCCGTGCTGATCTCGCCCCTGTTCGTCGGCGCCAACATCCTGTTTCAGACGGTCAGTTTCGACCAGCTGGTCTGGGCCCTGGCCTGCCTGCTGTTCGTCCGGCTGCTGCACGGGGCCGACCAGCGGGAGTGGCTGCTGCTGGGTCTGCTGTTTGGCATCGGCCTGGAGACGAAGTACACGGTGATGGGGCTGGGACTCGCGATGCTGATCGGACTCGTCAGCACCAGAGCACGCTGGCAATTGGCAAGGCCCTGGTCGTGGATCGGCTTCGGCATCGCCATCCTTCTTCTCCTGCCGAATCTCGTTTGGCAGTTCGGGCATAGCTGGGACAGCGTCGCCTACACGCTCAACCATCGCGGCGCGACCGACGGGCCGATCGCGTACTGGGCGCAGCAGCTGCTGCTTGCCGGTCCACAGCTCCTCCCCATCATCGTCATGGGAGTCTGGTGGCTCTGGCGCGGTGAACGGTTTAGAGCGGCGGCCATCACGATCATTGCCGTCGAGCTCTTCTTCTTCCTCGTCGGTGGAAAGGCCTACTACCCAGCGCCCATCTACCCGCTCGCCTACGCTGCGGGTGCCATCTGGTTCGTCGAGGCGGTGCGCCTGCGCTGGCTCCGGCGGCTGGCGGTCGCAGTCGCCGTCGTGATCACGCTTGTTCTCCTTCCGATCGGGCTGCCGATCCTGCCGGCGCAGGCGATGGCCGACTCGGGAATCTGGAAAGCGCGAAAAGACTTTGCCGACATGTACGGTTGGGCCGAGCTTACCCATCAGGTGACCACCGTCTACCAGCAACTGCCATTAGGGGACCGGGGCTCGGTGATGATCCTGGCGAGCAACTACGGCGAGGCCGGCGCGCTCGATTTTTACGGGCGGGGCCTGCCGCCGGTGGTGTCGGCACACCTTACTTACTATTACTGGGCTCCGGTGCACATGACGCCGTCCACCGTGATCGTGGTGGGGTACCCGAGGCAGTATCTGGCCACGTTCTTCGGTGATATCCAGCAGGCCGGCACCATCACCAACTCTTACAACCTCCGCAACGAAGAGTTCGGCAAGCCGATCTGGATCTGCCGTAGTCCACTGGTGCCGCTCGACAGGGCCTGGCCGCGACTTAAAGCCCTCGACTAGTCCGATAGAGTTCGAAGATCGCACGCGAGCAAACGATCGGCTACCAGGGCGAACCGGGCGCCTACTCCGAAGAGGCCCTCCACGCCACCTTCCCCTTAGCGGCTCCGCAGGCCTTTCGCACGCTGCGGCATGCGTTTCATCGGGTCGCCGACCAGTCGGTGGATTTCGCGCTCGTCCCGGTCGAGAATTCGCAGGGCGGTAGCGTGCTCGAGACGTACGATCTCTTGCTCGAGTATCGAGCCCTGGTGGTCGCCGAGGTCGCACTGCAGGTCGATCACTGCCTGCTGGCGATACCGGGCACGCGTCCCGACCAGCTGAAGCGGGTCCTCTCACATCCACAGGCGCTGGCGCAGTGCGAGGCTTTCATCGTGCGGGAGCACCTCGATCCAATTCCGGCGTACGACACGGCGGGTGCGGCCAAGCAGATCCAGCAAGAAGGTCGTCACGACCAGGCGGCGATCGCGGGGCGGCGCGCAGCCGAGCTCTACGACCTCGAAATCCTAGCCGAGCGCATCCAGACGGTGCAGGAGAACATCACGCGCTTCTTCCTGATCACGCGCCGCGGACCGCGCCGGCCAAAGCCGCCGTCGATCAAGCGACCGCGCTACGGCAAGAAGACCTCGCTCGTCTGCGCCGTCGACAACGAGCCCGGAGCGCTCTTCCGTTTGCTCAAATGCTTCGAGGAATACGGCGTGAACCTCACCAAATTGGAATCGCGGCCGCGTCGCGACCCACCATGGGAATACCTCTTCTACCTGGACCTCGACGGCGGCCGGTCTGAGAAGCCGGTCGCGGCCTCACTGCGCGCGGCGCGGCGCGCCACTACCTTCCTGCAGGTTCTCGGCACCTACACCCGCGCGCTTCCACCATCCGCTCCGCCGAAACGCCGCAGCCGCAAGCGGCGCTCGCCGGCCGAACCCTAAGGCTAGCCGGTGTTTTGCAGGCCGGCGGCGATGCCGTTGATGGTTCGTAGCACCGCCTGAAGGTGCGCTGCGCGCCGGGGATCACCCGCGGGGAGGCGGCGCAGCTCGCGGAGGAGACGAACTTGGAAGTAACTCATCGGGTCGATATACGGATCGCGCAGACGCAGGCTGGCTGATAGCTGGGGTTGCCGCTCGAGGACGGAAGCCTGCCCCGTGATCTGCAGCACGGCGCCGAGGGCTCGCTGGAACTCCGCCTCGATGATCGAAAAAAGACGAATGCGCTCCCGCTCGTCGCTCACCAGCGTCGCGTACTGGCGAGCGATCCGCATATCCGCCTTGGCCAGCACCATCTGAAGGTTGTCGACTAACGAGCGGAAGAAGAGCCAGTGCTGGTACATGTCGCGCAGGCATTCGAGGCCGCCGGCCCGCTTCGCGAAGTCCGCGAAGGCCGAGCCCGCGCCGTACCAGGCGGGCAGCAGGTGCCGGTTCTGCATCCAGGCGAACACCCAGGGAATGGCGCGCAAATCTTCGACAACCAGCGTGCCGTCGCGACTCACCGGCCGCGAGCCAGTGTTGAGCTGCGCGATCTCCTCGATCGGCGTCGCTTGCTCGAAGTAGGCCTGGAAGCCGGGGTCTTCATAGACGAGCGCGCGATATCGGCGGCGGCTCTCCTTCGCTATGGCGTCCATGGCGGCTCGCCAGACGGGATGCGGTTCGCGAACCTCCGCTGGCAGCAAGACGTGCTCGAGCATTGCGCCCAGCACTAGCTCGAGGTTGTGCCGCGCAGTTTCGGGACGGGCGTACTTTCGATGAATGACCTCGCCCTGCTCGGTGATCTTGATCATCGGCTCGGGCGCGCCCGCCGGCTGGGCGAGGATCGCCTCGTGGGTGGGGCCTCCGCCGCGGCCGACCGTCCCTCCGCGCCCATGGAAAATCCGCAGCCGTCGGCCATGCCGGGCGACCACCGCGGCGATGGCTTCGTGTGCCCGGTCGAGCGCCCAGGCTGCAGACAGATACCCGACCTCCTTATTGCTGTCCGAGTAGCCAAGCATTACTTCCTGGATCCCGTCCCGACCGTCGAGCTGGCGGGCATAGATCGGGTCGCTCAACAGGCTATCGATGATCGCGGGCGCCCGCTCCAGCGCCTCGGAGGTTTCGAAGAGGGGCACGATGTCGATGTCGCTTCGCGGTGGGTCGGTGGTCAGGTCGTGAAGTCCGGCGAGGCCCGCGAGGAACAGGGTCTGCAGGATGTCGTCGCCGCTTTCGGTCATGCTCAGGATGAAGGTCTGGGCGGAGCCGGGTGCCGACTTTTGCGCCGCCGCCATTGCCGACAGTGTCGCGAGCAGGTTGCCAGTGGCGGGCGACCAGCGGCTCGCCTCGAGGGAAATCGGCGGTGGGCTGAGCGTCGCCGTTTCCCGTTGAGCCTGCCCGGCGCCGAGGCGGTTGACCACCTCGCGCGCTGCGGCGCGTATAACGGCGCGATGCTGCCGCACATCGAGGCGGGCGCCGATGAAGCCGAAGACCCGCACCTGTCGCCGTAATCGCAAGAGATCGGCGTCGGCCACCGAGACGGCCCCGTGTCGGCGAAGGCTGATGTCGAGCAGGTCGAGATCGGCCGCGAAGTCGTCGACGGACGCGTAGGCTCCGGGTTCCCCCTCGATCGTCGCCCCGAGTCGCTGCCAGGCGAATGAGAGCTTGCGCCGGTAGGGCTCGTCCTTTGTCCCAGGGGAAAGCGTGTCCGCATACGCCTCCAGCTCGCGCTCATCGCGGGCGGTGGAGGCCGTCAGCTCCTCGCTGACCTGCGTCATGCGCGTCGATTGACTGAGGTCCCGCGCCAGCTCACGAACACGCGCCCGATAGCGGGTCAATAGTGTCCGGCGCTGCAGGCGCAGCGTCTCCGTCAGCATCGCGGCGTTGGCATTCGGGTTGCCGTCCTGGTCACTGCCGACCCAGGAGCCGAGGCGAATCGGTGGATCCAGCGGGACGTCGATGCCAGGGAAGGATGCCGCCAGTCCCTCGGTCAGCTGCTCGTGTACATCGGGAATGGCATCGAAGAAGGTGCGCTCCAGGTAGAAGAGGGCATTGCCGACTTCGTCGAGGACCCGCGGCCGGACGGAGCGCACCTCGTCCGTGTGCCACAGGATCTCCACCTGGGTGGCGAGCCGTCGCCTGACACGGTTGCGTTCTCTGGTCGACAGCGGAGCGCGCAGCCTCGTCAACTCCTCGCCGATGCGATCCTGGTGGTCGAGGATGCTGCGGCGGACCGCCTCGGTGGGATGGGCGGTCAATACGGGCCGAACCTCGAGCTCCTGGAGAACGCCTGCGATCCGCTCGGCGGGCATATGCTGTGCCGCGCACGCGGCCAGCAAAGGGTCGAACGCTCCCTTCTCGTCGCCGCCTTCGCGGACGGCTCGGGCCTGGCGCTCCAGCTCAGCCAGGTTGACGAGCTGGAAATAGGTAGCAAACGCGCGGACCAGGCGGGCGGCATCGCCTAACGGGATTCGATCGAGCTCGGCCACGAGCCCCGCCTCGTCGTCGGCATTGTAGTGTTGGCGAAGCGCCCTGGTTCGCAGCCGGATCGACTCTTCGAGCTCGTAGAGCGGCAGGCCCTCGTGTTCGCGCAGGGTCTCACCCAGGAGCTGACCAAGGAGCCGGATTTCAGCCCGAAGCCCGGCCTCAACCAGGGTGGCTTCGGTCGTGCTGGCGCTCATCTGGCTCCTATCCTCCTCTGATTCCCTCCCCCGCCTGCCGGGCCCGTCGGCCCACGCGAGCGGCGCTTTAGTGCCAAGCGAGCGTTTGAGACGTTCGGGAGGGCAGGGTGGGGGCCGTCGTCGCATCGTACCGGTTCGGCCGGTAGAATCGGGGCTTCGAAGGAGGGTGAACATGCCGGATCCCAACGGTGCATCGCCGCTGAAGCGGCAGAGCGCGCGGCTGACCGAGGGCGACGATCGTGCGCCCGCGCGTTCCATGCTGCACGCGATCGGTTTCACCCGGGAGGATCTGGCCAAGCCGCTCATCGGTGTTGGGCACAGCTGGATCGAGACGATGCCCTGCAACTTCAACCATCGCCGCCTCGCAGAAAAAGTGAAAGCCGGCATTCGCGCCGCCGGCGGTACGCCGATGGAGTTCAACACCATCGCTGTCTCCGACGGCGTCTCGATGGGCACCGAAGGCATGAAAGCCTCGCTCGTGAGCCGCGAGGTGATCGCCGATTCGATCGAACTGGTTGCCCGGGGACACCTCTTTGACGGCCTGGTCTTGATCGTCGGTTGCGACAAGACCATCCCAGCCGCCGTGATGGCGCTGGTTCGGATCAACATCCCTGGACTCGCCATCTACAGCGGCACCATCGCCGCCGGCCGCCATCGAGGGCGCGACATTACGTTGATGGAGGTTTTCGAAGCAGTCGGCGCCGTCTCCGCCGGCAAGATGAGTCCGACCGAGCTCCGTGAGATCGAGGACAGCGCCTGTCCCGGCGCCGGCGCCTGTGGCGGTCAGTTCACCGCGAACACCATGTCGATGGCGATGGAATTCTTGGGCATCAGTCCAGCAGGGGCGAATGACGTTCCCGCGCTCGACCCACACAAAGATGAGGTCGCCGAGCAAGCCGGCCGGCTCGTGATGGACCTGGTTGCGAAGGACATCCGGCCGCGTCAGATCGTGACGAAGGCCGCGCTCGAGAACGCGATTGCCTCAGTCGCCGCCAGCGGTGGTTCGACCAACGGCGTGCTCCATCTCCTCGCGATCGCCCAGGAGGCCGGCGTACCTTTGACGATCGACGATTTCGACCGGGTCGCGGGACGCACGCCCGTGGTGGCGAGCCTCAAGCCGGGTGGCGCGTACGTGGCGAAAGATCTGCACGATGCCGGTGGGATTGCCCTCGTTGCGCAGCGCTTGGCAGGGGGGCGGCTGATCAACGTCGACGCGCGCACGGTGGATGGTCGGACGTTAGGGCAGGTTGCCGCGGCCGCCGTGGAAACGCCCGACCAGAAGGTTGTGACCCCGCTCTCTAAGCCGCTGAAGGCGACAGGCGGCCTGGCGATTCTCCGCGGCAACCTCGCACCCGAGGGCTGCGTCGTCAAGCTCGCCGGTCACGAGCGCCTGATGCACCGCGGTCCGGCGCGCGTTTTCGACAGCGAAGAGGCGGCCTTTGCCGCCGTTCGCGATCGTCAGATCAAGGCCGGCGACGTTGTCGTGATCCGCTACGAAGGGCCGGTCGGCGGCCCAGGGATGCGCGAGATGCTGGGCGTGACCGGCGCACTCGTCGGCGAAGGACTCGGCGATGCGGTGGCGCTGATCACCGACGGCCGGTTTTCCGGCGCGACCCACGGACTCATGGTCGGCCATATCGCGCCGGAAGCGGCCCGCGGCGGTCCGATCGCGGCTCTCCGCGATGGCGACGTCGTGGTCGTCGATGTCAGCAAACGGCAGCTCAACGTCGACTTATCGGACTCCGAGATCAGCCAACGCCTGGACGACTGGAAGCCACCCGCCCCGCGTTACGCGACCGGCGTGTTCGCAAAGTACGCCGCCCTGGTCTCGTCGGCCAGCGAGGGAGCCGTCACTCGGCCGCCCCACTAGTTCCCCCGATTCAGGGGGCTTCCTGAAGGAGGCCCGCCCGCCGCTCGTTGCACACCCGATGGCCCAAGCGGCTGCCGTTGCCTACGTCGTCCTGTCGGCTGGCATCCCCGTTCTGGCGGCCCTGGCCTGCGGCATGGCGGCCCGGTGGAAGCTGGGCCGCGAGCGCCTGGCCTGGGCGCTGATTGCCCTGACCTGCCTGGGCTGGGCCACGTCAACGGTGGTTGTCACCGTTTTGGGAGTGACCGGAACGCCCTTGCCGGCGCCCGAGCTGGTCAGCGCCTCTTTTGGCGCCGCCATGCTGCCGGTGATCCTGGGGTTGACCCTGCTGGCGAGCACCCCCGCCCCGGCGACAGCCCGCTTGCGCGCCCTCCTCGACGGCGCTGTCGTTTCGAGCTCGCTCCTCTTCCTCAGCTGGGGGACGGTCCTCGGCGCGGCCTACCACGACCTAAGCCTGACGCTGGACCTGCGGCTCATCAATCTCACCCATCCCCTGGCCGACATGGTGATGCTGAGCGCCGTCATCTTCATGCTCTACCAGGCCTGGCGAGCGCGCCGCCTCTCGTGGCTGTACCTGGCCGTGGGCGTGCTGATCATCGCCATCACCGACAGCGGGCTGACGTGGATGCAGGTCCGTAGCATCGAGAGCGACCTCGCCAGGGTCCTCGATTGGGGATGGCTCGCGGGGTTTGCGCTGATCGGGTTGAGCGCCTTCTTCGAAAGGTGGAACCAGCCGATCCGCTCCATCGTGCGCCTGCCGATCGCGGCCACCGCGTTTCTCAACGTGCCGCCGATCGCAGTTGGCGCCCTGGCGGCGATCAAGGAGCTGACAACCGGCGGCCTGGAGCCGTTCCTCTTCTGGAACGGCATGGCCGTCGTCCTGCTGGTGCTGACCCGCGAGCTGGTGACCGTCGTTGAAAACCGCACCCTCATCAAGACGATGGAGAACCGGATCGCGGCCCGCACCGAGGAACTGCGCAAGAGTGAAGCCAAGTTCCGCACCCTGGTGCAGACGTCGCCCGACGCCATCATCATCACGGACGAGCACGGCAAGATCACCTTTCCAGGTCCCGGCGTCGAGCGGGTCCTGGGTCGGTCGGCCGATGCCGAGTTGGGTCGGTTGTGGTTCGATCTCATTCATCCCGATGACCAGCCGCGGTTGCAGTCGGTCATCGAAAAAACACGGCAGACGGCGGGCAGCCGCATCACGACCGAGGCGCGCATGTCGCACGCCGATCATGGGTGGCGCCAGGCTGAGGTGACCATCACCAACCTGCTCGAGGAAAAGACCGTGTCAGGGCTGGTAATCAACCTGCGCGACATCACCGAGCGCAAGGCACTGGACGACCAGCTAGCGCACCACGCGCTCCACGACCCGCTCACCGGCCTCGTCAATCGAGCCGTCTTTCGCGACCGCCTGCATCAGAGTGTGGCGCGAGCCGCTCGACGCGAGCATCAGCCGGCCGTCGTCCTGGTTGACATCGACGACTTCCGGCACCTCAACGATGGCCTGGGCCATCCGGCCGGCGACGGGCTGCTGGCTGCGGTTGCCGAACAGCTTCGCCGGTGCGTGCGGGCCGGCGACACAGTAGCTCGGCTGAGCGGAGACGCGTTCGCCATCCTGCTCGAGGACACCGAGAACGAGCAATCTCCCGCCCAAGTCGCGGAGCGGGTCATGGCCCAGCTCGAGACCGTCGTGCTCGAAAAGCAGCCGGTCACACTCAGCGCCAGCATCGGCGTTGCCTCACTCACGCCCGGGAGCCAGAATCCGGACGAGCTCCTTCGCAACGCCGATACTGCGATGTCGGAGGCGAAGGCCGCCGGCAAGGGGCGCATCGCCTTCTACGACCGGACGATGAAAGGCGCCAACGCCGCTCAGCTCGAGCTCCAGGCCGATCTCCAGCGAGCCATCGACCGGAAGGAATTCGTCATCCACTACCAACCAATCGTCCGTTTGAAGGATGGACGCTCGAGCGCGGTCGAAGCGCTCGTCCGCTGGGTTCATCCGTGGCGCGGAATGATTCCGCCCGGCGACTTCATTCCTGCCGCCGACAAGACCGGCGCAATGGTGTCGCTCGGCCGCTGGATCTTACTGACGGCGGCGTCGCAGACACGCCGCTGGCAGGACGAGCTTCACCTGCCCACGCTTGGGTTGGCGGTCAACCTATCGCTGCGGCAGCTAAACGATCAGGGACTCGTCGACGACATCGAGCGCGTCCTCAAAGAAACGGGCCTTGATCCGGCGCTGCTCATGCTCGAGATGACGGAAAGCGCGCTGGTCGAGGATCTCCATCAGTCGGTGGACCTGCTGCAGCGGCTGAAGAATCTCGGGGTCAACCTCGCGATCGACGACTTCAGGACGGGCTACTCGTCGCTGACGCATCTGCGGCAGTTCCCGATCGACAGCTTGAAGATCGATCGGTCCTTCGTCGCCAATCTTGGTAAAGAGCGCGAGCGCACCCAGGTCCAGAGCATCGTGACACTGGGGCAGGCCATCAACGCGGAGGTGGTCGCCGAGGGCGTCGAAGATGCCAACCAGGCCAGCACCTTGATCACCATGGGATGCCAGCTGGGCCAAGGCTTCTACTTCTCGAAACCGCTGGCCGGCCCGCAGATGTTCGACTATCTCGAACGGCAGCGCCGCGTCACGGCCGCCTGACCCGACGCCGGATTACTCACCAAAATCTGGACCGTACTCGTTTCGCTGGCCTGGACCCGCGGGCTGGTCCACCCGGATCGCCCAGGCGGGGTGGATCTCGGCCCAGTTTTCCGCCGCGCGGCCCTGGTAGAGGATGCGATGCAGGCTGTTGGTGTCGATCACGTAGGGTCCGGTCACGGTGATGTGCTCTCCCGCCGTCGGCGTTCGCGGGTCGATGAAACCGCCGGCGTCGGCGTTGTTGGTCCGGAACAAGATGCCCTCGGGATGCTGCGGAATGATTTCCACCACGAGGTGAGGGCCGGGCTCTCCGATGCACGTCTGAAGCTCGTTGGCCGGCTTGAGCAGTGCAGCATATTCCGGATCGAGGCGAAGGCGGACATGGACGTCGCCGTCGGGCTCAACCTTGGTGCAGTCCACCGTTCCGCTGACCGTTCGGCAGCGATCGATCACGTGGAGGCGGCCCGACAGGTAGACGCCCGCGAGCGGCGGGCCCCATTTGCACTGCCCCGCCTGAAGGGTGAACTTCAGGAACGGAATCTCCACCCAGTAATAGCTCGTCAGGGCTAGGAAGCCCGTCGCGAGCACGATGGCGAGTCCAACGATGACGGCTAGTCGGCCGCTCGACCGAAACGTCTAGGCGACCATCGAACAGCCATCGAGGAATCCCCAGAGCGCATCGCTCGCGCGCCCTGCCGCGACAACGACCGGCTCGGGATCCTGAATCAGCCGCTCCAGCAGCTCGCGCTCCCAGGCGCTGTGCAGCTCGTCGGCCTGCGCGTGCTCCGACCAGAAGTCGGTCCCGTCGCCCGTCGTGAGCCCGTAGCGGCTCATCAACGACTCGGTCTTGCTGGCGGCCACCTCAGCGGCTTGCGACTCGTAGGCATAAAGCGTCACCAGGCCCTCGGCCGGCGACCCCTCGGCTGTCGCCACGGCAAACGTATCGAGCAGCGCACGTGTCGAGTCCTTCGCCGGGCCGCTCTCGAGCTGGTCGCGACTGAGCCCGAGCGCGTTGCCGAAGCGGGTGAACATCTCGAGGTGGGATTCCGTCCCGCCCTCTTCGTCAACCAGGTTCTGCAAAAGGACCTTGCGGTCCGCCGCGGTTTCGAGCTTCGCCAGCACTTTCGTCAGGTATCCGGGAAAGGCGGCTTCGAATTTGTAGTACTGACCTGCGTAGGATCGTAGGTCTTCCATCGTCAGATCACCGGCGAGCCAGCGCTGATAGAACGGATGCTTAAGGAGTCGCCGGCCGGAGATTACCGCATCGATCTGGGAAATGACGTCCTGTCCTACCACACCCTGCTCCTTCCTGAACGCGTCGACTCGATGCAGACGGACGGAGCGTACCAGACCCGATGGGCGCCCCCGTACGCTACGCGGGTGGGTTTTATCGAGCTGGTCGAGGTTGGCTACGCGTTCCCGGGTGGTCGGACGCTCTTCGACAAGGTCTCCTTCAAAGTCCCGGATGGTGCGCGCGTGGCCCTCGTCGGCGCGAACGGCGTGGGCAAGACCACGCTGCTGCGGCTGATCGCCGACCCGGACGAAGGGCACAAGGGCCGGATCCGCGTGATCGGACGGCTGGCACGCATGCCGCAACTGATCCACGATCCCAGGTCATCGGCCACGCTGCGCGAGCTGCTCATCGCGCAGGCCCCGGTCGCGCTGGCGCGTGCCGGTGTCACGCTGGTGGCGGCCGAACGCACCATGCAGGCCGGCGCGACCCAAGCCGCCGGGATCGCCTACGCCGATGCCGTCCATCAGTGGGGTGAGCTCGGTGGCTACGACCTCGACGTGGAATGGAATGCCGCATCTATGGCGGCGACCGGCGAGCCGTTCGAGGCAATCGGAGCACGGGTCGCGAACACCTTCTCCGGAGGCGAGCTCAAGCGCATCCTGCTCGAGGCGCTGTTTCGGTCGAAGGCAGAGGTTATGCTCCTGGACGAGCCCGACAACTTCCTCGACGTTCTCGGCAAAGAGTGGCTCGAGGCAACGATGTCGGCCAGCGCCAAGACCGTCCTCTACATCAGTCATGACCGCGAGTTTCTCGGGAACACCTCGACGCAGATCGTGACCCTCGAGGCCCACGGGACCTGGACGCATCCCGCATCGTTCGCCAGCTACGACGAGGCTCGGCGGGCTCGAATCGCCGGTTTGGAGGAGGATCACCGGCGTTACCAGGAGCAGCGCTCGGCTCTGATCGCCACGCTCAAGGAGTACCGGCGGCGTGCGCGGCAATCCGACGTATGGGGCCCGAAAGTCCGCGCCGCCGAGAGCCGGCTTCGCCTTTTCGACGAGAAGACGGAGCTCATCGAGCGCCCGCGTGAGCAGAAGGTGACGATCCGCTTAGGTGGGGGCCGCACGGGGACGATCGCGCTCCGCGTCAAGCAGCTCGCCTTTCCCGACCTGACGAAACCCTTCAGCACCGAGGTGCTCTTCGGTCAGCGCGTCGGCGTGATCGGCAAAAACGGCACCGGTAAGAGCCACTTCGTCCGGCTGCTGGCAGGTCACCCGGTCGACCACAGCGGAGAGTGGATGCTGGGCGCCCGCGTCAACGTGGGATATTTCTCGCAGCTGCACGACTCGCCCCACCTGGCGCGCGCCGCTCCGCTGACGATCCTCACACGCGAGGGACTCGACCGCACGGCAGCGATGGGCACGCTGCGCCGATACGAGCTCGACGGCGCTGCCGATGTCCCGTTCGAGAAACTCTCGGGCGGCCAGCAGGCGCGCTTGCAGATCCTCGTGCTCGAGGTCCGCGGGTCGACGATGCTGGTGCTGGACGAGCCGACCGATAACCTCGACGTTGCCTCGGCCGACGCGCTCGAGTATGCGCTCTGGCAGTACGAGGGGACGATCCTCGCGGTCACGCACGACCGGTGGCTCCTGAAGTCGTTTCAGCGCTTCCTGGTTTTCGGCTCGGACGGCTTGGTCAACGAGTCGGACGACCCGACCTGGGCCTGATCCATCACGCCGCCTTTTCCACACCGGAGGCGGCTATTCCTTTACGCCGCCTTTTCCACACCGGAGGCGGCTATTTCTTATGTAACCGGGCGAGGCGGCATCGGCTCGGGATCTTTTCCAGCGCTGAGGCTGTCGGACAACGACATCGTCCGGCGGTAAGCGGCCCAGACGGCATCGGCGAGCACCGTGCGCAACCGGCCGCGCTCGAGCTCGTGCAACGCCGCCGCTGAGGTCCCGCCCGGGGACGTCACCATGTCGCGCAGCTGCGCCGGATGTTTCTGTGTTCGCTCGGCAAAGGCGACGGATCCCTTGATGGTTTCGAGAACGAGGTCGTGCGCCAGCTGGCGGGGAAATCCGAGGTGGACCGCGCTATCGATCAGCGCCTCCATTACCAGGAACACGTAGGTTGGCCCGGTGCCGCTGACCGCGGTCGCCATGGCGACGAAGCGTTCGTCGGCCACCTGCAGCTCATGGCCGAGCGCACCCAACAATGTCTCGGCCTGTTCGCGATGCGCCGGCGTCGTCTCCAGTGTCGCATACCAGATGTTGACGCCCTCCCCGATCTGCGCCGGTGTGTTCGGCATCACCCGGACCAGCGCCGCGTGATCGAGCCCCTCGCGGAGCGTCTGTGTGGTCGCCCCGGCGATGATCGAGATCACCAGCTTGTCGAGTGCGAGACTTGACCGGATTTCCTTCAGGACCCCCGGCATCACCTGGGGCTTTATCCCCAGCACCACGACATCACCCCGCCGGGCCGCCTCGGCGTTGTCGGCAGTCACGTGGATCGCGTATTTTTCGCCCAGCGCGTGCCGGCGGTCCGCCCGCGGGTGGCTGGCGACCACCGAGTCTGGCGCCAGCAGTTTGCGCTCCAGGACGCCGGCGATGATGGCCTCGGCCATCACCCCAGCGCCGATCACGCTCAGCGTCGATCCATGGAGCGAAGTCATCGTCGGATTGTACGAAGCGGACGGATCAGACCGTCACATCGCGCTGAACGCCTCGTAGACAACGACCTGTCGTCCAGCCTTCAGCAGCGGACACCCTTTCGCCAATTCCGTTGCGGCCGACAGCGACGTTGCCTCAACCAGGTAGTAGCCGGTCGCCTGCGAACCGATGGGCCCGTCTTTGACACCCTGCTGACTGACGGTCTTGACCCCGCCCGTGAAGGGGCTCCCGGGGTCAACGAGCGCCGAGCCCAGCGACCGGTACCATTCGGCCATCTCAGCCATGCCAGCCTCGCGTTCGGCTTCGTTTTCCGCCATTGGACCGTAAACGAGCAGGACGTACTTCATCGTTCCTCCTTGGCTGCGGTTGCCACCGTCTGTCGCTCGGGCTGCGGTGCGCCGGGTAGGGGCTGAAGGCCGTCGGCGGTCAGCATGTAGGCTCCCGGGACCTGATCACCAGTCGCAAGCCTCACAAAGGCACTGCCGGCGATGACGGGCGTCACCGGCTTCCCGAGTTGCCGTAGGTACTCGTCCTCGCTGAGCCCCATGCGGGCGGCATACGCTGCGGTCGCCGCTCGGCCAAGGTCGGTCAGCGGGGTCAGTCTCGGCAGTACGGCGCTGACGGTGAACTGCAAGCCGGCTCGCTGCGCTTCCTGGGCCGCATAATCCGCCATGAAGCGCTGCGCGGCTTTGGCCCCGGCATATCCGCCGCTGAGCGGTGAGCCCATGACCGCGGCGCCGCTGCTCATGACGATCACCCGGCTTCCAGCGCGAAGCGGCAGCAGAAGCGCTTCCCGAAGCCAGTAGAAGGTCATCTGCACATCGGTGTTCCAGTTCGTTGAGAACGACTCCCAGGTCTGCTGGTGCAGCGGGCGCAGCGATGGTGCCGCGCCGGCGACCAGGGCGACGATGTCCGGGCGATACTCCCGCAGCAGCTTGCCGGCGACGCCCGGGTCACTCGCATCTCCGCCTTCGAGTACCAGATGCTTGTCGACGGCGGCGAGCTCCGAGAGCGGGCTGGTGTCGCGCGCCACGGCCACGACGGATGCGCCTTCGGCCAGGAAAGCCTCGGCCACACCTCTTCCCAGTCCACGGCTGGCGCCAACGACGATCGCACGTTTGTCGGCGAGTTGGTTCATCCTTACCTCCTGTCATCAACCAAGACGCGAAACGCTGACAGCAGCGTGCCTGTCAGTGGTTGGCGTCTATAGGAAGAGGCTGTTGGTGCCGTCAGCGAGCATACCCGGCGACGATGAGCTCCTCCGCGCGCTTGGGAAGGGGGAAGTCCACGCACTGGCGCTCGTCTACCAGCGGCACGGTGCAAAGATGGTGTCCTTCGCCCGAAGGTACGTCAACGATCCGGGATCGGCGGAAGACGTGGTGGCCGAACTTCTCGCTCGCTGGCTGGAGCGCCCGCCCAAGGTCAATGACGCTGAGCGGATCGGAGCCTTCCTCGCGACCAGCGTCTATCACGCGGCCATTGATTGGATCCGCCGCGAACGCGTTGCTCACGGAAACCCGCCTCGCGGCGAGGCCTCGGTAGTGGGAGCGGATACGCGGATAAAGGGAGCCATCGCTCCGCCCGCCGAGGAACTCACTCGGGAAGGCCTGCGGAGTCGACTTGCTAGCGCCCTCGATCAGCTATCGTCCACGGACCGGCTGCTGCTCGAAGGACATTACGCCCAAGCCCTCACCCCGTCGGAATCCATGCACGTCCTTGGCATCAATCGCGCCGCCTTTGATCAGCGGCTGCACCGAGCGCGCACCAGGTTGGCGCAGCTGCTGGCTGCCGCCAACTCCCCTGCCGGCAAAGGAGAAGGATGATCGACGAGCCGCGGTTGCTTGCCGAGCTCGACGCTGCCGTCGCTTCGGTCGGCTTCCCGGTGAGCGGCCAGGCGATCGAGCAGGCATGGGACCTTACCGAGGAATCGGCGCCCTCGGAAGCGTTCCGAGAGAGGGTCCGGCGTGCGATCGGTGAGGTTGTCCCCCCCGGCGAACTCCTGCTGCTGGTCACTCTGCGCGCCAGGCGAGGACGAGAGCACGAACTCGTGGACGCCACCGAGGCGTTCGTGAGCGCGAGCCTGCAGATGCTCGGCGTCCTCGGATCGACGCTCTACCGATCGCCAGCGGATCCGATGACGCTGACTCTGGTTGAGCGTTTCGCCGGGCGGCAGGCGCTGGAACGACACATGGCGGCGGGGTACTTCGGGCGCTTCCAACGCATCCAGGGCCCGCTCCTGGCCGCACCGGTCGAAGCCATCTTTTATCAGCGCACGGTCAGCTGACGAGTCCCGACCCGCCGGACCACGGCGTGGTCTTGCAAGCTCAGGCTCCGGCACGCGCTGATTGACAAACGAACGCATGTTCGTTAAACTGATACAAAATTGTGGTAGTCGAAGAAGCGATTACGCCGAATCCCGAACTCGCAGCCCTACTGAGCGCCATCGATCGCTTCCGCCAGCGCTCCAAAACCCGCCGCGAACCGCAGGAGCTCGCCGCCGACTTGAAGGGTATTCGGCATGGCCAGGACTTGCTCGAGCTGGAGTTCGCTGAAACCGCCGCCAATTTCAGCAAGACCGAGGAGTACGAAGAGCAGGGCTCGGTGAGCCCCATCGATTGGATCCGCCACCACTGCCGGATGTCCAGCTCGGCCGTCTGGGGCAGCGTGGCCGTGGGCGACCATCTCGCTGACCTCCCGCGCAGCGTTGAGGCGGTTGAGAACGCTGAGATCGGCTATGCGCACCTCGCGCTGATGGCCCGGACGGCGGACTCCGTTCAGGGTTCATCCACGGCTGCGCCCTTCGAGGAGACGGAGTTACTCGAGAAAGCTCGCGAGTTCAGCGTGGGCCGACTCTGGCACTTCTGCCATCACCTGCGGCACGCCCTCGACCCCGAGGGTTTTACCGCCGAGCAGAAGCGGGCCACCCAAGAACGTAGCCTGAAGCTCAGCCAATGCGAAGACGGCACGCTGTTGCTCGAGGGTTGGCTGGATTCGGTTGGCGGAGCGGCGGTGCGAAGCGCACTCGAGCCGCTGGCACTGCCCCAGGGCGATCACGACGAGCGCAATCGCGAACGCCGAAACGCCGACGCGATGGTCGAAATCTTCACCCACGCGCAGGACACGGGTTCGCTGCCGCAGCGGCCTCATCTGCAAGTCACGGCGTCCCTCGATACGTTGCGAGGACTGGCCGGATCGCCCGCGGGCGACATGGAATACTCCCTCCCGGTTTCCGCAGAGACCGTGCAGCGGCTGGCATGCGATGGCACCATCACCCGCGTCGTCCTCAGCCCGGAGTCAGTCGTGATCGACGTGGGACGGGCGCGGCGCGTGGTCGCAGGCGCGACTCGCCGCGCACTCGCCGCCCGCGATGGTCATTGCCGGTGGCCACGCTGCGACCGGCCGGCCTCCTGGAGCGACGCCCATCATGTGATCCACTGGAGCAAAGGTGGCGAAACCGACCTCTCGAACATGGTCCTCCTGTGCCATCGACACCACTGGATGGCGCACGAGGGTGGCTGGCAGCTAGTGCAGACGGCAGAAGGCGAGGTGCTGACCGTGCCGCCCAAACCACCGGGACTGGCTCGCGCAGCCGATGTCGATGATCCCGTCGAGGCCGCTCGCCGCTTCGCGCAACAGCTCATGCCAATGTCCCCTCCCCCGTTTACGGGGGAGGGCAGGGTGGGGGCTCCACCCTAGGCTCGAGAGGCGACTGTGCCTTCGTGGGCGTTCTCGATTCGCGCGACGTCCGCCTTCGGGGCGACCCGCCAGAACCGATGGAGCGCCGCGTGCCAGTCATCCAGGATGGCACGGGCTGCAGGCGACCCGGTGTAGGTCGCGTGCTGCGCGATCAGTCCTCGCAACCGAAGGACCTGTTCGCCCAGCAGTTGGTGCTCTCCACTGAGCCGGTGCGCGTCGACCAGCTCGGCGTTCACCATGCCGGGCAATCCGATCCCGGTGTCGTAGACAAAGACTTCGCCCCCGGTCATGCCAGCACCAACGTTATGTCCCACGGGGCCGAGCACCACCAGGGTGCCTCCGGTCATGTACTCGGCGCAGTGTTCCCCCACGCCCTCGACCACGGCCGAGGCGCCGCTATTACGGACCGCGAATCGCTCGCCGGCTTTCCCGGCGCAGAACAGCTCGCCACCGGTCGCCCCGTAGAGGACGGTGTTGCCGAGCAAGTACGGGTCGCCGGCATCATCCGCCGGGGGCCGCACGATGATCCGGCCGCCCCCCATCCCCTTTCCGACGTAGTCGTTCGCCTCCCCGATCAGAACGAACTCGATCCCCTCGGTTAGGAAGGCCCCGAAGCTCTGGCCGGCGGCCCCCGTAAAAGTAACGCACGCCGATCCAGCCGGCACCGACGCCCCACATTCCCTCGCCAGTGCACCCCCCAACCGTGCCCCGACCGAGCGGTCGCTATTTTGGATCGGGTAGGTGGCCCGCACATGGGCGCCGGTCAAGACCGGGGTCAGTGCATCCAGGCATACCCGATCGCCCAGCGCCGATGACGGCCGCTGCAGTGGAATCGACCCGACAAATCGGCGGGGCTCCGAACCTTCGTCGCTCAGCAGCGGTGAGAGGTCCATGCGGTTGGCTCGCGGATCCTCAGTGATGCGCTGCGATAGCAGGTCCGTCCGGCCAATCGCATCATCGAGTCTTCGCAGGCCGAGTCCCGCCAGGATGTGACGGATCTCCTCGGCCACGTGCGTCAGATAGGCCTCGAGCATCTCCGGCGTACCGGCGAACTTGGCACGCAACTCCGGTCGCTGGGTCGCGATGCCCACCGGGCAGGTGTCGAGGTGGCAGGTCCGCACCATGATGCATCCTTCGGCCAGCAGCGCCGCGGTGCCGAAGCTGTACTCGTCGGCGCCCAGCAGCGCGGCGATGACGACGTCGCGACCCGACTTGATGCCCCCGTCGACGCGCAGGCGGACCCGATCGCGCAGGTCGTTGATCCGAAGCGTCTGCTGGGTCTCGGCCAGTCCGATTTCCCATGGCATGCCGGCGTTCTTGATCGATGACAGCGGACTCGCCCCAGTCCCACCATCCATGCCGGCGATGTGGACCACGTCGGCCAGGCCCTTGACGACGCCGGCGGCGATCGTCCCGACGCCGGCTTCGGAGACCAGCTTGACGGAGACCGCCGCGAGGGGATTGACCTGCTTGAGGTCGTAGATCAGTTGCGCGAGATCCTCGATCGAATAGATATCGTGGTGGGGCGGCGGCGAAATCAGCGCAATCCCCTGCTGGGTGTGGCGCAATCGGGCGATCTCTTCGGTCGCCTTATGACCGGGCAGCTGGCCGCCCTCGCCGGGCTTCGATCCCTGCGCCATCTTGATCTGCAGCTCGTCGGCGAAAACGCAGTACTCGGGCGTCACCCCGAACCGCCCCGATGCAATCTGCTTGATCCGCGAGTTGCGATCGATCGGTAGTCCCCTGGTGCGATAGCGGGCTGGGTCCTCGCCACCCTCTCCGGTGTTGCTCTTGCCGCCCAGCCGGTTCATCGCGATCGCAATCGTCTCGTGCGCCTCCGCACCGATGGAGCCGTGCGACATGGCGCCCGTTGAGAAGCGCCGCAGGATCGCGACCGCGGGCTCGACCTCATTTAGCAGTACCGGCGGGCCGGCCGGCCTCATCGCGAGCAGGTCCCGCGGGTAAGTCGCGGGTCGGTCATTCACCAGTCGGGCAAACCGCTCGTAAGACGCGTAACCATTGCCGTCCGGCCCGGTGGCCACCGCGTGCCGCAGCGCGTGCGCCGCGGCCATCTCTTTTCTTTCCCCTCCCCCGCTTGCCGGGCCCGTCGGCCCACGCGAGCGGCGCTTTAGTGCCAGGCGAGCGTTTGAGACGTTCGGGGAGGGCAGGGTGGGGGCCGGCGCCGCCTCGTGCAGCGCGTCGACCACGTCCGGGTTGGTGGCGTGATACTCGGTGCCGTGCTTGTGGTGCTTGAAGAAGCCGGGGCTCTTGAGCGCCGGCGCCGCAGCGGCAAACCCCTCGATGTGCCGCGCCAGGACTTGCGCGCCCAGGTCGGCAAAGGTCGCGCCGCCGAGCGGGGACGGCGTTCCGGCAAAGGCGAAGTCGACCAAGCCGGCGTCGAGCCCGATGGTTTCGAAGATCTGCGCCCCCTGGTAGCCGTCCAGCGTCGAGATGCCCATCTTGGCAAGCACTTTGAGGGTGCCGTCGTCGAGCGCTTTGACGTAGTGCTCTTGGGCGCTGCGCCCATCGGGCTCCCCCTTGAGGTGGCCCGCCGACGCCAGCGCCCTGATCGACACCAGCGCGAGGCGCGGACAGATCGCCTGCGCGCCATAGCCGAGCAAGCAGACCATGTGATGCACCTCCCGGGCTTCGTCGGTCTCGACCACCAGGCTCGTCACGCCCCGCAGGCCGTGCCGCATCAAATGGTGGTGCACGGCTCCGACCGCCAGCAGCGCCGGGATCGGCGCGCGATGGCGGCCGGCCTCGCGATCAGACACGATCAGAATCGAGGCGCCGAGGCGAGCGGCCCGTTCGGCGTCGTCGGTCAGCCGCTCGCAGGCGGCCCGCAATCCAGTCGGTCCGTCGGCTACCGGGAAGGTGGCGTCGAGATCACTCGACGCGAACGGGATGCCGTTGGCGCGCACCGCATCCAGGGCGGATGGATAGAGCACGAATGAGTCGAGTTGGACCAGGCGGGCAGCGGCTGCTCCACCCGAGAGCAGCGGTGCGGCCGGGCCGAGGTAGCTGCGTAACGACATCACGAGCCGCTCTCGTAGATGGTCGATCGGCGGGTTGGTCACCTGCGCGAAGCGCTGCTTGAAATAGCTGTAGAGAAGGCGCGGCTGCTGGGCCAGTACCGAGAGTGCGGTGTCGTCGCCCATCGAGAAGATCGGCTCTTTGCCCTGGGTCGCCATCGGTCGCAGCACGTACGTGAACTCTTCTTTGGTGTAGCCGAAGGCGGCCTGGCGCGGCACGAGGTCGGGCAGAACCTCCTCCGGCGGCTCCCCGGCGTCGAGCGACGTCAGGTTGTCTTCTACCCACCGACCGTACGGCTCCTGCGCCGCCAGTCGTCGCTTGATGCTGTCGTTCTCTTCAAGGCCACCCCGCTCGGGGTCGACGCAGATCATCTCGCCCGGCCCAAGCTTTCCGCGCCGGACGCGGCCGTGCCCACTGACATCAACCGCGCCCGCTTCCGAGGCGCAGGCGATCAGCCCGTCCTCGCATATCGCGTAACGCAGCGGCCGCAGTCCGTTGCGGTCCAGCACGGCGCCGACCCGCTTCCCGTCGGTGAAGACCAGCCCGGCGGGCCCGTCCCAGGGCTCCATCAGGCAGGCGTGATAGCGATAGAAATCGCGGACCGCCGGGTCGACGTCGAAGCCCTCCCACGCCTCCGGCACCAACATCGCCAGCGACTGCCGGATGTCCCGGCCTCCCTGGACCAACAGCTCGAGCGAGTTGTCGAGCATCGCCGAGTCGGAGCCGGATTCGTCGATGACGGGAACCAGCAACGCCTCGTCGACCCACTCCAGCGCACCAAGACGGCCCTCGCGCGCACGCATCCGGTTGACGTTGCCCTGGATGGTATTGATCTCACCGTTGTGGCAGAGCAGGCGGAATGGCTGAGCCCGTTCCCATGAAGGGGCGGTGTTCGTGCTGTAGCGCTGGTGGAAGATGGCGAAGGGCGAGGCGAAACGCGGGTTGCGGAGGTCGGGGTAAAAGGCCGCGAGCTGGTCGGCGGCACACATCGCCTTGTAAGTCAGGGTTCGAAACGACATCGACGCAACGTAGGCGCGCAATCCCGCCTCCCGAACTGCGCGCTCAACCCGCTTGCGCGCCCGGTAACAGCGGGCCTCGGCGTCGGCGCTCGACACCGAGCTCTCGACGGCGATGACAGCCTGCTCGATCACCGGCGCGGTGGTGCGAGCCAGGACGCCGAGCGCATCGGGCTCGACAGGGACCGGGCGCCAGTCGATCAGGTCGAGCTCCTCGGCGCGGCACGCCTCGTCGAAGAGCCGGCGGGTGAGGCGCCGCTGCTGCTGGCCGTCCGCCGCTGGCCGGTTGCTGAGGAAGACGACGGCAACGCCGAGCTTTACGTACACCTCGACGTTGATGGGCGCACGCTCAATCCATTCACGCAGGAAGGCCTCGGGAATGGCCAGCAAGAGACCAGCGCCATCGCCCGAGCGATGATCCGCGGCCACCGCTCCTCGATGACGGACGCGATGCAGCGCTGCGAGGGCGGCGTCGACGAGACTTCGGCTGGCTCGCCCTCCAGCGTCAGCGACGAAACCGATCCCGCAGGCATCGTGCTCATAGCGAGAGTCGTACAAGCCAGCGCGTCGCAAGATTCGACAGGTGACGCTATCGGTTATCGCCGCTACAAACCACGGACGATGACACCAAAAGGATGGCGCCGCTTGGTAGCAACCACACAAGGTCGCAACTACACAAGGTCCGACGGACTCGATCCAGGCTACTCCCGCTTGCGGGGAGGGGCAGCTCTCGAAACCTTGGAGCGGAGCGCCGTTGCTTCCACGGTCTGCGCCAGCTTCGGCCCCGCCGCCCCGCCCCAGACTTAATGTACGACGTTGCAAACGTTTGCGCCAGACCGGATCGGTTAACTAGGCGTTAACGTGGTGGTCGGGCGGTGAACACGCCTTGGCGAATGCAGCGAAGGGGCGGCGGAGCCAGCGGGCGCGAAGGGCTGGGGGGGCGGACGATCGTGACCCTCGAGGATGTCGCACGCGCGGCAGGCGTCCACTACTCGACGGTCTCGCGAGCCCTCGATCCTGATACCGCCCGACAGGTCAACGTCGAGACCCGACAACGCGTCCAGGCGCTCGCAAAACGAATGGGCTACCAGAAAGATATGGTGGCCAGCGGGCTCAAACGCGGCCGAACCCACACTGTGGCGGTGATCGCCGGCGACCTCGGCAACCCGAATCTCGCTCCGGTCCTGCGCGGCATCGCCAGCGGGCTGGAGCAGGCGGGGCTGATGACACTGATCTCAGAGACGCAATTCGATTCGGCACGCCTCGAACGGATACTGAGTCACCTCATGAGCCGCCGTGTCGACGCCATCATCATGACCGCTGCGCGCCCACGCGACGGGCCAACGCTCCGATGGATCCGCCGGCAAGGCATTCCGCTCGTGCTGGCGGTTCAGACCGTTCCCGGCATCCGCTTGCCCGCGTGCGCCAATGACGACCACCTGGGGGGCGTGCTGGCCGCGCGACATCTTCTCTCGCTCGGACATCGGCGGCTCGCGCAACTTCGGGGACCGATGGAGTTCAGTTCCTGCTTCCTTCGCGCCCAGGGGTTCAGCCAGACAGTCGCAGCCGCAGGCGCTGAGGAAGTCGTGGTCAAGTCCACCGCCCTCTGGGGATCCCCCGAATTGGGCGGTGCCCTCATGCGCGAGCTTCTCGATAAGAAAGGGGTTCGGCCGACCGGCATCTTCGCGCACCATGACCTCACAGCCTTCGGCGCGCTGACAGCGGCCGAGGAGCGCGGCTTGGCATGTCCGCGGGACCTGTCGATCGTCGGCTACCACAATTTGCCGCACGATGATCGCATCGCGCCGCCGCTCACTTCGATCGGTCAGCCCCGCGAGGAACTTGGCCGGACCGCTGCCGAGATGCTCATCGCGGTGCTCAACAAGCCTGGCCGCACGCCGGCGACACGCCTGGTGCGGCCGTCACTGGTGGTGCGGAAGTCGACCGGGCCCCCGCCCAGCGAGCATTAACGAGAGTGCGAGAATCAATGCGATGACCCCAGTCACCGAGCTGATCTCCGTTCGTCACACGGACCTCTACATAGGCGGATCGTGGCGGCCGGCTTCGGACCAACAACGCATCGAGGTCACCGATCCCGCAACCGCGGAGGTGATCGCCACCGTAGCGAGCGCCTCCGTGCAGGATGCGCTGGCCGCGGTCGATGCGGCGTCCGAGGCCTTCCGCCCCTGGGCAGCCAAGCCGCCACGGCAGCGCGCCGAAATCCTGCGCAAGGCCTTCGATCTGATGATGCGCGACCAGGAAAAGCTGGCCGAGCTGATGGTGCGCGAGAACGGCAAGCCGATGGTCGAGGCGCGCGGCGAAGTCGCCTATGCCGCCGAGTTCTTCCGCTGGTTTTCGGAGGAAGCGGTCCGCAACATCGGCTCGGTGTCGATCTCTCCCAGCGGCGCCAACCGAATCCTGGTCGAGCACCAGCCGATCGGCGTGTCGGTGCTGGTCACGCCCTGGAACTTCCCGGCGGCGATGGCCACGCGGAAAATCGGCCCGGCGCTGGCCGCCGGTTGCAGCGTCATCCTCAAACCGGCATCGGAGACACCCCTCACGGCACTGGCGGTCGTCGACCTGCTCGAGCAGGCGGGCGTTTCCAAAGGCGTCGTCAATGTGATTCCATCGAAGCGCTCGTCGGAGGTCGTCAAAGCGATGCTCAAGGACCCGCGCGTGCGGAAGCTCTCCTTTACCGGCTCCACCGAGGTCGGCCGCATCCTGCTGGCGCAGGCGGCCGAGAACGTGATCAGCTGTTCCATGGAGCTCGGCGGCAATGCGCCGTTCATCGTGCTGGCCGACGCCGATCTCGCCGCGGCGTTGGAGGGCGCACTGGTGGCGAAGATGCGCAACACCGGCCAGTCCTGCATCGCCGCCAACCGGTTCTATGTCGAGGCGCCGATGGCGGAGAAATTTTCGAGCATGCTGGCGCAAGTCATGGGTGCGCTGCCGCTTGGGTCGGGGATGGACCCGAACGTCAAGGTCGGCCCGGTCATCAATCAACCGGCGCGCGAGAAGATGCTCGGCCTGGTTGACGAGGCCGAGGGTCACGGCGCCCGCGTGCTGACCGGTGGCAAGGCGCCCGACCGCGCTGGCTATTTCGTTCCACCGACCGTCTTGAGCGAAGTGCCGCCGGACGAGCACATCCTCAAAGAAGAAATCTTTGGGCCGATCGCGCCGGTGGTCACCTTCCGCGAGGTCAATGAGGCGATCGAGTTCGCGAATAAGACCGACCGCGGCCTCGCCTCTTACGTCTACACGCGTGACCTGGCCAAGGGGCTGGCGATCGCCGAGGCGATCGAAGCTGGCATGGTGGGCTTGAACCGCGGTTTCATCTCAGACCCAGCGGCGCCCTTCGGCGGGGTCAAGCAGAGCGGCGTGGGCCGCGAAGGCTCACACGAGGGACTGATGGAGTTCCTCGAAACCAAGTACATCGCAACGAACTGGTAGGCCGTTCAGCGGCCGACTGGTAACCAGCCGGGCCGCGTCGCTTCATAGCGCGTAATGGCAGCGTCCTGGCGCAGCGTGAGCGCCACTTCGTCCCAGCCGTTGAGCAGGCATTCTCGGAAGAATGGGTCGAGCGCAAACGCAGCTTCGAAACCACCGGCGGCGACCCGTTGCCGCTCCAGGTCGACGGTGATCTCTATGCCTGGATTCTGCAGGGCGAACTCGATCAGCTGACGGACCGCCGGATCGGGGAGCTCGACCGGCAGAAGGCCGCAGCGGAAGCTATTGCTCTTGAAGATGTCGGCAAACGAGGGCGCGATGACAGCGCGGAACCCGGCATCGAGCAGCGACCATGGCGCGTGCTCACGCGAGGACCCGCAGCCGAAGTTGGCACCGGTGACGAGGACCTTGGCGCCGCGATACTCTGCCCGGTCGAGGATGAAGTCACCCTGACGCCGCCAGTCGTAAAAGAGGAAGGGCCCGTAGCCGGAGCGCTCGATGCGCTTGAGGAATTGCTTGGGGATGATCTGGTCGGTGTCGACGTCGGCCCGATCGAGCGGAGCCAGGACGCCGATGACGCGGGTGAACGGCTCCATTAGTTGAATTCCCTGACATCGACCAGGTGACCGGCAATCGCGGCGGCGGCAGCCATCGGCGGGCTGACCAGGTGGGTGCGGCCTCCACTCCCCTGCCGGCCCTCGAAGTTCCGATTGCTGGTCGAGGCGCAGCGCTCGCCCGGGCCCAGGATGTCCGGGTTCATCCCCAGGCACATCGAGCAGCCGGCGTCGCGCCATTCGAAGCCGGCTTCACGGAAGACCGCATCGAGCCCCTCGGACTCGGCCTGGCGCTTGACGCTCGCCGAGCCCGGCACCACCATCGCCCGAACCTTCGGATGGACGGTATGGCCGCGCACGACCGAGGCGGCGATGCGGAGATCCTCCATTCGGGCATTGGTGCAGGAGCCGATGAACACCCGGTCGATCGGAATCGATTCGATCGCGGTGCCCGGCTCGAGCGCCATGTACCGCAGGGCCCGCTCGTCGGTTTCGGTCCGAGGCGCTGGCACCCGGCTGGTCACCGGTACCGACTGGCCCGGGTTGGTCCCCCAGGTGACATATGGCTCGAGGCGCGCGGCGTCGATCGAGACCTCGCGGTCGAACTGGGCGTCGGCATCCGTCGGTAGCGCATGCCAACGCGAGATCGCCTCCTCCCACTGCGCCCCCCGTGGTGCGTGCTCGCGTCCCTCCAGGTACATATAGGTTGTGTCGTCGGGTGCGATCATCCCGGCGCGTGCGCCGCCCTCGATCGTCATGTTGCATACCGTCATGCGGCCCTCCATCGACAGCTCACGGATGGTCGATCCGCGGTACTCGATGACGTGCCCGCGCCCACCTTCGACGCCGATGTGGCCGATGATGCCGAGCGCGACATCCTTGGCGGTCACGCCCAGCGGCAGCTCGCCCTCGACGTTCACGGCCATGACCTTCGGACGCCGCTGTCGCAAGCACTGGGTGGCGAGGACGTGCTCCACCTCCGAGGTCCCGATCCCGAACGCGAGCGCACCGAAGGCGCCGTGGGTCGATGTATGGGAGTCGCCACAGGCGATCAACAGCCCGGGTTGGGTGAGCCCGAGCTCGGGCCCGATGACATGGACGATGCCCTGGCGAGAGCTACCCATGCCGAAGAGCGGGATGCCCGCCCGCCGGCAGTTCTCCTCGAGCGCGGACATCTGCCGCTCGGCGATCTCGTCGGCGGCCGCGCGCCCGCCGCGTGTGGGCACGTCGTGATCCATGGTGGCGACCGTGAGATCGGGCCGGCGGACCCGCCGGTTGCTGAGCCGCAGGCTCTCGAAGGCCTGCGGCGAGGTCACCTCGTGAACCAGGTGCAGATCGACGTAGAGGAGATCGGGTTGGCCGTCGTGGGCGGCGACAACATGGTCCTCCCAGATTTTCGCCGCCATGGTCCGCCCCATTTTGAGCGCCCTATTTGCTCTCCGCCAGCGCGCGAACCCGCAGCGCCAGCAGCAGATCGAGACGGGCATCGGCGTCCTTGAGGTCGAGACCGGTCACCTCCCCGATCCGCCGAAGCCGGTAGTGCAGCGTGTTGAGGTGGATGTGCAGGTCGCGTGACGATTGCCGCAGGTTGCCGTGCCGCTGCAGGTACACCTCGAGTGTCTTGAGCAGCGGCGTGCCGCGAGCACGGTCGTAGTCGACCAGCGGTGCGAGCATCCGGCCGGCGAAGGCGTCGAGCCCCGCCCGATCCTCGACCTGGGCCAGCAACCGGTAGACGCCGAGCCGCTCGTAGTTGATGATCTGCTCACGCTTGCCGAATCGCACCATCAGGTCGAGGGCCCGCTGCGCTTCGGTGAAGGCCGGCTTGAAATCATCCGGCTTGGAACATACGCGGCCGATCGATACCGACACGGTGATGCCGAGCTCCGACTCCGCCACCGCCTCCCGGATCCGCGCTGCGAGCGTATCCCCGTCCGGATCCTTGCTGTCGGGCGGCTGAGGCACTAGCACGATCACGCTGTCGCTGTGCGCGCTCATCAGATGACGCGGATGCAGGCGCCGGACGGCGCCCGTCACGACCTGGAAGAGTTGGTGCTTGACCGCGATGACGCGCCCTTCTTCGTAGCGCCTTTCCTTAATGAACTGCCGGAAGTGATCGGCGTCCACCACCAGCAGCCGGTGGGGCACCGAGAGGTCATAGCGCAGATGTCGCGCCCGGCGTTGCACGTTTGCCTGATCGCCGAAGGTGCCGTTGAGCAAGTCATCGACCAGCTCGCCGCGCACCCGATCTTCGGCCTCGGCGACCTCGCGCTGCTTGATCATCTCGAGTGCGATCACGGTGGCGGCGTGTTCGACGGCCATCATCGCCAGCTCTTCGAGATGCTGGGGCAGATCGATGATCGAGAGGTACCCGAGGTTCTCGCGGCCAGCGAGCACCGGGGTGATGATCCGGGGCGCCGTCAACCCCAGCTCCGGGAACGGCGGGACCTTACTCGGCGCGCGGCCGCGGACTACCTCCTGCAGCATGTTCTTGATGGCCGCCGCCTGGCGGACCTTGAGCGGCGTGCCGTGGTGGGCCAGCGTCTGCTGGCGGTGCTTGTCGGTCACGCCCGGGACCACGTGGCTGGCGAGCAGGTGAAAGTTGGCGTCTTCGAGGGCGATCGAGCTCTCGACCAGCTCGCCCAGAGTCTTGACGATGGCGTCGAGCCCCTGTCCGTCGAGGGCAAGGTGGGTGAACTGGCGATGGATCTCGATCGAGCGGCGGAGCTGGGTATTCTGGGCGTTGATGATCCGCTCCAGGATCGGGTTCATGATCTCCAGGTAGGAAACGTCCGGCGGGATCCGGATCAATGGGATGTTGAACTCGTCCGCCTGGCCCAGCATGTCCTCTGGGATCTGCGGGAGGTAGCGCTCCGGCTTGATGACGAGCCCCGCCGACCCCATCCGGGCCAGGTTGCGCATCAGGTCCCGCTGGGCAGCCTGGTCGTCTTTGATGGCAAAGGCGACCGTCAGCAGCAGCTCGCCCTCCGCGAGCCAGCTGATCGTTTCCGGGGATTCTAGGACCTTCACCCAGGTGATGGTGCGGTCGAGGCCGCTGGCCCCGGCCAGCACCTCGCCCCTCCTCAAACCCCCCAACGCCATCGCGTCCCGGACAGTCAGCGCCATGGGAGGGTTTAGTATGCCGCAACACGGGGCTGGCGTGAAGGACTAAAAGTGCCAAAGACTTTTGGATGGTTTGCACAATGGACGAGTCTGCTCCGGGCTGGTAGCGTTGAGATCGAGTCAACCGACGTTGATGGGATTACTCACCCCCAGAGTGGGTTGGCTCGACAAGAGGGGCGGCCGGGGCCGCAAGCAGGGTGGTACCGCGGGAGGCAGGCCTCTCGTCCTTGCAGCAGAGCGAATCGTAGGAGCAAGCCAACTGCAAGGAGGCTACCGATGGCCAGTTACACGATTGAGATCCCCGACCCGCTGCACCATGAGATCCAGGAGCGGCGGTACCAGATCGACGTAGCCGGGATCTGCACCGAGGCGCTGACCGCCGCCGTCGCCCAGCGAGCGTCCGCAACCGCGAGATTCGGGCATGACGTCACCGATGACATCAACCGGATGTTCAGCGGATGACCTGGGCCGTCGCCCCAGGCGAGCGGCGGGGAGCGTCGTGCGAGCGTTTGAAACGTCAGGGAGAACACAAATGATCGAGCGCGTCGAGCAGGAGCTGACCCCGTTTATGCCGGCACCGCTGGAACGTATCAGCGGGAATTACTGGCTGATCGAAACCTTGCGACGCTGGGGCATCACCGGCTACGCCGGCGTCAACGGTGGGGGGTTGATCCATGTGACCAAACATCTCCAGCCCTTCTCTGACCCCTCTGAGGCTCGCGACGGCGTGCCGCGGATGCTCACCATGGCCGAGTACGTCGCCGGCTTCGTCCCGCTGGGCTATTACATGGCCTCGGGTCGGGTCGCCGGCTGCATCACCACCACTGGTGCAGCCACCAAGCTCGGCGGTAGCGGCTTGACCGACGCCAAGCTGCATAACATTCCGTCGGTCTTCCTGGTCGCGCTGAACTCAACGATGTCAATCGGTCAGAGTCCCCTGCAGGACGTGTCGATTCATGGCATGAACATCGTGCCGCAGCTGCAGGCCGAGCTGGGCGACGGCTGCGTCGTCATCGATGACATCGACGCGATGGAAGAGCAGCTCGAGCGCGCGCAGGCCATCCTGCACGAGTCCAAGCCGGTGGCGATCTGCTTTTATCCCGACATTCTTTCCAAGCCCGCCTCCGTCGATGTGCCCGCTCTCGACCGGCCCCGCGGCTTCCGCCAGCAGGATGTCGATCGCTTCGTCGAAGAGTTCCCCCGCACGGCGGACGGGCGCCGCGTCGTGATCTACGTCAGCAGCGAGGCCGCGCGCTGGCCCGGCATGCAAGCGATGACCACCCAGCTCTCGGAGCTACTGCAGGCGCCGACGGTGTGGTCGGTGAACGGGGCCAACGCCATATCTGCCTCCAACGAATTCGGCTTTGGGTACATCTCGTTCGGCGGCAACGACGAGGCCATGAAGCTCTGGCGGAGCCTTGGCCCCGAGGATTGCGTCATCACCCTCGGCTTCGACTCCGGTGAGTACTCGCTGAATCTGGGCTCGATTCCAGCCGGCGACGTGTGGCACTTCACCGGATCGACGCAGCCCTATGGCCATATCGCCGACGAGTTCCGGCATCGCGTGCGCGGTAACTACACGGTGGTTCGCGGCGATCTCGACCTCACGCTCGGGCAGATCATCCCGCGGCTGACCCAGCGTGGCGTGGGTCGCCGGCCGGCGGTCGATGTCCCGGCGCGCCTCAACAACCGCCACATAACCCGCGAGGTGCGCGACGGTACCGTCGACTTCATCGAGTTTTACGAGCGGCTCCACAAGTCCTGGCGCCCCAACAGCATCGGTTTCGACGATGTCTGCATTGCCTACAAGGATCGCCAGTACGTGACCCAGCGACCGCATCCGTATATTCCCTTTCACACCGCTCACGACGGATCGGCGATGGGTGGCGGCTTCGGGTTGGGGGTCGGTGCCAAGATGGCCGACCCGAGTCTGCATACCTTCGTCTTTACCGGTGACGGTTGCTGGCGGCTCTTCGGCGGCACGCTGGCCGATGCCGCCAACCTCGATCTGCGGGTGTTCATCATCAACAACGGCGTCTACGGCATCGTCGACAAGGGGCTCGAAGTCGTCATTCCCGACGTGGAGAAGCGCCGGTACCATTCGATCCTGCCGTCGATCGACTTCGTGGGCGCCGCCAGGGCGCATGGCTGGGACGGCTTCCGCGTCAGGCCGGACCTCAGCAACCTCAAAGAGATCATGGACGCCTGCTACGAAGTCAAAGGACAGTCGATCCTGATCGATGTCCCGGTGGATGCCGACCAGGTGATCGGACTCAACCCACGGCTGAACAACCTGACAACGCAGACCTACCTCTAATGGCCAAGGTCTATTTCGATCGCGATGCCGACATGTCGGCGCTGGCCGGGCAGCGGGTCGCCGTGATCGGCTACGGCAGCCAGGGCCACGCTCACGCCCTCAACTTGCAGGACAGCGGCGTCGACGTCGTGGTCGGCCTCTATAAAGGCAGCCCATCGTGGCAGGCCGCCGAGCAGGAAGATCTGCGCGTCGAGACGGTCGAGAAGGCAGTCGAGGTCGGCAACCTGGTGATGATGCTGGTGCCGGACCAGACCCAGAAGCGCCTCTACGACGAGGCGGTCAAGCCGAACCTGAAGCCGGGCGCGGCCCTCATGTTCGCGCACGGGTTCAACATTCATTTCAGCCAGATCGTTCCGCCGCCCGAAGTGGACATCGCGATGGTCGCCCCTAAAGGGCCGGGCCACATCGTGCGACGGCTCTTCAAGGAACGAGTCGGCGTACCCGCCCTCTTCGCGGTGCACCAGGACACCACCGGGAAGGCGCGGGCCCGCACGCTCGCCTACGCGCGCGGCATCGGCTCGACGATGGCCGGAGTGCTCGAAACCACTTTCAAGGAGGAAACCGAGACCGATCTCTTCGGCGAGCAGGCGGTGCTCTGTGGCGGCCTCACCTCGTTGGTGAAGACCGGGTTCGAGACCCTCGTCGAGGCGGGCTACCAGCCTGAGCTCGCCTACTTCGAGTGTCTCCACGAGATGAAGCTGATCGTGGACCTGATGTACCAGGGCGGCATGAGCTACATGCGCTACAGCATCAGCGACACGGCCGAGTTCGGCGACTACGTCAGCGGACCTCGTGTGATCAGCCCGGCGGTCCGCGAGGAGATGCGGCAGATCCTCCGCGAGATCCAGGATGGGACCTTTGCCCGGACCTGGATCCTCGAGAACCAGGCGGGCCGGCCCGCCTTCAACGCCTACCGGCGGCAGGCGAAGGAGTCGTTGATCGAGAAGGTTGGCGCGGAGTTGCGCGCCATGATGCCCTGGCTCAAGCCCGACGGCAAGGCGCGAAACTGATGGGCGCCACACCGGATTGGGTCGACGACCGGGTCTACATCTTCGACACCACGCTGCGCGACGGCGAGCAGTCGCCAGGCGCATCGCTCAACCCGGACCAGAAGCTGGCGATCGCGCGGCAGCTGGCCCTCCTCGGCGTCGACGTCATCGAGGCCGGCTTCCCCCTCTCCTCCCCGGGCGACTTCGAGGCGGTGCAGCGCATCGCCCGCGAGGTCGAGGGGCCGATGATCACGGCGCTGGCGCGGGCGGCCCGGCCGGACATCGATGCGGTCTGGCAGGCCGTCCACGAAGCCGAGCGCAAGCAGATCCACATGGTGCTCTCAGTGTCCGACATCCATATCGAACGCAAGCTGCGCTCCAACCGTCGCGACGTCCTCCGCCGGGGGGCGGACGCCGTGGCTTACGCGCGCTCCCTCTGCGACGCCGTCGAATACTCCCCAGAGGATGCCGGTCGGGCCGACCCCGACTACCTCTTCGAGACCCTCGAGGCCGTCATCGACGCCGGCGCGACCGTAGTCAACATCCCCGACACCACCGGCTACACGCTGCCGAATGAGTTCGGTGCCTTGATCGCGGCGATTGGCGCCAATGTCCGCCACATCGACCAGGCCATGATCAGCGTCCACTGCCACAACGACCTGGGGTTGTCGACCGCCAACAGCATCGCGGCCGTCCTCAACGGGGCACGCCGGGTCGAATGCACCATCAACGGCATCGGCGAGCGTGCCGGCAACGCCTCGCTCGAAGAGGTGGTGATGATCCTGCGCACGCGCGAGCGATCACTCGGCCTTCGCACCGGCGTCGACACTACACGGCTGGCCGAGGTGAGCGCGCTGGTCTCGCAGCAAACCGGGGTCCCAGTACAGCCGAACAAGGCGGTGGTCGGCGCCAACGCGTTCGCCCATGCTTCCGGGATCCACCAGGACGGCATCCTCAAAGACAAGACCACTTACGAGATCATGCGGCCCGAAGAGGTGGGGATGGGCGAGAGCCGGATCGTGCTCTCGCCCCGCTCGGGGCGGCACGCCTTCCAGTTCAAGCTGGCCGAGCTGGGATACCACCTGCCGGAGGCTGCCTTCAGCCGCGCGTGGGAACAGTTCTTGCAGCTGGCCGACCGCAAGAAAGACATCCTCGACAAAGACCTGGAGGATATCGTGCGCAGCACGCAATCGCTGGCCGCAGCGTCCCCTCCCCCTCTGGGCGAGGGCAGGGCATCTTCCCCTCCCCCTCTGGGGGAGGGCAGGGCATCTTCCCCTCCCCCTCTGGGGGAGGGCAGGGTGGGGGCTGTCGTCTGATGGCAATCGAGCCATTGGCGGCACCGGAAAGCGCGCCACCCCCGCCAACCAAGGCCGTCTACGGCGGCTTCGCGTATTTCCAGGGTTCGATCATCCCCTTTGAGCAGGCGAATGTAAGCATTGGGACACACGCGCTCAACTACGGGACCGCCTGCTTCGAGGGGATCCGCGGCTACTGGAACCCTGATCAAAAGGAGATCTACCTGGTCAAGCTCGCCGAGCATTACCAGCGTTTCCTCAAGTCGACGGCCCTGCTCAAGATCAAGCTCCATGAGACCGTCGAGCAGCTCTGTGAGCTGACCCGCGAGGTGGTCCGGCGCGACGGCTACCAGACCGACGTCTATGTCCGCCCGCTCGCCTACAAGGCCTCCGCCATGATCAAGGTCGATCTCCACTCGCCCGAAGATGCGGTCGCGATCTTCGCCATGCCGATGGGGCCATACGCCCGCATCGATGGCCTGCGCGTGACGATCTCCTCCTGGCGGCGGGTCAGCGACAACAGCATCCCGGCGCGGGCGAAGATTACGGGCGCCTACATCAATACAGCGCTCGCCACCGAGGACGCGAACGCGGCCGGCTACGACGATTGCCTGATGCTGACCGAAGACGGTCACATCGCCGAAGGTAGCGCCGCCAACTTCTTCATGATCCAGGGTCGGATCCTGGTAACGCCACCGGTGACCGATGAAATCCTGGTCGGCATCACGCGCGCGGCGGTGATGCAGCTGGCGGCCGACGTCGAGCTCGATGTGGTCGAGCGCAGCGTCGACCGGACCGAGGTCTACCAGGCGGACGAAGCCTTCTTCTGCGGGACAGGTGTGCAGATCGCGCCAATCGTCGAGGTGGACGGGCGGGCGGTCGGCACCGGTCGGTCGGGCACCATCACGCTTCGTCTGCAGGACGCCTACTTCCGCGCGGTGCGCGGGAACGATCCCCGCTATCGCCACTGGTGTACCCCGGTCTACGGCGGGATGCCCCGAATTGCATGAACGAATTGACGAGGACGGTGAGGGACTGATAGTCTTTTCCGACAACTGAATAGCGACCGTTATCAAGAGTGTGCTGAGGGGCCGGCCCTGTGAAGCCTGCCAACCTACCGGGTTACCCGGCAAGGTGGAAAGTCCGTCAGACGAAAGTCTGAAAGATGATGCAGTCACGGACAAGACGGCCCCTCTTCGTAGGGGCTTTTTTTATTCCCCTCCGGGGGAGGGCCGGGCCCGCCGGCCCACGCGAGCCGCGCGGAACGTGCGATGCGAGCGTTTGAGGCGTAGGTGGGGGCAATCAAACGTCGAAGGAGGAAGTCGGTGAAGAGGCTGCGATGCCGAGAATGCGGACGGTTGCGGGACTTCGAGCCGGCCTATGTCTGTGAGCACTGTTTCGGCCCGCTCGAAGTCGCCTACGACTTCGACGAGGTCAGGGCGCGGATCAGCCGCGAGTCCATCGCCAGGGGCCCGAACACGATCTGGCGTTATCGCGAGCTGCTGCCCGCCCCCGAGGGCGAGCCGATCGACCTCGGGACCGGCTTCACCTCGCTGGTCAAGGCGCGCAACCTCGGCAAAGAGCTCGGCCTCGACCAGCTCTACGTGAAGAACGACACGCTGAACCCGACCGGCTCGTTCAAGGACCGCAACGTGGCAGTTGCCACCAACTTCGCCCTCTCCTACGGCTTCGACACGCTCTCCTGCTCCTCCACCGGTAACCTGGCCGGCTCGGTCGCGGCCTACGCCGCGCGTGCCGGGATGCGCGCCGTGGTCTTCATCCCGGCCGGCCTGGAACCCGGGAAGGTCGGTGCGGCGAGCGCCTATGGTGCCACCGTCGTCGAGGTCGGCGGCACCTACGACGACGTCAACCGCCTCTGCGCCGAGCTCGCCGACTTGTACAGCTGGGCGATCGTCAACGTCAACCTTCGACCCTTCTACTCGGAAGGGAGCAAGACGCTCGCGTTCGAAGTGGTGGAGCAGCTCGGCTGGCGGGCGCCCGACCACATCGTGGTTCCGGTCGCCGCTGGGTCGTTGCTGGCGAAGACGGCGAAGGCGTTCCAGGAGCTGGTCGGCACGGGTCTCCTCGAGGAAGCCCCGACCCGGATCCACGCGGCCCAGGCTGAGGGCTGCGCGCCGGTGGCCACCGCCGTCCGGCAGGGCGCTGACACGATCAGCCCGGTGCGGCCAAATAGCATCGCCAAGTCGCTCGCGATCGGCAATCCCGCCGACGGCCGGTACGCGGCACGGGCGGTGCGCGCCTCGCACGGGTGGGCGACCGCCTGCCGCGAGGAGACGGTCCAGGAGGGCATGGCGCTGCTCGCCGAAACCGAGGGCATCCTGAGCGAGCCGGCCGGTGGCGTGGTGGTGGCGGGGCTTCAGGAACTGGTCGCCCAGGGCCGCATCCGTCGCGACGAGACCGTCGTGATCTGCATTACCGGCAATGGACTGAAGACCACGGAGCTCTTCGAGGTCCGGGATGGCCACCGGCTGCAGCTGGGAAGGGCGCGGGCGTCCGACTTCGTGCGCGCAATGGCCGAGGTCGAGAACGCGCCGGCCGTGGTCGCATGACGGAACGCCTGCGGGCCGGCGTGCTTGGCGCCACCGGTCTGGCTGGGCAGCAGGTGCTCGCCGCGCTCGAGCGGCACCCGTGGTTTACGGTGGTGGCCGTCGGCGCGTCACCGGCCTCAGCCGGAAAATCACTGGGCGATGCTCTGCGCGAGCCGTCGGGCGGTAGCCGCTGGTTCGCGGAAGGCCACCTGGACGACTCGCTTGCCGGGCTGCGATGCCTGAGCGACGACGAATTACTAAAATCGCCGCTCGACCTCTTGTTCAGCGCCGTGTCGAAAGAGGTCGCTCAGGAATGGGAGCCGCGTTTCGCAGAGCGGGTGCCAGTCATCAGCACGGCCTCGGCTTTTCGCTACGAGCCGGACGTGCCGATCCTGATCCCCGGCGTCAACGACGCGCACGCCGAGGCGCTTCACGATCAGCGCCGCGGGCGTGGTTGGCGTGGCTTCATCGCGCCCATCCCGAACTGCACGACAACCGGCCTGGTCGTGTCGTTGAAGCCGCTGCACGATGCCTTCGGCGTGCGCGCCGTGACGATGACCTCACTGCAGGCCGTTTCCGGTGCCGGCCGGCAGGGCGGCGTGCTCGCGCTCGACGTGATCGACAACGTCATCCCCTTCATTCCCGGCGAGGAAGAGAAGGTGGAGCGTGAGACCAGGAAGATCCTCGGTCACTGGGGCGAGCCGGCGTCGTTCGCGGTCTCCTGCACCTGTACCCGGGTCAATGTCAGAGATGGCCACCTGGAGACGGTCTTCGTCGGGACCGAACGTCCCGCGGATGCCGCCGCGGCGACGGCCGCGATGAGCGGCTTCGGCAACGATGGATTGAAGGGCCTGCCGTCGGCGCCCGACCGCCTGCTGCGCGTAGATCCGGACCCCTTCCGGCCACAGCCGCGCCGTGACCGCGACGCCGGCGATGGGATGACGGTAACCGTCGGTCGAGTCCGTGATGAACCGGTTCTCAACGGGGTGAAGTACGTCGTGCTCTCGCACAACACCAAGCTTGGCGCCGGCAAGGGGGCCGTACTGCTGGCGGAATGGCTCTCGCGTGAAGGCTATATTGGCCGCGCAACCTGAGACCGTGACCAGACCGATCCTGGTCCAGAAATTCGGCGGGACCTCGCTGAGCTCGCCGGCTCGTATCAAACGGGCCGCGCGCCGCGTCGCCGCCAGCCAGCGCGCGGGGTACGACGTCGTGGTGGTGGTCAGCGCCATGGGTGACTCCACCGATCGGCTGCTCGACCTAGCCTCGCGCGTGGCAAAAGATCCGGCGGCGCGCGAGCTCGACCTGTTGCTCTCCACCGGCGAAGGGGTGTCGGCGCCGCTGATGTCCATGGCGCTGACCGAGCTTGGTGTCCCGGCGGTCTCGCTGCTCGGCTTCCAGGCAGGCATCCGGACCGACCAGCGCCACGCGAAGGCCCGCATCCTGGGCCTCACGCCCGCGCGGATCGAGCGCGAGCTGGCGGCCGGCCGGGTGGTCGTCGTTGCAGGCTTCCAGGGAATGGGTCTCGAGATGGAGGTGACCACGCTCGGCCGCGGCGGCTCCGACACGACCGCCGTCGCGCTGGCGGCGTCGCTGAAAGCCCAGGCGTGCGAGATCTTCACCGACGTGCGCGGCATCTATACGGTGGACCCGCGGTTCGTGCCGTCTGCCCGCTTGCTGACGCACATCGCCTATCCCGAGATGCTCGAGCTGGCCAGTGCCGGCGCCCGCGTGATGCACCCCCGCGCGGTTGAGATCGCGGAAGCCTACGGCCTCGAGCTGCACGTGCGGTCGAGCTTCCGCGCGGGGCCCGGTACCATCATCACTTCAGAGGAGGCGATCATGGAGGACCGGAGCCGGGTGCGCGGGATCGCCCATGAGGAGCAGGTGGCCCGCTTGTCCGTGGTCGGTGTGCCGGATCGTCCCGGCATCGCCGCCGCGATCTTCATGCCCCTCGCGGAGGCGGACATCGCGGCCGACGTCATCGTGCAGACCGCGAGCCACGAGGGCGTGACCGACATGTCGTTCACGGTGTCGTCGGCCGACGGCCGGCAGGCGAAGCGCATCCTCGACGGCATCGCCAAGGAGATCGGGGCCCGGACCGTGCTGGCACAGGACGGCCTGGCAAAGGTCTCGGTGATCGGCAGCGGCATCCGCGGTCAGCCGGGCGTGGCGGCGAACATGTTCAAGACGCTCTCCGAGCTCGGCATAAACATCGAGATGATCTCGACCTCCGAGGTCCGCATCACCTGCATCATCAACGCCGACCGGATCAAGGACGCGGTCGCCGGCCTGCACGAGGCATTCAAGCTGTAGTGCCGCGCACAGCCACGGTCCGGGTACCGGCCTCATCGGCCAACCTCGGGCCGGGCTTCGATGTGCTTGCCCTGGCGCTCGACCTGCACCTCGAGGTCGAGGCGAGCGAATCGTCGAAGACTAGCGTCGCGTGGGATGGTGAAGGCGCGGGTGAGGTCCCGCTCACCCGCAAGAACTTGCTTATCCGCTCCGCGCAGGAGCCATTTACCGGCTGGACTCGGCCGCTCGACGGCGTCGAGCTTCTGGTCCGCAATGACATCCCGATCGGACGTGGCCTGGGCAGTAGCGCCGCGGCGATTGTGGCGGGCATCACGCTCGGCGCGAAATTACGCGGTCTTCGAATCTCAGCGCAACGGATCCTCGAGCTCGCCTTCCCGCTCGAAGGCCACGGCGATAACCTGGCGGCGGCTCTCTACGGTGGGTTCTGCATCGCCGTGACCGAAAACGGCGGGGTCCGCGTGCACCGCCTCGATTGGCCACCCCGCTGGCGAGCCGTCGTCTTCGTTCCCGACGGCGTCTCCCCCACGCATGAGGCCCGCCGCCTCGTGCCGCGCCGTCCCGCACGCGGCGACGCGGTCTTCAACCTCGGCCGCGTCGCCGAGTGGGTCCTCGCCTGTTCGCAGCACGATCGCTCGCTGGTCCGAAGCGCCATGGACGACCGGCTGCATCAGCCCGGCCGCGCCCAAGCCTATCCCTACCTCGATGACGTCATCGCGGCAGCCGAGCAGGCCGGCGCGCTCGGTGCTGCGCTCAGCGGTGCTGGCGGCAGCGTCATCGCCATCGCCGACCGCAACCTTGCGGCGGTCGGCCACTCGATGGCTAGAGCCGTGGCTTCACATGGAATCAAGGGGAACGTCGCCACGCTGAGGGCCGCGGCGGCTGGCGCTACCCTGGCAACGCGCTAATGCTTCGCTCATGAGTTTGAGTAGCGCCGCTTTCAGAGCCCCGCCTGTAATCCTTCTGAAAGGTTGGCGGCCACAGACTGGGCAGGCGGTGGAGACACGCGTTCTCCACGCACGCCAGTCTTTATGAGAAGGAGGTGAGAAGCATCTTGACGCCAACCCAACGAATCGTGACTATCGCGGGAGTGGCCGGATCGCTGATTGCGGGCGGCGTGATCGGCGCGACCCTGGCCGGTCCGCTCGCGGCCACCGCGGCCAATAACGGATCCACTTCGCAGCTGGCCGCCGCGTCGGCGAGCCCGAGTGCAAGCGCCGGAACCTTCAAGTCCAACGAGAACGCCACACACGAGTCCGGTGAGAGCGCCACGGTCGAAGCGCAGGAGAATTCTGGGCAGCGGCCGGGAGGCGGAACGGGGCAGTTCACCCCGAACGAGAACGCCACGCATGAGCAGGGCGAAAGCGCCGCTCGCGAGGCGCAGGAGACGGCGGGCCAGCGGCCGACGGTCCCCTAACGAGCTGAAAGGTCCCTCCCCCGCTCAGGGCGGGGGAGGGTCAGGTTCGCTCGAAACCTAAGCGCGCGCTGCTGCCGGCGCCGGCATCAAGCCGAGCTGCTGCAGTCCCCTGGCTGTGTCGAACTACCGGTGCAAAGACGTCAAATGTCCTTGGTCGTCGACGACGGCGTATCCAGCGCGGGCCCGGACAGCGTCCGGTTCGTGGGCGGGATTTTCTCGCCCGTGGCGGTAAGCATGGGACCCGTGTGGGTGCGGGTAAAGGTGTATTTCACGACGATGGTATTGCCGTCCGCGATCATCTTGTGAACGTCGATGTGAGCGCTGGTTTAACGCATCGATCGACTGCCGCGCTATCTGCTTGGCATCGACCTTCCGGTCCAGTGTGCCTGTCGACAGAGCGTGATGGGCGCGAGACATTCCCCGCAACGGTCCGTCATGATGGCGTTGAAGATGCGCCGCGCACGACTCTCGAATTGACGGCGGGAGTCGGGCCCATCCAGCCCACGCTCCCACGCCTGCGCCATAAGATGTCGAATCGCGTGCCAGAGGTTCCGCGTTTTTTCCACGAGTGCCAGTGTGACGTAAGTCCCCCACGAAAACTTCGGAGACTCGTCCAAAAAACCGACAGCATCTTTGACGAGATTGCACATCACGGATCACGCTGCGTGCAATTCTTGCTTAGGTAGTGCCGCTCCTCCAGGCGCGCGCATCTTGAAGGAAGTTCGCGAGTAGGGCATGCCCGTGTTCGGTGAGGATCGCCTCGGGATGGAACTGGACGCCCGCGAGTGGGTACTGACGGTGACGCAGTCCCATCACTGTTCCGTCATCGGTCCAGGCGGTGACCTCGAGGACGGCCGGTAAATTCTCGCGATCGACAACCAGGGAGTGGTATCGGGTGGCCGCAAATGGACTCGGAATACCGCGGAAAACCGATTGCTCCGAGTGGCTAACACGGGAGACCTTGCCATGCATCACCTGCGACGCCCGTCGAACGGTCCCGCCGAAGGCCTCGCCCAGGCATTGGTGCCCAAGACAGACGCCCAGAATCGGAAGCGTTGGGCCGAGGTCGACCAGGAGATCCTTACAGATGCCCGCTTCGGCCGGCGTCCCGGGTCCCGGCGAGAGCACGATCGCCACCGGGCTCAGCGGTGCGATCTCCCTCAGCGTGATCTCGTCGTTGCGGCGAACGAGTACCTCCTCGCCGAGCTCACCGAGGTACTGCACGAGGTTGTAGGTGAAGGAGTCGTAGTTGTCGATCACCAGCACGACCTCTCGTCCATCCATATTTCAGTTCCCTCCGTGCTGCCCGGCCGGAACCGGCTCGGCGGCGGCCAGCGCCTGCAGCAGCGCTGATGCCTTGTTCCTCGTTTCCAACAGCTCCTCTGCCGGAACCGAGTCGGCGACGATGCCGGCGGCGGCCTGCACCGTGGCCTGCCCATCCTTGACCACCATGGTTCGGATCGCGATGCACGTATCGAGGTCACCGGTGAAGCTCAGGTAGCCAATCGCGCCGGCATAGACGCCCCGCCGTTCGTGCTCGAGCTCGGCGATGATTTCCATGGCGCGGATCTTCGGCGCGCCGGTCACGGTGCCCGCCGGGAAGCAGGCGCGCAGGGCATCCATCGGAGTGCAATCCGGTCGGAGCGTGCCAACGATGTTGGAGACCAGGTGCATGACGTGCGAGTAGCGCTCGGTCGTCATCAGCTCGGTGACCTTGACGCTGCCGATCTCGCACACCCGCCCGAGGTCGTTGCGCCCGAGGTCGACGAGCATGACGTGCTCGGCGCGTTCCTTTTCGCTGGAGCGGAGCTCCTCTTCCATTCGCCTGTCGGCGGCCTCATCCCGGCCTCGGCGGCGGGTACCGGCGATCGGCCGGTAGCGCAGCTTACGCCCCTGCACGGTCACCAGGATCTCGGGCGAGGTTCCCAGGATGATGAGGGACGGGAGCTTGAGGAAATACATATAGGGCGACGGATTCAAGGCCCTCAGCAGCCGGTAGACGTCGAAGGGTTCGGCCTGCAGCGGCACCGTGAAACGCTGCGCGAGCTGCACCTGGTAGATGTCTCCCGCCAGGATATGCGCCTTTGCCTCCTCGACCGCCTTGAAAAAATCCGGCTGCGCCAGATTGCCCTGCGGGCTGCCCGTGGCGGGACGGCTGGCGGGTTCCAGGGCGCGCAGCCGAACCGTTCGGTTCAACCGGCGGGCCAGGTCGTCGATGCGTGCGACGGCCTCCGCATAACGGGCCTCGATCGGCGCGCGCTGGGTACGAACGTGCGTCACGAGTTTCAGCTGGTGGCGCACATGGTCGAAACAGGCGAGCGTGTCGGTGATGATGAAGACGCCGTCGGCTACCTCCAACGGATCCGCCTCCGGAATCGGCAGGCGCTCGAGGTAACGCGCCGCCTCGTAGCCGAGGTATCCGACGGCGCCGCCGCAGAATCCTTCCGGCAGACCGTCTGCCGGTTCCGCGGCGAATGTCTGCAGGTACGCCTCCAGCGCCCGCAGCGGGTCTTGCCCCTCGAGCTCGTGGCGGCCGTTGGCATCCTGCACGGTCGCAACCCCGCCCGCGATCGTAACGATAGCCATCGGGTCCGCCGCCACGAAGGAATAGCGGCCGAGGTGCTCGCCGCGCTCCACACTCTCGAGCAGGTAGGCAGGACCGTCACCCGCCAGCGCGGCGTAGGCCGTCACCGGGGTGAGCGCATCCGACAGCATGTCTCGAAAGATCGGGACCATCGGCGCCCGCCGGGCACGTTGCTTGACCTCGTCGAGCGTCAGCGAGACCGACACGTGACCCCTGCCGTCATGACGCTGCAGGATACGGGTTCTTCGGGCCGAGCGGCGCCACCGTCGCTGCCGGCTGGTCCGCCATACTCGCCAGCAACGACCCGGCCGACGCAGGCACCCCCTTCGCCGCGCGTACCAGGTCGGCGAGAACGCCGCTGGCGGCCGCATCCGAGCCCGCCCCCGGTCCTTGCAGGAGCAGCGAGCCGGCGTACTGAGCGTCGAGCACGATCGCGTTGTTGGCCCCATCGACGCGCGCCATCGGTGCATCCTCGGGAACCAGTCGCGGCCGGACGTCCGCCTCGACGGTCGCGTCATCCTGCATGGTCGCGGTCGCGATCAACTTGATGACAAAGCCACGCTGGCGCGCCGAGACAAGCTGCGCCGGCTCGAGGCTGCGAACCCCCACCCGCTCGATCTGGGATGGGTCGATGCGTCGGCGGAAGGCCAGCATCATAAGGATTGCCAGCTTGGCGGCCGGGTCGTGGGCGTCAACGTCGGCGCTCGGATCGGCCTCTGCAAGGCCGCGCCGCTGGGCGTCGGCCAGGGCCGCCGCGTAGCTCGATCCGCCAGCGATCGCCCCGAGGATCGAATTGGTGGTGCCGTTCAGGATGCCAATGATCGAGCGGATCCGGTCCGCCGCCAGCGTGTCCGCCAGCGTTTCCACGATCGGGATAGCGCTCGCCACCGATGCTTCGAAACGAAGCCCCCCGAGCCGGGCCAACGCGGGACCATGCGCGGCGATCACCTGCTTGTTCGCGGTGATCACCTCGAGACCGGCGGAAAGCGCGTTCTTTATATAGGTATGCGCTGGCTCGAGCGCACCGATCAGCTCGACGACCGCGTCCAGGCTGGGACGCGCGATCAACTCCTCGGCAGTCATGAGGGGAGCCGGGGCCGTCCGGCCCTCCGGACGCGCGACCACAATCGCCTCCAATCGGATCGGCCGCTTGGCGGCACGAGTGATCGCGTCGGCGTCCTCCACCAGGCGCCTCGCCAGGGCTCCGCCGACGTGGCCAAGGCCGAACATGCCGATCCGAAACGGCGCGCGAAGCATTTTTCGGAACGGTAGCATGGCGGCCATGACGCCCGGCATCATCGAGCGCTACGGGGCGTCCCTGCCGGTGACCGCGACGACGCCTCGCATCACACTTGGGGAGGGATCAACGCCACTCGTTCGCTCCTCGCGGATCGGCCCGTCGATCGGCCTGCACCAGCTCTATTTCAAGTACGAGGGACTGAACCCCAGCGGCTCATTCAAAGATCGGGGGATGGCGCTGGCAACCGCCAAGGCCGTCGAGGCCGGTGCAAAGACACTCCTTTGTGCCTCCACCGGCAACACGAGCGCCTCGGCATCCGCCTATGCGGCGCGCTGCGGTCTCCGCGCTGTCGTGGTCGTGCCAGCCGGAGGCATTGCCGCCGGCAAGCTGGCCCAGGCTCTCGCCTACGGCGCTACCGTGCTCACCGTCAAGGGATCGTTCGACGCCGCGCTCAAGCTGGTTCGCCAGCTCGCGGGCCAGCCCGGCCTGGCGCTGGTCAACTCGGTGAACCCCGATCGGATCGAGGGGCAAAAGACCGCCGCCTTCGAGATCGTCGAACAACTGCGCGAAGTCCCGTCGCAGCTCTTCATCCCGGTGGGCAACGGCGGCAACATCACGGCCTACTGGCGCGGCTTCTCGGAGCTCGCCCGTACTCAGAACTCCTCTCGGCCACAGATGCACGGCGCGCAGGCCGAGGGCGCAGCGCCGCTGGTGCGCGGCAAGCCGGTGCTAAGGCCCCGGACGGTCGCCAGTGCGATCCGAATTGGAAATCCGGCGTCGTGGGAGGGCGCGATCGCAGCCCGCGATGAGTCGGGCGGCAGCATCGAGGCGGTCAGCGACGCGGAGATCATGGCAACGCATCACCGTTTGGCGCGCGAGGAAGGCTTGCTGGTCGAACCGGCATCGGCCGCGGGGGTCGCGCTACTGCTTGCGCGAGCCCGCGAAGGAAACGTCCGCACGGACGAGCCCATTGTCTGTGTCCTGACGGGTCACGGGCTGAAGGATCCGGAGGCGCTCACCCGCGGCCATACGATCCCACGCCCGGTTGAGCCGACCTTGACCGCGCTTTGGCGCGCGATCGGTTAGGCCGTCACCGGCGACGCGATCGCCTCGACGACCGCGTCCGTGATCGCGCCGGTGTCCACGGTCGCTTCCCCGGCACCGGCGATGTCGGCGGTGCGCAGACCCGAAGCCAGAACGAAAGAGACGGCCCGCTCGATCGCCCGTGCGGCACCATCGTGGCTGAGCGACCAGCGCAGCAGGAGCGCCGCGCTGAGGATGGCGCCGATCGGGTTTGCGATTCCTTTTCCGGCGATGTCTGGCGCCGAACCATGGATCGGTTCGTACAACCCGAGTGTCCCGCCACCAAGACTGGCCGAGGGCAACATACCGAGCGCGCCCGCCAGCATCGACGCCTCATCGGTAAGGATGTCGCCAAAGAGATTCTCGGTCACGACGACGTCGAAGGCCTGCGGCCGGCGCAGCAGCTCCATGGCGAAGGCATCGACCAGCATGTGGCTGCAGGCGACGTCCGGGTAGCGTTCCGCCACCCGGCTGACGACCGTGCGCCAGAGGCGCGAGGTCTCGAGCACGTTGGCCTTGTCGACGGAGAGGAGGCGACGGCGGCGCATCCGGGCCAGCTCGAAGGCGCGGACCGCGACCCGCTCGATCTCGGGGGTGCTGTAGCGCATGGTGTCGACCGCCGCCTCACCGCGTGGTGTCTGATAGCGCCGTTTGGGCTTGCTGAAGTAGAGCCCGCCGGTGAGCTCGCGAACCACCAGCAGGTCGACGTCGCGAACCCGTTCCGGCCGCAGCGCCGAGGTGCCGACCATCGCCGGGTCCACCCGCACCGGCCGCAGATTGGCGAAGAGACCGAGGCCCTTGCGCAGGCCGAGCAAGGCGGTACCCGGACGCAGCGAGCTCGTCGGCGACGCGTCATCCCATTTCGGACCGCCGACGGCGCCGAACAAAATCGCATCCGCGGTCTTGCAGAGCCGCAGGGTCTGCGGGCGGAGCGAGACCCCATAGGCATCGACGGCGGCGCCGCCGATCAAGTCCTCCACGTAATCGAGCCGCAGATCGGATCGGGCCGCGGCCGCGTCGAGGGCACGACGCGCCGCAGCGGTCACCTCTGGGCCGATGCCATCACCAGGCAGCACGACGATGCGAGCGGCGGCCACTAGATTCTCATCCGTTCCACGGTCGGCACGATTCTAGGGGTCGTCATGTCGAAGGTTGAGGCGGAGCGGAGACTCCGCCTCAGTCGCGAGGAAGGAAGGTCAGACTTGCGCGGTCCCCGCTTGACCCGTGGGTCCTGCCGGAGGAACTGTACCGTGCGCCCTGTCGTGCCATGCCTTCAGGGTTGCCTCGATAAACGGGGGCAAGGTAAACGCCTGGGGCGGTCCGCCGGGGACGCCGTGGCTATAGCCGCCAAATCGCCCCCAGGGGCCACCGGCGTAGCCACCGCCCATCATCTGGCTCATGGCGTAGCGGCGCCAGCGACGCTTGCGTCCCAGCATCGCCAGGCCGAGGCCAAGCCCGCCCAGCATCATCAGTTTCCGTTTCCTGTCTCTCGAAAAGTCGCTCATGTTGTTCTCCTTTGTGGTGAATCCCACTTGCCTCTCATGCTCCACCGGAGTTGTGAATCAGCGGTGAATTGATTGCGAGCGCGCCACGGATATGTTTCCCCTCCCCCGCTCGCGGGGGAGGGCAGGGTGGGGGCTCGCGCCGAGTCCGACAGACACCTGTCGTCGACCGCCCGCAGACTGCGATCACGCGTTTGGAGCCGGCGGCTGTGGGACCCGGAGACCATCTGGCCGCCGGCACCGGCGCGGCTCCCGAAGCCTCAGGGAAGGCCGGCGGCGATCCGGAACGCGTCCGCCCTCGAAAGGCCGGATTCGATCCGGTAAGTGACGCCGCCATGCTCCCAGATGAGGGTGTTGGCGGCCATGCGCAACGTAACCGGGTAATCCATATCACCGATTCGGGTAATGACAAGGTGGGGCTCGCCCGCAACCCACCAGCCGGGATCGCCGTTCACCGACGTCTCCTCTAACGTCGTCGACGGTCCGACCTCCTTAGTCAGAAAGCCGGGAACGAGGTCGCCACGAAACTCCGTGATGAGCACACCGAGCCCGGTCTGCTTGACCAGTGGAAGTCCGGGACGCGGCGTGTAGGCGAGGGCGACCTCGCCACCCGGAACCTGACTGTCGATGTAAACGGCGTCGGGCGCGCCCAGCTCGGCGGGAACGCCAATTGTGAAGGAGACCGCCGATTGGGCGTCGGCCATCGTGGTGCGACGGCCCAGATTCAGCGGTGTCACCGGCGAGAGCGACGGCAGTGGTGACACGCGGCTCACGATCACACCTCGCACATGGAAGAAATGCGCGATCGCGTCGCGTGTGGTGGGATTGATCAGTGCTGCCGCGCCCGCCAGCACCAGCACGACGGCCGCGGCCAGCGCCAGCCGCCGCGGATCGCGCCACAGCGTCAGGCGGCGAACCGGCGCCACGGGCGGGGCAACAATGCGCCGGCGGACGGCCACCGCCAGGTTGGGCGTCGGAGGGTAGGGATAACGGGAGCCGAGCTCCCGGAGCGCTCGCTCCAGTTCCATGTCACCCAGGCGCGACTCAGCCATTGATGGTTCCTCCCGAGGAGACCTGGAAGTCGGCGGGCAAGGCGTCGCGGAGGCGGGTAAGCGCCCGAGACAAGCGCGACTTCACGGTGCCCTTTGGAACTTTGAGTGCCTCCGCCATGTCAGCTTCCGAGAAGTCGAAGAAGAGGCGGTAGGCAAGGATCAGGCGATCGTCGTCGCGCAGTGCTCCGAGGGTCTTGACGAGGGTGGCGCGAAACTCATCCGCCTCGGCCGCAGCCTCAGGGGAAGGGGCCGCTTCCCCCGAGGCTTGGGCCCGATGGGCGCGCTCCGCCAGGGCGGTCCGGCGATGCGCCGCCATCCGGCGGTTGCGCGCTTCGTTGGCAACGATCCGGCACAGCCACGGCTTGAAGGGCGCGCCCGGTCGAAACCGGCCGAGCGCGTAGTACGCGTTCACGAACGCCTCCTGCGCGGCGTCCTCCGCGTCGGCGGCGTCCCCGGTGACCTGGTAGGCAACCCGGAACGCCAGCTGCTGATACTGCTGGACAAGTGCTTCATAGGCGTTCACATCGCCGGTTCGTGCGCGTTCGACGAGCGCCAGGTCGTCCAGTGGTCGGCCCTCCACGGATCGATTGCTACCCCTTCATACCAGCAGGACGGGGCGGTGGTTCCACTGGCGGTAAACCAGCCGGCAATTCCCGGTCTCTACTGTATGTGGCAATGGCCTCGGGGGCGGTCGTCAGCGACCTGGATGCGTTCGAACAGGCAGTGCGGTCGGAGAGCCAGCCACTCTACAGCCTGGCCCGCGCGATCCTGGGCGACCAACAGGAGGCGGAGGACGCGGTCCAAGACACGATGGAGATTGCATGGCGTTCCTGGCGTTCGCTTCGGGATCCGCAACGGCGCAATGCCTGGCTCAAACGGATCTGCGTCCGCCGCTGTCTGCGCCTCAAGCGCCGGCTCTTCGGCCTTCTGCCGCTGAGCGAGCAAGATCACGACCCAAGGCCATCGCCGACGAGCGACCCCGACCTCGATCGCGTTTTTCGTCGATTGTCACGGCATCAGCGGGCGGTGATCCGGCTCCACTATCACGACGGCTATTCGCTCGACGAGTGTGCCGCGTTGATGGGTTCCCGGCCGGGCACCGTCCGCTCTCATCTCGCACGAGCCCTCACATTTTTCCGACAGGAGCTTTCCCATGATGAACAAAGATCCGTTTGAGCCTCGCCTTCGCCGCTATCTCGATGAGCAAGCCGATGATCGTCCACGGGTTGGCTTCGAGGATCGAATCCTCCGGCTGGTGGCAAACGATCCCGGCCGTCCGCTGTCAGCGCCGCGCCAGCTGGTCGCGGCGGCCGCAATCGCGGTGATGGCGATCGGCCTAGCCGCGGGCGTGGCCTATCTGCGGAGTCACGGCTCGGCGAACCAAGGCCCAAGTCCATCGCGGCAAACGGCCGCGCTCTCGATCGGTACACAAGGGGGCGGCGACTGGGTGGTGGTCCGCGGCGTCAATGTTGGAAGCGCCACGCAGCTGCCCGGTGCCGCCCAGAACGTGCTCTACCAGACGGCAGACGGCGGCCAGAGCTGGCAGGCGCGTTTGACCTTCGAGGGCATCTACGACGGCATGAGCTGGGCGGCCGACAGGCGCTCCGCCGCGCTTTGGACCTTCGAGGTGACGACACCGTGCGGGGCCGCGGCAAGGAGCTGCACCCTGCCGTCCAGCGACGTGTACACCTTCTACTCGACCGCCGATGGCGGCGCCCATTGGACGCAGCATGCCCCGCACACCTTTGGCGACTTCACGCTCGTTTACTTCCGCGGGACGGATGGCTGGGCACTCAGCCAGCAGGACGTTGCGCAGGGACAGCCGGCCTCCGCCGGGGCAGGCCTCTATCGCACGACCGACGGCGGCGCGACCTGGAGCCACGTGAGTGATCTGAGGGGCCTGACCGGCATGCAGCTCTCGGGGGGGATCTGGGGCCACGTGTCGGGCGTGGGAGAAACCACCTTGGAGTTCGCCGACGCCAACCACGGCTGGTTGGCGACCGGCCTGGAGATGACGCCTGGGAATTCCAGCCTGCTGGAAACGACGGACGGCGGCAAGACCTGGCATGGCTTGTCGATCGTCGAGGCGCCCGCAGCTGTCGCTGGCGAGGAAGAGTTACTCGGCTATCCGATCCTGCTGAATGGTGGCCACGCGTTGCTGCCGGCCTTCTTCGGCCACCGCACGGACCCGAACAACTTCTCGATCACGCATCGCTACCTCTACTCGAGCTCGGACGGCGGAACGACTTGGCAGACTCCTCCGGTGGAACTGAAGTCCGGAAGCGTTACGCCGACGGGCGACGAATGGCAGAACTTCTACCTCGACGCCAACCATTGGTGGTTCACGGCGACCAACCAGCGAAGCTCGGGCGAGCCGGTTGCCCAGGCGGGGCCGGCCATAGCTCGCACGACCGACGGGGGCAAGAGCTGGCAGGTCTTTTCGGGAAAGAACGCGCCGATCATCCTCCAGATGACCTTCACGGACCCGAACAATGGCTGGGCGTTCGCGATCGCCGGGCCCAGTGACACGACCAACGTGCTGTTGCGGACGACGGATGGCGGCGCCCACTGGCAGCAGGTGCAGGTGCCCTGATCGACTAATCCGGCGACGCAAAGAGGGCGGTAGCCTTAACGCGATGGCTACCGCCCCAACCCGCCAGTTCCTCCTGATCGACGGTGACGACACACTCTGGGAGAACAACGTCTACTTCGAGCAGGCGATCGAGGCGTTCATCGATTTCCTGGCTCACTCATCGATGAGCCGCGACCAAGTTCGCGCCGCCCTCGATGAGATCGAGCGAATGAATGTCGCGGTGCACGGTTACGGTTCCGCGAGCTTCACGAAAAACCTCCGTCAAACCTGCGAGCGGCTCGCCGATCGCGACCTGCAGCCGGAAGACATCGAGCACGTGGTGCAGCTCGGCGAGCGGATCGCGACCCAGCCGATGCAGCTCCTACCCGACGTCGCCGAAACGATCCGCTACCTGGCCGGACGGCACGACCTGATGCTGTTGACCAAGGGACACCCCGAGGAGCAGCGATTGAAGATCGAGCGATCCGGACTGGAAGCCTTCTTCAGCGCGACCGCGATCGTCCACGAGAAAGACGAAGAAACCTACCGGGAGATCGTCCGGGAGCGGCAGCTCGATCCCGGCCGCAGCTGGATGATTGGCAACTCACCGCGCTCCGATATCAATCCCGCGCTTGCCGCAGGGCTTCGCGCGGTCTTCATTCCGCACGAACATACCTGGCGCCTCGAAAAGGAGGAGGTCGTCCACGTCGATGGACGCCTCCTCACGTTGCCCGCGTTCGGCGAGTTGCGCGCGCACTTCTAGGGCTACTCGGTCTGCAGCACCTCGGTGACGCGCGAGCGGGCTGCCCACTGCGCCGGCAGCATGGCGCCGAGCAGTGCGATGACGATGCCACCCGCCGCTAGCCCGATCACGAGCTCGATGTCGAAAACGCTGAAATATTGGTTCGGGATGTTCGTACCGGATGCGATCTGGCCCATTAAGACAAGGATGTTCCGATGGAGTGCGATCCCAGCCGGGATCCCGATCGCTGCTCCGAAAACACCGACCAGGGCCACCGAGGCCATGACCATCGTCATGACCTGCTGCGGTGTCATGCCGACAGCCTTGAGGATCGCGATGTCGCGCGCCTTTTCCCGTGTGTCCAGCACGACCGTGTTGAACACGCCGGCGAGCGCGATCAGGGTGAGGATCAGGGCGAGCCCGGCGAGCACGCTGTTGATCAGGATGAACGCTGTGTCGACGCCGCCGCGTCCATGGACGTCGACGCCGAGGCCCGTGGTCGAAGACTCGATCGCGCCCGCGACGCGGCCGGCGTCGGTGCCAGGCTTCAATTGGATTTCGTAGCTCTGCGCCTGTGGGTTGCCCGGCAAGGTGCTCCACGCCGTGCGCAGCAGGATGTTGTCGCCCTGGATATCGAGGATCTCGCCGACCAGTCGCAGATGGAGATCCTGACCGTCGAGTGTCGCGGTGATGGTATCGCCGACATGATGGCCGGTCCGCGTGAGGAACGCGGTCGGAGCGACCGCTTCATGGGCGGCGCTGAACCACCGGCCATTGATGATCGGGTAGCCAAGCCACGACGAATCGCCGCGATACGCCGTCATGGGTACGGGTTCGCCGGCCCCTGGCACGCTGACGTCGACCATACGCTCGGCGACGACGCGTGCTGTCCCTGGCTGCGCCGCGATCAACGCGGTCGTTTGCTGGTCGGTCGGAACAGCAGGCGCAGTTGGTGGACCGGCCGGACTAGAAGGTACGGCACTCTGAGCGCCTTTGTTCCCAGGCCCGAGGGACTCACGGAAAACCTGGAGCTGCACGACCCCATCGCGAGTCAGCCCCGCCTTGACGTCACTCAGCGATCGGCTCAACCCGAGGCTGAAGGTGACGGTGGCAACGCCGATGAGGATCGCACCTACGGTCATGGCCGACCGCGCCGGCCTGCTGAATGATTCTCCCCCGCCGAGGGTCAACGCCCTCGGCAGGTTGATCCGCGCGGCGATCCGGGCGAGCCGGTAGCCGTGCCCGGTCACGGGCGAACTTCCTGTCGCGATCGCGGATGCCGCGCTCATGCGGCCGGCACGTAGCGCGGCGAAGACTGTCGTGGCAATCACGACGAGGAGAATCGCCAGCACGCCCAGGGCATCGGGTCCCGGCGCGACTCCGAAGGTCCGCGGGAGGCCGAAGGCGTGCGCGGTATCGGACAGGAACGGCTGGCTCGCCAGGATCCCGACCGGCACGCCCAAAAGGCAGCCAACCATCGCGGGCAGCACCATCTGCCCGGCGAGGACACCGACCACCTGCGCCGGCGTGAAGCCGACCGACTTCATGATGCCGATGTCACGTGTACCGGCGATCACCGCACCGGTGACGAGGTTCGCGATGATGAACGCGGAGGCGAGCAGCGCGAAGGCGCTGAACGCGAGGAGGAAGGGAATCATCACTGCGGTCGCACGGTCAGCGCCCAACTTGGCATCGAGGTAGTTGCTCGAGTCGACCACGGCGTTCTGAGGCAGGCCGGCGCTGATCGAGTTGGCGGCCGACGCAACGTCCTGCCGGGTTGCCGCATGGACGAGGCGAAAGTCCATCAAGTAGCTCGTCTGGAATTTGCCGGCGGTGATCAACGGGACGGCGCCTGGGAGCGCCCATGCGCTCGGCTCGTTGCCCACCCCGCTCGCGATGCCGACCACCGTCATGGCCGGAATCGGGCTGTCGATCGCCGGCGTCAACGACTCTCCGATCTGCAGACCGATGTCGTCCGCCATCTGTTGCGAGACGACCACATCGGTGTTGTTTTGCGCCCAGCGACCCGCGCTGAGCGTCAATCGATCGACGGCGCCGCCTGGGCCAGCGCGCCCGGCGAGCGCCTGCGTGAACGATTGACCGTCTGGCTGCTGAAACGTCCACGGAAGGACTTTGAACGGGCCCGCGAATGCGCTAATAGCGGAGTTGGCGCCCCGCGCTCGCAGTTCCGACTCGCTAACCGCTGATGCGGCAAACGTCATGGTCAGGTGCGCCCCTTGCGCCTGCTGGAACGCGTGGTCGAACGGCGCATCCGATTCGACCAGGAGCGTGAGCGCGAGCGTGGCGGACAGGCTCGACAGGAAGACGACGACCAAGATGACCGCGGTCTGCACCTTCCGGCGAGCCAGGTCAGCGAGGCTCTTGCGAATGACGGCGCTCATTGGACTTGCACCATCGGCCGGATGGCCTCACCAGGGTTGTCGACCACCGCGCCATCGACGAGGCGGACGATGCGATGCGCGTGCGTCGAGGCGAGTCGCTCGTCGTGGGTGACCAGAACAATCGTCTGTCCGCTCCGATTCAGGTCGCCGAGAATCGCCAGAACCTGATCGCCGCTACGGGTATCGAGCGCACCGGTCGGTTCGTCGGCGAGCAACAACGCGGGATTGTTGATGAGCGCGCGAGCGATCGCGACCCGCTGCCGCTGGCCACCGCTCATGCGGGCCGGATACTGGTTGCGCTGATCCATGATGTCAAGGCGTTCGAGGAGGTCGTCAGCGCGCCGCCGCGCATCGCCGGTCTTGACGCCGGCGAGCTGCGCGGGAATCAGTACGTTATCGAGGGCGGTCAGGTTGTTGAGGAGGTTGAAGAACTGAAAGATGATCCCCACTCGAGTTCGACGGAATCGAGCCAGCGCGGCCTCACCGAGACGACCGAGATCGACGCCATCGACGACGACGCTCCCCCTGGAGGGCCTGTCGAGTCCGCCGATGACGTTCAGGAGGGTCGACTTTCCGCTCCCCGAGGGTCCCATCACTGCCGTGACCTGACCGTCGGTGATCCCAAGGGACACCGAGTCGAGGGCCGCGTTCGAGCGGTTCCCGTTGTACACCTTGCTCACCGCGGTGAGCTCGACGAGCTTTCCCATTTGCATGCTCCTTCTGGGGACCTGGCCCCGGACGACGTGATGCGCGCAGCCTATGGGCAATCGCCGCCGGCGCCATCCACTCCAGGAACGAATTCAGCTCGGCCGATGGGATGATTCCGTACACGCGTCATCCCTGGGACCGAGGCAGATCATCCCGCGGGCGGACGCAGGCGCTCGCACCGCTCGCTACAGTCCTCTTGTGCGGCAGCTCGGCACGCGCGCGCGCCAACTCGACGTCCGTGGGCTCGACGTGGTCCTGGCGCTCGGTCTGGCTGCCTGGGCCGTGGGCGAAGGTCTCAACACCGGCCGATTTTCGCCAGCCGTCTTTCTCTGCACCCTTCCGTTGGTCGTCCGCCGTCGTTGGCCGATCGCCGCGTTCCTCTTCGCCGTGGCCGGCATCGCGCTCGGGGCGAACGCCATCGGTCTGGCCGCACTCCTGGCCGTGCTCACGGCCGCGGTGTCACTCGGGATCTACACGCGGCATCGGCTGGTTGCCGTCTTCCTTGTCCTTCTCAGCGCGAGCGGTATCGCCATCGAGTACACCAGCGGGCGCAATGGATCATCGGCACTCCCCATCCCGGGTGAGGTCTTGCCTCTCGCCCTCCTCGGGGCCTCATACCTATTTGGCAACGAGATCGCGAATCGGCAACGGCAAGCCGACGAGCAGCGGGAGCGGGCTCACCAGCTCGAGCAAGAACGCGCCGAGGCGGTGGCCGCCGCCGCCGAGACCGAGCGTCGCCACATCGCCCGTGAACTTCACGACGTGGTCGCTCACAGCGTTAGCGTCATGGTCGTTCAAGCGGGCGCCGCGCGAAAGGTGTTGGACGACAAACCCGATGCCGCACGTGAGTCCCTGCTCGCCGTCGAAGCGACCGGCCATGAAGCGATGGCCGAACTTCGGCGGCTGCTCGGCGTCCTGAGCGAAAACGGCAAGGAGGCGCCGCCGCTCGCCCCGCAGCCGGGGCTGGCGGGCCTCGACGCGCTGATCGCACGGGTACAAGAGGCGGGCCTACCGGTCGCGTTGCGGGTCGAAGGCCCCCCGGAATCATTGTCGCCCGGCGTCGACATCGCCGCCTACCGCATCGTGCAGGAGGCCCTGACGAACGCACTGAAATACGCGGGCGGCGCACCGACTGAGGTCGTGGTTCGCTATACGCCGGACGGACTCGAGGTCGAGGTCATCGACGAGGGAGCGATGTCCACACCGGCTGATGGGATCGGGCGGGGACTTACGGGGATGCAAGAGCGAGTTGCGTTGTTCGGCGGGTCCGTGGAGGCGGGCAAGCGCGCCGAGGGCGGCTATGCGGTTCTCGCCCGCCTGCCCTTCGATCCATCGTGACCATCCGCGTCTTGATCGTCGACGATCAGTCGCTTGTCCGGGCCGGGTTCCGGCTGATTCTCGAGTCGCAACCAGACTTCGCGGTCATCGGTGAGGCGCCGGACGGTGAGCAAGCGGTCTCGCTGGCGCGCCGGCACCGACCCGAGGTCGTCCTGATGGATATCCGAATGCCGCGGATGGACGGGCTTGAGGCGACCCGCCAAATCCTCGAGAAGGGCACGACGCAATGCCGCATCGTCATCCTTACGACGTTCGACCTCGACGAATACGTTTACGCCGCGCTCAAGGCCGGAGCGTGCGGCTTCCTGCTTAAGGACGTCACGCCCGAGCAGCTGATCGCCGCCGTCCGCCTGGTGGTGGCGGGCGACGCGCTCCTCGCCCCTTCGATTACACGCCGGCTGATCGAGCGCTATGCATCGCGCGATGCCCGCAGTGACGTGAGTCCCGACCTCTCGTCGCTGACCGAACGCGAGCTCGAGGTGCTTCGGCTGATGGCGCGAGGCCTTGGTAACCAGGCGATCGGCGAAAAGCTTTTCGTCGGTGAGGCGACGGTGAAGACCCATGTCGGCCACATCCTCGACAAGCTCGGGGTGGAAAACCGAGTCCAGGCCGTGGTCGCCGCCTACGAAGCGCGGTTGGTTTCGCCCGGCGAGCCAACCTGATCGAGCGAGAAGCTCGACTCGACCGGGACGCCTCCTCGGAGGGTGTTCAGCACGACGCAATACTTCTCGGCGCTGCGCAATAACCGTTCGGCCCGCTCACCCTTGACGTCCTGGGGGACGGTGACCCGGGTCGTACAGCGGATGGCCGTCAGCCCGATCGGGTACTCGCCCATGGCCAGGGTGCCGCGCGCGTCCCAGTCGGCTTCGATCTCGATCTCCAGCGACGCCAGCTCGATCCCCATGTTGGCCGCCACCATCCGAATCGTCGTCTCCTGACAGGCGGCCAGCGCGCCCAGCAGCAGGTCGCCCGAACAAGGAACGTCGCCCGTCCCGCCGACCGCCGGGTGGGCGCCTGAGCGCCAGCTAATGTCGGGCGTAGAGAGTCCCACGGCTGTGCAGTGGAGCGGATCGCTCAGATCTGCCTGGGCGCTGCGTACCCTCAATCGAATCCGGGCTGTCTGCGGGTCATCCTTGTAGCGCTGACGGATGGGGGCCTGGAGCTCTCGAACATTGATTGTGGACATGTGAGTACTCTAGGGCGATGGCCGGCAACCTGACAGTACTCGATGGGAACACCTTCTTTGTCTCCGACGAGGCAGGCGACGTCGAGCCAGGCGAGGATGCCAACGGCTTCTTCCATGCCGATATGCGTCAGCTGTCCACCTGGCGGCTGCTGGTCAACGGCCGGCCGGTGCATGTCCTGACCAGCCGAACTGTCGATTACTACTCGGCGTCGATCTTCGCGACGCTGGCCAGCGTTAGCGTCGGGGAGAACCCGCCGATCTCGATCCGGCGCGATCGCTTCGTCGCGCGCGGCGTCCACGAGGACGTGATCGTCCAGAACCACAGCGACCGCCCGCAGGCGGTGACCATCGAGCTCGAGTACGGCGCCGATTTCGCGGACCTATTCGAGGTGAAAGACCGCACCCCAAAGCGAGGGCAGCATCGAACCGAACTCGGCGACGGCCGAGTCACTCTGATCTACGCGCACGACCAGTTCCGGCGAGACACGGTCATCGAATTCAGCCACGTGTTTTCGGTCGGACCAGACCGGGCGCAGGTCGAGGTGCAGCTTGGCCCGCGCGGGTCGTGGCGGACCTGCATCGATGTCTTTCCGGTCCGGGACGGAGAGCCCAACCGGCTGGAACATGGCGACCGCACCTTCGGCAATCCCAAGCCGGACATGCCGACCAGCTTCGAGCAGTGGATGGCGCAAGCGCCAACCCTCGAAACCGACAACGATGTCCTGCGCCATACGTACCTGCAGAGCCTGATTGACCTGGCGGCCTTACGGTTTCGCCCGCTGAAGTCGCTCTCCTATTCTCTGCCGGCCGCTGGCCTGCCCTGGTTCATGGCCTTATTCGGACGGGACAGTCTGATCACGGCCTACCAGGCCCTTCCCTTCCAGCCGCACCTGGCGCGGACCACCCTGGAGGCGCTGACTGCCTGGCAGGCGAAAGACGTAGACGACTTCCGTGATGCTGAGCCGGGAAAGATCCTGCACGAGCTACGGCTCGGCGAGCTGACCATGCTGGGCGAACGCCCGCACAGCCCCTATTACGGCACGCACGATGCCACGCCGCTCTTCCTGATCCTGCTGGACGAGTACCAGCGCTGGGCGGGCGACGACGTCTTGGTCATCAACCTGAAGCCGGCGGCCATGAAGGCGCTCCAATGGATTGAACAGCACGGCGATCGCGATGGCGACGGCTATCTCGAGTATCAGACCCGCTCGAAAGAGGGTCTGGTCAACCAATGCTGGAAGGACTCGTGGAACTCCATCCTCTTTAAGGATGGCACCGTGGCAAAAGGGCCGATCGCGACCTGTGAGATCCAGGGCTACGCGTACGACGCACGGGTCCGCATGGCGCGGCTGGCGCGGGAGGTTTGGGACGATCCGCAACTGGCCGACCGGCTCGATCGCGATGCCGCGGCGTTGCGGGAGCGCTTCAACCGTGATTACTGGATCGAGGCCCGCGGCTACTACGCGCTGGCGCTCGACGGGGAAAAACGGCAGGTCGACGCCATGAGCTCCAACGTCGGCCACCTACTCTGGTCAGGCATTGTGCCGAACGACCGCGCGGCCCTTATTACCAAGCGCCTGATGTCACCCGAAATGTTCACCGGCTGGGGGATCCGCACGATGTCGGCGAGTGACGCAGGCTATAACCCGATCGAGTATCACAACGGCACCGTCTGGCCGCACGACACGGCGTTCGTGGCCGAGGGCATGCGCCGTTATGGTCACCGCGAGCAGGCGTCACACCTCGCACTGATGCTGATTCAGGCCGCCGAGGCATTCGAGTACCGGCTGCCGGAGGTCTTTGCCGGCTTTGCGCGCGACGAGACCGGCGAGCCGGTCGAATATCCGACCGCCTCTCGACCGCAGGCGTGGGCGGCCGGGGCACCCTTGCTGGCGCTTCGGACCGCGCTCGGCCTCGATGTCGTCGACGGCACCTTACGGATCGAGCCGAATCTCAGCAAGGGTTGGGGGCGCGCCCGGCTGGACAACATCGCGGTAGGAGAAAGGGCAGCCGACACTGTCCGCCGCTAATGCCGGCAACCTCCTTCGCGAACCTGCTGGGGGTGGCGGCTGTCGCGTTCGCCGCCCCATTCCTGCTTGGCCTCTTCCCACGTATCCGGCTTCCCGCCGTCGTCCTCGAAATCGTGGCCGGCATCGTGGTGGGGCCAGCGGCTCTTGGCTGGGTGCGAGCCGACCTCCCGGTCCAGATCCTCGCCACCCTCGGGCTCGCCTTTCTGCTCTTCCTTGCCGGGATGGAGATCGACCTCGAGCGCATTCGGAGCGGAGCGGCGCGGTTGGCCGGCCTGGGGTTTGTCGTCTCGGCCATCTTGGGACTGGTGGCCGCCTACGGTGCGTTTGCGCTCGGCCTGGTGCGGAGCCCGATCCTGATCGGCATAATCCTCCTGGCCACCTCGCTCGGATTGGTCGTGCCGGTGTTGAAGGACGCCGGCGAAGCCTCCACACACTTTGGTCAGCTGGTAATCGCGGCGGCGACCGTTGCCGATTTCGGCGCGGTCATCCTTCTCTCGCTATTCTTCTCCCGCGAAGCCAGTTCGCCCGTCGCCAAGTTGATCCTGCTCGGCGGCTTCGCGCTCGTGATCGTGGTCGTGGTCGCGGGCGTGAAGCGGCTGGAGCGGGCGATCTTGCTTTCCTCGTTGCTGGTCCGCTTGCAGGACACCACGGCGGAGATCCGGGTGAGGGCCTCCATCCTGCTGCTGGTCGCCTTCGCCGTGCTCGCGGAGAAACTCGGCCTCGAAACCATCCTCGCCGCCTTCCTCGCTGGCGCGACAGTGAGATTGATCGACCAGGACCAACTCGCAACCCACCCCAACTTCCCGCTGAAACTGCAGGCGATTGGCTACGGCTTCCTAATCCCGGTCTTCTTCGTGACCAGTGGCCTGCAGTTCGACCTACGGGCGCTGTTCGCGAACCCATCAAGCCTGCTGCGCTTACCCCTCTTCCTCATCGCGCTGCTCGCCGTACGCGGCCTGCCGGCACTCCTCTACTGGCGCGACCTCGGCAGCCGTCGCGCCATCGCGGCGGGCTTGCTGCAGGCGACCTCGCTCCCGTTCATCGTCGCGGCCACCGCCATCGGGCTCGGACTCGGGCTGATCGCTCCCGCCACGAGCGCCGCGCTGGTGGGAGCCGGCCTGCTCTCGGTGGTCGCCTTCCCAATCGCCGCGCTGATGCTCCTGCAAGCTGGATCGGCGAACCGCCTGACGCCGGTTTTAGAATCTGCCAAGACCGCACACTGAGGAGGGATCGATGACTGACCGCAAGCGCTGGATCCTGGTCGCCGCGGTGCTCGGGTCCGGCATCGTGTTCCTCGACTCCACGGTTGTCAACGTGGCCCTGCCCCGCATCGGCCGGGACCTTCCACGCCTGTGGTTCGGGGTGCTCGAGGGGCAGTCTTACGTCTACAACGCGTACTTGCTGACGCTGAGTGCGCTGCTGATCCTGGCCGGCGCGCTCAGCGACTACTACGGCCGCAGGCGCATGTTCCTCTACGGCCTGACCGGCTTTGGCCTGACGTCGGTGCTCTGCGGGCTCGCCCCCAACATGGAACTGCTCGTCCTCTTTCGGGTTCTCCAGGGTGTCGCCGGGGCGGTCCTGGTCCCGGGATCGCTCGCGCTCCTGACGGCCAACTTCGAGGGGGAGGCGCAGGGCCGGGCCTTCGGCCTCTGGGCCGGCGCGTCGGGAGCAACCACGATCCTCGGTCCGTTCGTCGGCGGCCTGCTGGTCGACACCATCTCCTGGCGAGCGGCATTCCTGATCAACGTGCCGCTGATCTTGATCGCAGCCTGGGCGACCTATGTGCACGTGCCGGAGAGCCGTGATCAAACCGCCTCCGCGCAATTCGACTGGCTCGGGTCCGCGATCGTGGCCGTTGCTGTGGGAGGGCTCGCCTTCGGGACCATTTACGGCCAGCAACGAGACTGGCAGGACCCTCTCGGCTACGCGGCGCTGACCCTCGGCGTTCTCGCGACGATCGCGCTCCCCTTCTACATGGCCCGGGCGCCGCATCCGCTGATTCCGCTGTCGCTGTTTCGCTCGCGCAACTTCACAGTGACGAACATCTCGACGCTGGTAATCTACGGTGCGCTCTACGTCACCTTCTATTACCTGACGCTCTTCATGCAAGGAACGATCGGGTACACGGCCGCCGCGGCCGGGCTAGCAGGCATCCCGGGTTCGCTCTTCCTGACATTTCTCTCCGCGCGGTTCGGCGGACTTGCCGGCCGGATCGGACCGCGCATCTTCATGGCCGTGGGCCCGGCGATCATGGCGCTCGGCGTCCTGTGGTACGCGCGCATGCCAGCGACCAGTGTGCCCTGGCACCTCGAACCGCAGAATCCGGCGACGTTCCTGCCGCCGTTGTCATATGTCATCGACCTTCTACCTGCCGGGATCATCTTCGGTCTTGGGCTCTCCATCACCGTTGCTCCCCTCACGACCGCGCTGATGCGCTCGGTGCCGGCGCATAACGCGGGACTCGGGTCCGCCATCAACAACGCGATCTCTCGCGTCGGCCCGCAACTCGCTGGGGCCTTGATCTTCGTTTTCCTCACCGCCAGCTTCTACAGTTATATCGCCACGCGCCGGCCCGATATCAATGTGAACGATCCCGCCTTCCGCAAAATGGTGAGCCCTCTCAACCCTTCCGGCGTACCCGCCCTGATGAGCGCGCTGGTGCGTGACGCATCGACCGCCTCCTTCCACCTGGCGATGATGGTCGGCGCGGTGCTTCTCATCCTCGGCGCCATCGTAAACGCCATCTGGATTCAGGATCCTGGCAGAGTGGTCGAGCGGAAAGTCGCTGCAGGCGGCACGCAAGCCGTTCCGGAGGGCCCGTAGTGGCGGTCCGCGACAACGTCGTCAACACAATCGCGGCCTTCTCCTTGTTCGCAGACCTCACCGGCCCGCAGCTCGAGGAAGTCGCGCATCTCTTCGATGAATCCTTCTTCGGCCAGGGCGAGCGAATCCTCCGCCAGGGGGTCAGCGGATCGGGTTTCTACGTCATCCTCGAGGGAGCGGCCGGCATCCGTGTCGACAACGTCGACCGCAGCGTGCTGAAGGCCGGCGATTACTTCGGTGAAATCTCCAGCCTGCTTGGCGAGGTCCCGGTTTCCGACATCGTCGCCGAAACACCCCTCCGATGTCTTGTCCTGCCGGCTGGCGAGCTCGAGGGATTTCTGACGAAGCATCCACGAATCATGTATCGCCTGCTGCAGGGGGAGGCGCGCAAGCTCAAGAACACAACCAAGTGGCTGAGTTAGCGCAGCAACCTTTTCCTCCGGGCCGCTATCGACTGATCCTGGTGGGCAGCGGGCCCGGTGGACTGCAGCTGAGCTACTCGTTGACTCGCCTCGGCATCGACCACGCCGTCCTTTCCGACGATCCGGCGCCGGGCGGGATGTTCCGCCGCTGGCCCGTCTTCCAGCGGATGCTCAGCTGGACCAAGCCCTTCACCGGCGTCGACCAGCACGAGCGCGCCTATGAGCGGTTCGACTGGAACAGCCTGCTGGCCGATGAGGCGCCAAACCGGGCCGTGATGCCAGCGCTGATGGACGGGACGTCCTACTTTCCGTCTCGGCCCGAGATGCAGAAAGGGCTCGAGACCTTTGCGCACCGCACCGGGATTCAGGTGCGTTACGGAACCCGCTGGGAATCGACAAAGGTTATCCCCTCCCCCGCTCGCGGGGGAGGGCAGGGTGGGGGGCAGGATTTCGTGCTCACCACTTCCGATGGTGAGTACCGCGCGCCGCTTGTCGTCTTTGCCGTCGGGGTGGCCCAGCCCTATCGACCGCCCATCCCTGGCCTGGAGCAGGTGCCGCACTACGGCGACTTCCGGCCGGTCGAGACGTACAAAGATCGGCGACTGTTCATCGTCGGCAAGCAGAATTCGGGTTTCGAGATCGCGACCGGCCTGCTCCCCTGGGCGCGACAGCTGGTGCTCGCGTCGCCGAGCCCGACGAAGCTTTCCGTCAACACCCACACGCTGGTTGGCGTGCGCGCCCGCTACCTCCAACCGTACGAGGACGCCGCGCTCGCTGGCGGGGTCATCATTCTCGATGCCACAATCGAAGAGGTCAAGCAAGAGGGCGCCAGGTACCGGGTACGCACCCGCAATCCGGCGGGGCGCGAGCTGACCATCACTGCTGATGACGTGATCGCCGCAACCGGGTTCGTCACGCCCTTGCGCGACCTGCCCGCGCTTGGTGTTGCGACATTTGGCCAGAGCCGTCTTCCGGCCCAGACCCCGTTCTGGGAAAGCGCCACCGTGCCGGGTATCTACTTTGCCGGCACCATCACGCAGGGGTCGGCCGGGCTCAAGAAACACGGCATCCCGAGCAACTCCGGCGCGGTCCAGGGCCATCGCTACAACGCGCGGGTGCTCGCGCGCCATCTGGCAGAGACTCACTTCGGCCTCCACACCGCCCGCCCCCAGGTGAAGCCGGCCGACGTCGTCCCCTACCTGCTGCGCGAGCTGAGCCGCGGACCCGAGCTCTGGCATCAACGCTCTTACCTGGCGCACGTCATCAATCTCGATCGGGACGACGGCATCAGCGACGAGGGCATCCTGCCGCTGGCGGACTTCATCGATGGACGCGGTCATGACGCGGTCGCCGTCACCCTCGAATCGAACGGCCAGGGCGACCCCTATCCGGCGGTGTATCTGCGTAAGGACAGGGTCGTGAGCGAGCACCTCTTGACAGCCGATCCGCTGCTGCAGTTCGAAGACCAGGACCACGACCGCCAGCTCAAGGAAATCCTGGAACCGGTCCTCAGCCCATCGGCGTCACCCGCATGAACACGCTGCCGACTGGCACCGTCACCTTCTTCTTCAGCGATATCGAGGGGTCGACGCGCCTCATTCAACGCCTGGGCGAGGGCTATCCGCAGGTGCTCCTCGCGCATCACACCGTCTTGCGGCAAGCGCTGGCCGCCAATGGCGGTCACGAGCTGCGCACTGAAGGGGACTCCTTCTTCATCGTGTTCGACAGCGCGCTGCAGGCCTGTGCCGGTGCGGCGGCGGCCCAGATGGCGTTGCAGTCGCATCAATGGCCAGAGCGCGGTGAAGTGCGAGTGCGGATCGGCCTGCACACCGGCGAGGCTACCCTCGTCGGCAACGAATATCTCGGCCTGGACGTCCATCGCGCAGCGCGGGTGGCGGCGGCGGGACACGGAGGCCAGGTGCTCTTGAGCGAAACCACTCGGGCGCTGGTCGATCACGGATTGCCACCCGGGTTGACCTTGAAGGACCTCGGCGTTCATCGCCTTAAGGACCTTGCGCAACCGGAACGCCTTTTCCAGCTGACGATCGAGGGTCTCCCCAACAATTTCCCACCGCTGAAGACGCTCGAGGCGACACCGAACAATCTCCCGACTCAGCTGACCAGCTTCGTTGGCCGCGACGACCAGGTTCGCGAGGCCACTCAGCTGCTGGGGCGTTCCCGGCTGCTCACCCTCACCGGGCCGGGCGGCACCGGCAAGACACGCCTCAGTCTCGAAATTGCGGCAAACGTTCTCGACCGGTTCCCCGACGGCGTCTACTTCGTGCCGCTCAGCGCGATCCATGATCCGGAGCTCGTCCCGTCGGCGATCGCACAGGCGCTGGCCATCTCGACCACCGGCCAGCGCCGGCCGATCGAGGCCCTGGTCGATCACCTGCGCGAGAAACGGACCCTGCTCGTACTCGACAACTTCGAGCAGGTGCTCGACGCCGCACCGATCGCGACCACGTTGCTCGAGAGAAGCGCGGGGTTGCGAGTGCTGGTCAGCAGCCGGGCGGTGCTCCGCGTCTCAGGCGAGCAGGAATTTCCAGTTCCGCCGCTGGGGCTTCCCGATCTCAAGGCGCTGCCGGGACTCGCGGCACTCTCGCAGTTCGAAGCGGTGCGGCTCTTCATCGAGCGAGCGGTCGCCGTCAAACCCGATTTCCAGGCGACCAACGAGAATGCCCCGGCGATCGCGGGGATCTGCGGGCGGGTCGACGGACTGCCGCTGGCGATCGAGCTCGCGGCCGCTCGCGTCAAGCTTTTCTCGCCGCAGGCGCTCTTGAGCCGGCTGGAAAAGTCGCTGAGCGCCCTCGGCCGTGGGGCACGAGACGCCCCGGCGCGGCAGCAGACGCTCCGCGGCGCGATTCTCTGGAGCTATGACATGCTCGACACCGGCGGCCGACGCCTGCTCGCCCGCTTCTCGGTCTTCGCGCGCGGTGGCAACCTGGAAGAAGTGGAAGCGGTCTGTGGTCCCGCGGACGACGTCGGCGGGGATATCGTCGATTCGCTCGATCAACTTGCAGACCAGAGTCTGCTTCGGCGCCTCCCGGACTTCGACGAACCACGTTTCCTCATGCTGCAGACGATTCGCGATTTCGCCGCAGAACGGCTCGAGGAAAGCGGCGAAGCTCACCGGATTCGTGACCGTCATTTGGAGGCTTTTATCGCCCTAGCGCGGCAGGCGCAGCCACACCTCTTCGGTCCGCGTCGCAAAGAGTGGCTCGATCGGTTGGAAGAAGACCACGACAACTTCCGAGCAGCACTCGAATGGGCCATCGCGGCCGGCAAGGCCCAACAGGCAATGAGCCTCAGCGGGTTGTTCTGGCGGTTCTGGCAGATGCGTGGCCACATCCATGAGGGCCGGTCGCGCATGAAGGCGGTGCTGGCGATGCCGGATAGCCGTCAGTTTGCCGAGGAACGCCTGATGGCGCTTGAGGCAGCGGGCGGGCTCGCCTATTGGCAAGCCGATATGACGCTAGCCAAAGGTTTCTACGACGAGTGCCTCGAATTGACCCGGCGCGTGGGTGACGCCCGAGCGATCGCGAACGCCATTTACAACGCCGCCTGGCCAATGATCCTCGATCGAACGGCGCTGCCGCGGGCGAAGCTTCTGCTGGAGGAGGCGATCCCGCTCTTCCGCGAGCTCGGCGACCAGGGCGGGGTCGCCCGGACCCTTTGGGGCCTGGGCAACGTGGCCTATTTTGGCAAGGACTACCCGGCGGCCGTACCTCCGCTCGAGGAGGCCCAGTCTATCTTCCGCGAGTTGGACGACCGCTTCATGCTGGGCTGGTCGACGCATACGCTGGGGTTGGTAGCGGTCAAAACCGACGACGTCGAGGAGGCCCAGCAATATTTTCTAGATGCTCTGCGCTTGTTCATCGAGGCTCAGGACGTATCGGGGATCACGTTGCAGCTCGACAACCTATCCGTCATTGCTCGCACGCGAGGCGATCTCGTGCGAGCCACCCGGCTGGCTGCAGCCGCTGTTGCGCAGCAGGCGGCGACCGGGACCAGTCTCGGTGGCTTGCTCAGTTACCAGGAGGGGCGCACCGGGCGCGAAGGCCTGAACGAAACGGACGCCGCGCGGGCGTGGGCTGAGGGTCAGGCGTTGACGCTCGATGAAGCGATCGCGTACGCCTTGGATCCGGCAGCACTGCCCGCATCGTGGCGCCATGGCTGAGCGGGTCGATGTCGTCGTCCTCGGGATGGGCGTCGGCGGCGAGGAAGTTGCCAATTGTCTTGCCGAAAACGCCCTCAATGTGGTTGGCATTGAGAGCAACCTGGTCGGAGGGGAGTGCCCCTACTTCGGCTGTATCCCGACGAAGATGATGGTCCGCGCCGACGACATGCTCGCCGAAGGCCGCCGGATTCCTGGCTTCGCGGGGAACTCGATGGTCAATCCGGACTGGGCACCGGTGGCGAAACGCATCCGCGATGTGGCCACCGACAACTGGGACGATCGGGTGGCGGTGGAGCGGTTCGAGGGCAATGGCGGGCATTTCGTCCGCGGCGCGGGGAAACTCGCCGGCCCCGGTAAGGTGTCGGTCAACGGCGTCACCTACGAGGCCACCCGCGCGGTCGTGATCGCCACCGGGACGTCCCCAGCGATCCCGCCGATCCCCGGCCTCGACCGGGTCCGGTACTGGACCAACCGCGAGGCGGTCAAGGTCGAGCAGCTACCGGAGTCGCTGATCATCCTCGGGGGCGGCGCCATCGGCGTCGAGCTATCGCAGGTCTTCGCTCGATTCGGCGTCAAGGTCTCGGTCATCGAGGGCATGAACCGCGTGCTGGCGATGGAGGAACCGGAAGCGAGCGCCGTCCTTGATGAGGTGCTGCGGCGCGACGGCATCGAGCTCTACCTGAGTGCGCGGGCGCACTCGATCGAGCCGCTGGGCGACGCCGTGACCGTGCAGCTCGAAGACGGCCGCAAGGTGAACGGTGGGCAACTCCTGGTCGCTACCGGACGCCGTGCCAACCTCGGGGACATCGGCCTCGAAACCGTCGGCCTCGATCCAGCGTCGCGTCTCCTCGAGCCCGATGACCATCTCCGTGTGGGGGAGCGACTCTGGGCGATCGGCGACGTGACCGTGAGCGGCGGTTTCACCCACATGGCGATCTATCACGCCGATATCGTGATCAACGACATCCTCGGCAAGCCGGGCCCGGGCGCCGATTATCGGGCAAAACCGCGCGCCACGTTCACCGATCCCGAAGTGGGGGCGGCCGGGCTGACCGAGGAGCAAGCGCGCACCAAGGGGATCAACGTGCGGACCGGGCTCCAGAAGGCATCGGTCACGTCACGCGGCTGGATCCATGGGCCCGGCAACGATGGCTTCATCAAGGTGGTCGAGGATTCGGACCGCGGCGTGCTCGTCGGGGCGACGACCGTGGGGCCGCGCGGCGGCGACCTCCTCGGCCTCTTCGAGCTCGCCATCAAGCTGCAGATCCCTAGCGACGAGCTGCGCCACCTGATCTATGCTTATCCGACCTTCTATCGCGGTTCGGGCGAAGCGGTGCGCAAGCTAGGCCCCGACGCGCACATGCCGCTGCGCTGAGCGAAAGCGGTCGCTAGTGTCGACCTCCGGCCGCCGCAAGTTGGTTTACATACTGCACCCACCCCTCCGCGTGCGTGCGGCGTTCGCCTTCGCCGGGTAGTCCGAGGTGGCGAAGCTTAAGGACGGTCGCACCACGATCTGACGTGAGCGTGATCTCGACCGTCGTCGACCCAGGAGGGACAGTCGGATGGCCCTCCCAGCCCCAGCTCATCACTAGCCGTCGGGTGGATCGACGATCTCGTAGGCGCCGCTGGCGATGTGCACACCGTCGACATCGATGCGGTAGCGGCCGCCGGGGCGAGCGTCGAGCTCCGCGCCAACGCCCATCCAGCGCACGAAGCGTTGGCTGTCGGTCAGGTATGCGAACACGATTTCGGGCGACGCCTCGATCCGCTGGTGACCTCGATCGCGCCTGTCAGGTCCTCAATCACGTCGCTTCTTCCTGGAACGCGCTTCCTGTTCGACAAGCTCGCGCAGCCGGCCGAGGTCGCGCGTCCACATCTGTCGCAGTACGGCCTCGAGCGGCCCGAGCGCCCGCTGGTCCGCCTTGTAGTACCGATGGGTCCCCTGGCGTCGCTCCGCGATCAGGCCGGAATCCTTGAGCAGGCGGAGGTTCTGGGAAACCGCCGGCCAGCTCACGTCGTCGACCGTTGCTGCGATTTCTCCAGCCGATCGTTCCGCATCCCAAACCAGTTGAAGGATCTGGCGCCGCCGTGGATTGGCGATCGCGTTCATCGCGGCCTCGATGGGGGCGTTGCGAGTTGGGGCTTGTATTCTCGGCATATCTTATTTAAGCTGTTTCTAAATTAAGTCGTTCCTTTAGGAGGATGCTAGCATGGCCGCTCCGCTCGTACACCAGGTGAATGTGCAAGCGACACCCGACACGATCTACAAGGCGGTCTCGACCGCCCAGGGACTGCAGAGCTTCTGGACCTCGGAGAGCAAGGCCGAGCCCAAAGTCGGCTCGATCGCGAGCTTCGGCTTCGGGGGACCGACACAGCGGATGCGGGTGGACGAACTGGTGCCCGGCAAGCGCGTGAAGTGGACCGGGCTTGCCGACTTCCCCAACTGGGACGGGACCACCGTCAGCTGGGACATCTCCGCCGCCGAGAATGGCGAGACCTCCGTGGTCTTCCGTCACGCCGATTGGCCGGCCCCCGTTTCCCAGGACGATCTCGGCTCGATCAACTACACCTGGGGGCTGGTCGTCGAGCGGCTGAAGCAGTACAGCGAGACCGGCAAGCCGAACCCCGTTTTCGCCTTGGCGACCCGCTAAGGCGTTTCTCTCGCGGCGAGGTCGATTTTCGGCCATGCCGGGGCGATCCCGGGGCGCTCTGTGACAACGGCAATGTCATAACGCACACCCGCGTGACTTGCGGTAATGTTTCCGGCGTGACTGTGCCGTCATGGCTCCCGAGCCAGCCGCGGTGATAGCTCGGTCGCCCCTTCAGGGTCAGCCGCAGGAGGACGTCGGCGAGCTGGTCCAGATGGCGCTCGACGTCGCCGGGTCCCTCGACCCGCGGGAGGTCATCGCCCGCATCCTTGAGCGGGGAACGCATGCGGTGCAGGCCGATCGGGGCACGCTGTCCAGCCTTGTCGACGACCACATCGTGGTCGAGGCGACCTATGGCCGGGCCGGCGAGCTGACCTGGGTCGGGCAGCGCTACTCGCTCGATTACTTCGAAGGGCAACCACTGGTGAAGAAGGCACTCGAGAGCCTGCAGCCGGCCTTCGGCGGTCGCCTGGCACTGGATACAGCGGCCCCCGAGTTTCGCCAGGCTCTTGCCAATGTGCGACATGTCGCGGTCCTGCCCCTCGTGCACGGTGGGAAGGTAATCGGAATGCTGGTCTTCAGCCGCTACGAGGAGAAACCGTTCACCGAGGACGACCGGGCGCCGCTAACTCTGCTGAGCGCGATCTCGGGACTGGCGCTGCGAAACGCCAGACTGTACGAGGAAGGCGAGGCGGCGCGACAGCGCGCCGACGAGACGGCCGCACGGCTTCGAGCCGCGGTTGACGCCGCGGAAGATGTCGCGAGCCAGCTTCGCCTCGACCAGGTGCTGGGACGCCTGCTCGAGCGCGCGTCGGCGTCGGTCGGCGCCGATGGCGCATCCCTAGCCCGGCTGGAAGGGTCCGAAATGGTGATCGAATCGACCCCAACTGGCGAGCTGGTGGGGACACGTTGGCCGTTGATGCCCAGGGTACTGGCCGGAGTCACCAGTGGCCGCGCGGTCGAGCTCAGCGCGGCCGAGTATAGCGGGGCACCGCCCGGCATGGAATCGGCGGTGCAACCATACCGGCGGTTCCTCGTCGCTCCGCTGGCTGTCGGCGGCGAGACCATTGGGCTGCTGGCCATGGCCAAGGCCGGCGATGAGCCGTTCGATCCGGCGGCGGTTCAATCGCTCCAACAATTCTCGACGCTGGGCGCCCTCTTACTTCGCAATGCGCGACTGATCGAGCAGACCCGGGAGGCGGAGCAGGCCAAGAGCGAATTCATGAGCATCGCGGTCCACGAACTGCGCGCACCGCTCACCGTCACCGGCGGCTATCTGTCCATGGCGCTCGAGGGCGCGTTCGGCGAATTGCCGAAATCATTGCGCAATGTCCTGGAAACGGCGCAAAGAAAGACCGAGGAGGCGAAGAGCATCGCCAACGAACTTCTGACGGTGGCGCGGCTCGAGGGCAAAGCGTTGACGCCGACGGTCAGCCGCGTTTTGGTGAGGGATGCTGTGACGCGGGCCGTGGCTCGGGCTCGTCCCCGCGCGGAACTCGTCCGTGCCTCCGTCCAGATCGCCGGCGATGCCGACCTTGCGATCCTCGCCGACCAGGCGATGGTGGGCAAAATCCTCGACAACCTGCTCAACAACGCACTGACGTACGCCGACCGCCCGCCGACTATCCAGGTGGGGGCACAGCTCGAGGGCCGGCAGGTTTCGCTGACCGTCGCCGACGATGGCATCGGGATCTCCGCCCAGGATCAGCGCCGGATCTTCCAGCGCTTTACCCGGGGGACCGACCGCCTGGTCACGGAGAAACCGGGGACGGGTCTCGGCCTGTACCTCAGCCGCGGTCTCGCCGAGCAGATGGGCGGATCCTTACAGCTGCAGTCGAGCCAGCCCGGCAAGGGCTCGAGCTTCGTCCTGCGTCTGCCGGCCGCAGGCTCGTAGCCCCGCCCGCCGCGACCCCGCCCGCCGGCCTCCTCAAAAACGCGCCGTTCGTCAATCTGTGGAGCGCGCAGACCGTATCGACCTTTGGCTCGCTGATCACACGCGCCGCGCTTCCCTTCATGGCGATCCTGGTGTTGAACGCTACCCCGGGGCAGATTGCCATCCTGCGCGCGGCCGACCTGGTGCCCGGCTTCCTGATCGGGCTCGTGGCCGGCGTTTTCATCGACCGGCTCCGGCGCCGGCCCATCATGATCGCCGCCGACATCGGACGTGCACTGGCGCTGGGATCGATCCCTCTGGTGGCCTACACCGGCCACGTCCAGATCGGGCAGCTTTACCTGGTGGCGGTGCTGGTCAGCTTGCTCACCGTCTTCTTCGACGTGGCCGAGCAGTCCTACATCCCTGCCGTCGTCGGTCCCCACCGACTGCTCGATGCCAACAGTAAGCTGGCGGCCACGCAGTCGATCGCCGAGGTTGGCGGGTTCGGGGTCGCGGGTTGGCTGGTGCAGTTGTTCACCGCCCCCTTCGCCATCGCGGTCGATGCGGTGACGTTTGTGGTCTCGGCAGTATTCGTGTCAGCAATCCGGGCGCCTGAGCCGCCCCCGGTGCCCCGCATCCAACCACGCAGCGTCGGGCACGAGATGCTCGAGGGCCTGTCGGCGTTGCGCGCGGACGCCTCACTGCGTGCCATCGCGCTCAGCGTCGCCGCCTTCGAATGCACATTCGGCATCGTGGGCACGATCTATTCGCTGTACGCGCTGCGCGAGCTTGGCTTCTTGCCCGGTCTGCTCGGTCTCGTCTATGCGGTCGGCGGCGTCAGCTCACTGTCGGCGGCGACGCTCGCCGGTCGTGTGACCCGACGCTTCGGCATCGGGCCCACCATGATCGTCGGGCTGGTGCTCGCGAGCATCGGTATTCTCTTCATGCCGCTTGCCCGTGGCGCCGGCATCGTTGCCCTTCTGTTGCTGCTCGCGCAGCAAGTGGTGGGTGATGGCGGAGCCACGATCTACGAGATTAACCAGACAAGCCTTCGCCAGGCGATCGCCCCGGCGGCGCTCCTGGGTCGGATCAATGCGGGCATCCGCTTCGCGGCGCTGGGGGCGACCCTGTTCGGGACGGTGGTCGGCGCGCTGCTGGCGCAGACCGACGGCTACCGGCCTGCGCTGGTGGTCGGTGCGCTCGTCATGTTCGCAGGCGCGCTGGTGATCCTGCGGTCGCCCGTCGGGCGGCGCCGAATCTGATCAGGCGACCGCGTCGAGCAATCGGCGAGAGCTGGCGCTGACCTCTTTTACGGCGGACTCGAACGCCGCCGTGTTCGCACGCGAGGGCACCCGGTAGCCACTGATCTTGCGGACGAACTGCAACGCGGCGTCGTGAATCTCCTGGTCGGTGGGCTTAGTTTCCTTGCGGCGAAGCGTCTTGATACTTCTGCACATGCTGTCAAGTTTGACAAAAACGATAGGCCCGCCACAATCGGCCTCACGCGGCATCTCATCGATTACGCTTCCGGTTTTTTGGTCTCGGCCCTCGCTTCGGGCTTTGGCGCGCTCGTCGATGGTGGCTTCGCTTTTGCGGCGCCGCCCGGATCCGTGGGAACCGTCACCTGCTCCGGGAGCCGGCCCTCTTCGGGGCGAGACAATCTAGCGCTGACGACATTGCGCATGCGGCCAACGCGCTCACTCACTGACTTTGTGGCGTTTGAAACCCGCCGGACCACCGCCTCCCGTCGAGCACCGCCACGCTGCGGATCGCCGAGGTAAGCGGTCGCGGCGCCAACGACGGCGGCAACCCCCAGCCACAGCCGGCTCACCCCCGTCTTCATGCGCAAATTCTTTGAATCGTCTTGCTTCATGGCAATGTCCCCTTACAATCTCCCGACCTGTCGTCGACGGTTTGTTTGATTAGCCTATCCCATCTATCGTTGCTCCATGGCGCGCAAGCCTCCGGTCGACGCCGAGGTTGCGGTGATCGGCGCTGGGCCCGCGGGTGCCGCCGCGGCGCTTTTTGCCGCACGACGTGGACATCGGGTGATCATCGTCGACAAGCAGGCGTTTCCGCGCGACAAGCCATGCGGCGAGGGGCTCATGCCAAGCGGCCGAGCGGCCTTGCGCGAACTCGGCCTCGAGGCTGCCGTGCTATCGGGCGGTGCGCCGCCGCTCCAGGGAATCCAATTCGGCCGAGTCGAGGAGGTCCCGGTGGTGGTGCCCTTTCCCGCGCATGCCGGCGAGCAGGCAGGGCTGGGGATCAGGCGGATCACCTTCGATGCGCAACTGGCCGATGCGCTCGGCCACCACTCCGACATCCGGTTCATCCCGCCAACCGAAGCGCGCGATATCAGAAGGGACAGCGATGGGATGTCGACCGTGATCACGACGATCGGCGAGCTTCGTGCGCGCTTCGTGGCGGTCGCCGACGGCTTGCGGTCAGGGCTTCGTCATCGACTTGGCTGGACGGTTGGGCCGCGACCGCCCCACCGTTACGGCATTGTGGGCCACTGGGTCATGCATGAGCCGGTCGACCCATGGGTGCGGATCACGTTCGATCGAGGCCTCGAAGTCTACGAAGGTCCGGTGGCGGGCAACCAGCGAATGGTCGCGTTGCTCTCTTATCAGGACCGTATGGCTGAGTTCGGCGGTCAACTCGAGTCGCGCTACCGCACGATCGCGCAGGCGATCCGGCCGGGGCTGCGCCAGGCTGACCTGGTTGGTTCGGTATCGGCGGTGGGTCCCTTTTGGTACGGCGCGACGACGGTGGCCGACCGTGGCATCTTTCTGATCGGCGATGCCGCGGGCTTCACCGATCCGATCACGGCCGAGGGGATCGCCACGGGGTTGCGCCAGGCGCGTGCATTTGCGGACGCGCTGGCAACGCCGGATCCCGAGCGTGCCTATCGGCGGGCGCACCGCCAAATCACAAAGGACCCACATCGGGTCGCGGCGTTATTCCTCCGCCTCAGCCGCACCCCCGCGTTGGTGGACCGCGCGATCCGTAATCACGGGCACTCGCCGCAGACGCTGAGCAAGCTGCTCGGGATCGGCTTCGGCTACTGGGGCTTCAACCGCATCACGCCGCGCGAGTGGTTGCGCATGTTCAGCGGCCGCTGAGCAGGCGGGGCAGGAAGCTTGGTTTGCCGCCCATGCGCTCGCGGTAGGCCGGGATCGCCATCAGGAGCGCGTCCTCTTCGGCGATGCGTTGCCGCAGAAGCGCCGCGTTGGCAAGACCCAGGCCGAGCGCGCTTACGTAGGCGCCACCGATCAGGGGCAGGCCGAGAAACTCCAGCCCCAGCGCGACGTAATTCGGATGGCGGATGAAGCGGTACGGTCCGCCGTCGACGACGCGCAGGTCGCTGGGCACCACCGCGTGCACGTTCCACGATTCGCGCAGGCTGAGGAGGACACTCAACCGGAGCGCGACTCCGGACAGCGCCGCTACCCAGCCGAGCCCAGCCACCAACCGCGGCGCGGGACGGCGACGCCACCATCGTTCGACGGCGGGCAAGGTGAACAGGCCGATGTTGACTAGGCCGATCCACTTGAAGATCGATCCGGCGGCCCGGGGCGCATCAGGCTGCCGGCGACGAATCACGCGCTCGTTCCTGGCGGAGTAGATCAACTCGAAACCACGCTGGGCAGCAAACGCAAGCAAGACCAGTGCGTATGAGATCTCCCTCCCCCGCTTGCGGGGGAGGGCCGGGGTGGGGGCGTTCACGCCAACCGCATTAGCGCCAGCTCGATCGAGAGCCCCGGACCAAAGGCGATCGCGAGCACCCGACCCACCGTTCCTACACGCTGCATCTCCTCGAGCACGAAGAAGATCCCAGCACTCGACGCGTTGCCGTTGCGGGCGAACACCGAGCGCGAGGTGGCCAGCGCGTCCGGATCCAGGTTCAGCGCGCGTTCGATCGCATCGACGATGCGTGGCCCTCCCGGGTGCGCGGCGACCGCGTCGACGTCGGCGAGGCGAAGACCCGCCTCATCGAGGAAGGTATCGACCGCTTCGCGCAGGTGCGCCTCGACCATGTCGGGCAGCTCGCGGCTCAGAATCACGCGTAGCCCGCCATCTCGAAGCTCGTAGCCAAGGTGGCGTGCGCCTTGTGGCACGAGGACTGTGCCGCAGTGCTCCAGGGTCCAGCCCGGCCCGCCCTGACCCCCTCGTAAGACGACCGCACCGGCGCCATCCGAAAAGACCATCGCGGCGACCAGGTTGTCGACCGAATGATCATCGGGCTGGAACGTGAGCGACGGGATCTCGACAGCGAAGAGCAGCACATTTCTTTGCGGGTAGGCCCGTACGTAGTCAAGCCCCCGCGCCAGGCCTGCCACCCCACCGCCGCACCCGAGCTCGGTGATCGGGAGCCGGGCGGTGTCGGGCCGCAGCCCGATCAACGGGATCAGTTCCGCGTCGAGCGACGGGAGGATGACACCGGTGCAGGACACCCCGATCACGAGGCCGATGTCCTCGGGGGCGACGCCGCTTCGCTCCAGCGCCTTGCAACACACCCGCCGGGCGAGCAACCGGGCGTGTTCGAGGTAGGCGTCCGTCTGCTGGCTCTGGGTCCGGCGCTCCATCAGCGAGGTTAGTGGCTGCGCGAAGTAGCGGGTTCGCGCCCCCTCGTCGCCCTGCAGCTTTGGCATCCGGCGTCCCCGTACCCGGCCGAGCGCATCCCAGACTTCGTCTACGGTGGCGGTTATCGGCGGGAGCGCCGTTGCCATGCCCAGGATATGCGCTCGCCTTTCCACGCCGGGGCTCGCTGTCTGCGCCTGGCCTGTCATGAATCTGATGCTAGGCTGGGCCGGTGTTGGTTCGTCCGGCGGAACGGAAGGATCGCCCCCAACTTCTTGACTTGATCGAGGGCTACTTCGCCTTCTACCGCACGCCCTTTGCGAGGCCGGAGGTCGAGGCTCTGCTCGATCTCCTCGAGCAGGATCCCAGTCTCGGGGTGCAACTGGTCGCCGAGGCGGACGGCCGGCTTCAGGGCTTCGCCAGCCTGTATGCGTGTCTCGACACCCTGGTTGCCGCTCGCATCCTGGTCATGAACGACCTCTTCGTTGACCCCTCCTTCCGAGATCATGGCGTGGGCGCCGCGCTGTTCGACGCCAGCCTGGCCTACGCTACGGCGCGTGGTTACGTCCGCCTCGACTGGGTCACGGCCCAGGACAACAAGGATGCCCAGCGGTTCTACGACCGCCACGGCGGCCGGCGTGGGCCCTGGGTCTCCTACAGCGCGCAGCCCGGTTCTCGCCCTGACCGCTAGCCGCTAGACCAGCGCCTCAGGCGGTCTTTCGTTTGCGCCGCGTCGCGGGTGGCTTAGCGCGGCCTTTCGAGGCGCGACGCGCCTGCTCGACGCTGGCTCGCAACGCCGCCATCAGATCATCGACCCCGCTGCCGGCTGCGACCTCGGCCGTCGCCGGCCGAGCTGAGGCCGCCCGGCCCTCGATCAGCGTTTTGAGGCGTTGCCGGTAGTCGTCAGGATATCGCTCGGGTTCGAACGGTCCGGACAGCGTGTCGATCAACAGCGCCGCCATCTCGCGCTCCTTCTTCTTGAGGTCTGTCTGTTTGGCAGGTTCCAGCTCGGCGGTCGGCAGGATTTCGTCCGCGTGGAACATCGTGGTGAGGACCATGAGCCGACCCTGCGGGCGCAGTGTGGCCAGGTAGCGCTTGCGGCGTAAGACAAACCAGGCGACCGCTACCTTACGCGTCTCGTTCATCGCATCGACCAGCAACCCGTAGGCATGCTCGTAACCGCGGTCGGGCACGGCGTAATAGCTGGTCTCGTAGTAGATCGGGTCGATCGCGGCCGCGTCGACAAATTGCTCGACGTCGATCGTTCGGCTCCGCTCAGGGGCGAGCTGCTCTAATTCCTCGCGGTCGACGGTGACGTATCGATCCTTCGCCACCTCGAACCCCTTCACGACATCGGGGGCCGCGACTGGTCTTCGCGCCAGCTCAGCGGACCCGTCCGCCTCATGCGCCAGGTAGTTTGCTCCGCCTCGGGGCGCGGGCGTCAAGTAATCTGCTCCGCCCCGCGACGATGGCCCCTCAAAATTCCCTCCCCCTCTGGGGGAGGGCAGGGTCGGGGCTGTCTCGACCACCTTCTGGTGGCGGATGCGCTGTCCGCTCGACCGGTCGATCTCATGGAAGCGGATGTCCTGGCGGCGGGTGGCCGGGTACAAGCGCACCGGGATGCTGACCAGACCGAAGCTGACCGTTCCCGACCAGACCGCGCGCGGCATCCTCTGATTATGACCTTGGCGCCGCCGTATCACGGCCACAAAATGGGTATCCTTGAGCGCGCGGTAGTGGAATCGACGATCCCGGCCCAGGACTTGCAGCGCGCAAGGACGTTCTATGCCGAGAAGCTCGGCTTGACCCCAACGAGCGAGGAGCGAATCGGTCTTCGTTACCGTCTTGCCGACGGAACGCGTTTCCGGCTCTTCTGGAGCGGCGGAAAGGCCTCCGGCGGGCCCACGCAGATGGCGCTTATGGTCGAGGACCTCGCGGCGGCGATCCAGGAGCTTCGCTCCCGCGGCGTCCAGTTCGAGGAGTACGACAGTCCCGGGCTAAAGACGATGGACGGGATTGGCGATGTGGGGTACGCACGAGCAGCGTGGTTCAAAGACAGCGAAGGCAACCTGATCGGGATCTCGCAGGCTGCCTAGGATGTCGCCACTCGCACTGGCCCCTTATACGGCGACCGCCTGGTTGAGTTCCATCGGGTAGCCGGCGGCGCGCCAGGCTGGTAGACCGCCCTCGAGCAGCCAGGCGTCATAGCCCTGGCTTCGCAGCGCGCGGGTCAGGCGAGTGCTGGCCTCTTCGTCGGCGCAGGTGCAGTAGGCAATGATCGTCTTGTCGTGAGAAAGGTCGGGCAGGTCGCCGACGAGGTCGGCCGCATGCCGATTGCGGTCGAGGATCGCCCGGGGAGACACGCGAAGCGCTCCCGGAATCTTCCCCTTGACCGCGTTCTCGATGAACGGCGAGGTGACGTCCAGGACGATCGCCTGGCCGGAATCGATGGTCTGCCTGGCTGTCGCTGGATCGATCCAGTAGGGAACAAACGCCATGTCTCTGCCTCCAATGCTTGTCGAGATCATTGAACGATTCACATGCATAAACCATTGATCTGGCGGGTATATTCCATCCGTGGCCACTAAAGTCGAAGGGAAGGCAGCCCAGGCCCTCTGGAAGCTCCTCCGGGATGATGCCTTCGCAAGCGTTCGCGATGACTTCACGACCCGGGTGGCCGAGTGCAGCCTTTCCCTCTCCCAGGGCAAGCTCGTGCGAGAGCTGGCGGAGCCGCAGTCGCAGCGGGAGCTCGCGCGGCGACTGCATTACGATCCCTCCAACATCAACGCGTTGGCCGACTCGCTCGAGGCGCGCGGTCTGATCGAGCGCCGCTCGGACGCCTCAGATCGGCGGCTTCGGTTGCTCGCGCTGACGCCGGAGGGGGAGCGGCTACGGACGACGCTGGAGGCCCGCCTCGCCCAGCCGCCGACCTTCCTCGACCGCCTGACGCCGGCCGAGCAGAAGCAGCTGCTGACGCTGCTGGCTAAGATCTTCGATACCGAGCGCCGCCGGCCCCGCTAGCGCGGCGCCGTCGGCGGTCCGGACATCGCCTGGTCGGCCTCGCGTTGCAGGCGCGCCTCATTGCGTCGCAAGAAGACGATCACCGCGATGACGACCGCAACGGCAACGATCACCAGTGCGAGATCCACCGGACCGGAAAGTCGCAGCAGTTGCTTCCCGAGCAGGTAGGCCGCCACACCGTAAATCGTGGACCAGATGATGCCGCCTGCGGCGTTGAAGATCAGGAAGCGCCGCCAGTGCATGCGGTTCACGCCGGCCAAAAAGGCGGCGAAGATGCGCAGCACAGCAATGAACCGGCCGAAGAACACCACCTTGGAGCCGTGTTTGTCAAAGAAGTACTGGCCGAGCCTCAGTCGCTTCTCCTCCAGCGCGATGTAGCGTCCGTAGCGGCGCAGCAGCGGGTAGCCGCCGGTGCGGCCGATCACGTAGCCGATATTGTTGCCCACGATCGCACCCGCCGCGGAGGCCGCGATCACCCCCACGATCGAGAGCCGGCCGGTCGTCCCTGAATAGATGGCGGCGGTGACCAGCATCGTCTCTCCCGGTATGGGAATGCCGATGCCCTCGACGCCGACGAAGAAGAAGACGGCCAAATAGCCGTACGTGGCGAGCAGGCTGTCGAGATTGCTCCCAATGAAATGCAGCATCGGTTCGTTGAGGCTACCGCGGTCGCACCCGCGAGAACCTAAATCGGCGGCCTTTCCACAGGGACGCTGAAAGGAAAACGGTCCACCAGATAGACGAGCGTCGTGACGCCACACGCAGCGGCGCCACCGCGAAACGGTCAGCCATGACGGCAAAGGGGCCGAGGCAGAGAACGCGTGGGACCGAGATCGCCATACTTGCGGGGTGTCGACCTACCGCTTAGCCGTGATCGCCGGCGACGGTATTGGACGAGAAGTCATACCGATCGGTCTTAACGTCCTCCGTCAGGCCGGTCGCGTCACGGGCCGCTTCGAGATTACGACCACCAACCTTCCCTGGTCCTGCGAATACTATCTGGCGAACGGCAGCATGATGCCTGCTGACGGGCTCGCGATCCTCGCGGAGCACGACGCCGTCTACCTCGGCGCCGTCGGCTTTCCCGGCGTCCCGGATCATGTGAGCCTGCACGGCCTGCTCCTCCCGATCCGGCGTGGATTCGATCAGTACGTCAATCTGCGACCGATCCGCGTCCTCGATGGGATCGCTTCGCCGTTGCGCCGCGCCGCGAATGGAAGCATCGACATGCTCTGCATCCGGGAAAACACCGAGGGTGAGTACGTCGGTATCGGCGGGCGATTCAAGCGAGGAACGCCAGACGACACCGCCGTGCAAACCAGTGTGTTCACCCGGCGCGGCATCGAACGCGTCGCGCGCTACGCCTTCGGGCAGGCGCGCCGGCGGAAACGACGCCTGGCGTCCGCGACCAAATCGAATGCGTTGCAGTACTCGATGGTCCTCTGGGATGAGGTCATCGAAGGGCTACGCACCGAGTTTCCCGAGGTCGAGGTGGCACGCTACCATGTCGACGCACTCGCGGCGCGGTTCATTACCGCCCCCGAAACACTGGATGTGGTCGTCGCCAGCAACCTTTTCGGCGACATTCTCACCGACCTGGGGGGCGCCCTGCAGGGTTCGCTCGGACTGGCGGCCTCGGGCAACATCAACCCCGATCGTCATTTCCCGTCGATGTTCGAACCCGTCCATGGGTCGGCGCCGGACATTGCGGGTCGCGGCATCGCCAACCCACTTGCGACGGTGTGGGCGGCGGCGATGCTCCTCGATCACCTCAAGGAGGCGCAAGCGTCCGCCCTCATCATGCAAGCGCTCGAGCGGGTGGCTCGGAGCGGACCGCACACACCGGACCTCGGCGGCAAGGCTTCGACCCGCGAGGTCGGCGACGCCATCAAGAACGCGGTCGGGACGGCGGGCGAAACGGCGGCCCGATGATCAAGCGGATCAGCCTGGTCGCCCGCAAAGAGGGGATGTCGCCCGAAGCCTTCCGCCAACACTGGATGGGCCCGCATGCCGCCATCGTCCGCCAGCTGCACAACCTACGCGGGCTCCGTTTCAACCCCATCATCGACCCGTCGACGAGCGAGTGGGACGGCATCGGCGAGCTCTGGTTCGACTCAGTCGCCGACGCCGAGGCTGCATTCAAAGCCGAGCCCGTTCGAAGTCTCCTCGCCGAGGATCGCCCGCGGTTTCTCGGACGCAACCAGGTCTACTTCGTGACCGAGCACACGGTGATCGCGCCGGGGTAAGCCCGGCGCTAGCCGGCGTCGACTCGGTACTTCTTGATGAAGGCCGCGTCGAGCTCCCAGCCGAAGCCGCCCCCGCGCGGCAGCGCGAAGCCGCCGGCGCCCTTTGTCGGGCGGTTGGCCAGCATGTGCCAGAAGATCGGATCTCGCTGGATGGAAAACGCTTCGACATAGGTCCCGTGTGCAATCGCGGCCAGCAGATGGAAGGAGAGCTGGGCCTCCTCGTGGTGGCCCATCTGCACGTCGAAGTTGGCGGCCAAGCCGGCAACTCGGCGCCATTCGGTGGGCCCGCCGCCCCACGAGGCATCGAAATTGCAGACATCGATTGCCCCGTCCACGATCAGGTCACGGGCGCCCAGCCGAGAGTACTCGCTTTGTCCGGCCGCCACCGGGATGCCGGTCATGGCGCGGACGTCCTTCATCCCACGGCGATCGTTCGACCAGCGACAGGGTTCCTCGAACCAGCGCATCCGGATGTCGGCGACCCGTTTGCCGAATTCGATGGCCTCGCGCGTCGTGTAGCCCTGGTTGGCGTCGCACATGATGATGAAGTCCGGCCCGGCGAAATCGCGCACGACGCGAACCCGGCGCTCGTCTTCCTCGGGTGTCTTGGCCCCGATCTTGAACTTCATGCCAGAAAAACCTTGCTCCATGAAGAATCGGGCCTCTTCGCGCAGCTGGTCATCATCGTGGCCGTAGTAGCCACCGATCCCGATCACCGGCATCTTGTCCCGATATCCACCCCAGAGCTTGTACAGCGGCACTTTGACCCCTTTGCCAAACGCATCCCAGAGCGCGCTGTCGATCGACGCGATCGCTTGCATGGCGAGTCGCCTGTCGCGAAGCTGGTCCCAGGTGCTGAATTGCATAGCCTCCCAGGCACTTTCGATGTTGGAGGCATCGCGACCGATCAACGCCGGGGCCAACTCATCCTGGATGATGTGAAGAATTTCGACCTGCTCACTGTCGCTATCCGCGTTGTAGATCTCCCCTACAACACCGTTCGCGGTGTGGACGCGGGTGATGATCGTGCAGCGTGATTGCATCTCGTAGTAGCTACCTCGATACACACGATCGAGCGGCACCCGAATCGGGATGGTCTCGATCTTTTCAATCTTGTTCACTTCCCCCTCCCTACGGCTGGCGGTCAGCGACCGCCTCGGACCAGCTGGCGAATGGTTTCGGCAATCGACGCCGGGCTGGGCAGCATAGCGTCCTCCAGGCCCGGACTGTAGGCGAGCGGGATGTCGGGCAGGGCGATGCGCACCGGCGGGGCCTTGAATGGAACGCCCGCCTCGGCAAGCGATGCGATCACCGCGTTCCCCCAACCTTGCGGCTTCGGCTGCTCCTCGACGGTGACCAGTCGCCCGGTCTTCTCGACGGAGCGGCGCAAGGTGTCCAGGTCCATCGGATGCAGCGTGCGAAGGTCGATCACCTCCGCCTCGATCCCTTCTTCGGCGAGCGTTGCGGCGGCGGCCAGCGACCGCTCCACCATCAGCAACGTCGCCACCACGGTCACGTCCTTGCCCAGCCGGTTCACCCGGGCCTTACCGATGGGCACCAGCCCGCGCTCGCCTGTCGTCATCTCCGCCTTGCGCACGTACAGGCCCTTGTGCTCGAAGAAGAGCACCGGATTGGGGTCACGAATGGCGGAGCGAAGCAGGCCGTACGCATCGGGCGCGGTGGCGGCCGCGACGACGCGCAGGCCGGGAATGCCCGTGAACCACGACTCGGCGGTCTGCGAGTGTTGGGCGCCGAATCGCCCGGTGCCCCCGCCGATGGCGCGGATGGTCAGCGGCACCGCGAACTTGCCGCCGGACATGTAGCGATACTTGGCCGCCTCGTTGACGATGGCATCGAAGGCTACCGCGAGGAAGTCGGCGAACATGATCTCGACCACCGGCCGGAAGCCCGTCACCGCCATCCCGATGCCTACGCCGACGAAGCAGTTCTCCGCGATTGGCGTGTCGAAGACGCGGTTGGAACCGAAGCGCTTGAGCAGGCCTTCGCTCGTCTTGAACGGTCCCCCCGCGTCGCCGATGTCCTCCCCGAGCAGCAGCACCGTGGGGTCTTGCTCCATCTCGTGTTCGAGGGCAAGGCGGATCGCCTCCCGGTAGGTGAGTTCCCTCGTCTCGGCCTGGGCGCCGACCTGGGTCTCAGCGAGCGTAGACATTCTGTCGTGCGTCCTCCAGGGTCGGCGCCTCCGCCGCCTGCGCCAGTTCGACCGCCGCGTCGATCTGGGCGTTGAACTCCGAGCGGAGTTGCTCGTCCTCGTCATCGGTCAGCGCACCGGCTTCACGGAGCTTGGCCCCTGTGATGATCAGTGGATCACGCGCCAGCCACGCCTTGACTTCGGCTTCGGGCCGGTACTTGCCGGGATCGGTCCGCGAGTGGCCTTTATGCCGGTAGGTCTTGCACTCCAGCAACGAGGGTCCCTCGCCGCGACGCGCTCGTGCCACTGCCTCGGTGGCGGTCGCGTAGACCTTCTCGACGTCGTTGCCATCGACCACCACGCCGGGCATTCGGAAGGGCTGCGCGCGTTCGGCGAGGTCGTCGATCGGCGCCGTCATCCGCATCGGGGTGTACTCGCCATACAAGTTGTTTTCGATGACGAAGATCACCGGGGCTTTCCAGACGCTCGCCATGTTGAGCGCCTCGTGGAAGGTCCCGATGTTGGTGGCCCCGTCACCGAAGAACGTGACGGAAACCCGCCCATCGCCGCGGAGCTTCGCCGACATCGCCGCCCCCACCGCAACCGGCAGCCCGGCGCCGACGATGGCAAAGCAGCCAATCATGTTGAGCCGGGCATCGGTGAGATGCATCGAACCGCCGAGACCGAGCGAGACGCCGCTGCGTTTCCCCATCAGCTCGGCGAAGATGCCGTCCATCGACATGCCGCGGGCGAGGGCCTGCCCGTGGCCGCGGTAGGTCATCGTCACATAGTCCTTGGCTTCGAGGGCGGCGATTACCCCAACGGAGACCGCCTCCTGTCCCTGGCAAAGATGCGTGGTCCCCTGGACCAGGTTGCGGAGGAACAACTCTTGCGTCTTGTCCTCGAAGAGGCGGATGCGTAGCATCTCCGTGTACCAGTGCTTGAGCTGCTCGGTTGTGATCACGGCCTCTCCAACGTCGGTAACGATTCCAGTGGGGCTCGCCCATCTAACACTAAAGACGCCCGCGGTGTCAATTGGACTGCGCCGGAGGCCAGGGAAAATCCGAGGAGGCGCGTGCAACGAACTGCGTGGGAAGCGTGACCGTGCGGATCGGAGCGTCCGGGTTGGCCAGTCGCTCGATGATGAGCTCGCAGGCTACCTGCCCCAACTGGTACTGATCACGGATCACCACACTGATCGGCGGCCGGTAGAGGCGGGCGAGATCCACGTCGTCGCAGCCTGCGAGCGCCAGGTCGCGACCGACCACGAAGTCGGTCTGCTGAATCCCCTCGAGGACGCCCGTTAGCAGGCGATTACTCCCGGCGATGATGGCAGTCGGTCGATCGGCGCGGCGAAGAAGGTCGACCGCCTGATCCCTTCCGAAATTCGGACGCAGCGACCCGATCCGGATGAAGTCCGAATTTGGCTTCAGGCCGGCCGCCTCGAACGCGGCCCGGAAGCCGCGGATGCGCTCGCGGGACGGTTTCAGATGTTCGGGTCCTGAGATAAGCGCGATCGCCTTATGACCGCGCTCGATCAGGTGCGTGGTCGCCTGGCGCATCCCCGAGGCATGGTCCCCAAAAACCATACTGACCCTCGAGTTGGGCGGAACGTCACGGTCCAGCACCACAAACGGCACCGTCGGATCCAGCAACGCTCGTGCCACCTGAGGCGAGCCGGTTTCGGCCGTGGAAAGGATGATGCCATCCACGCGGCGACGCAGGAAGAGGTGCAGGTATTTGGCGTCAAGCTCTGGGTCGCCTTCTGAGTTGGTCAGCATGATGGCGTACCCCATGCTGCGCGCGTGGTCCTCGGCGCCACGGATGACGTCGGCGAAAACCGGGTTTGAAATATCGCCGATCAAAAAGCCGAGGGTGTGGGTCACGCCGCGCCGAAGGCTCTGCGCAATAAAGTCAGGCTCGTAGCCCAATGCCGCCGTGGCCTTGAGCACCCGTAGCTGCATCGGGCGACTCACATCCGGGTGCTCGGTCAGGACTCGCGAGACCGACGAGAGCGACACGTGCGCCTTTCGTGCCACGTCGCGGATCGTGACCGGGGCGGCGCTCGACAACGCCTGCCGCGGAACAGGCTTCACTCGCTTCACACTCTTACGTTTACTTTTAGCCATTTCCGCTGACCCTCGAACCGAATGCCCCGCCCTCGGTCAATCGCGCGATCTCGTCGGCGGCATAGCCCAGCGTCGCAAGGATCGAGTCGCGATCGGCGTCGAGGCTCGGGCCCGCCCGGTACTCCGGTGAAAACCCGGAGATCTTCAGGGGAAGCGCCATACTCTCAACCTGGCCAAAGGCAGGATGCGAGTAGCTGGCCACCATATTGCGTCGCGCCAGCTCGTCGCGATCGAGGACCGCGCTCAACGGCCGCACCGGCGCAACCGGAACGCGGCCGCTCAGCAGCGCGAGCCACTCCGCCGTGGGCCGTGTCCGGAACCGCTCCGAGAGGATGGCTGTCAGCGCCTTCCGGTTCTGGCGCCGTGACTCGAAGGAGGCAAAGCGTGGGTCGGGCGGTAGCTGGAGCGCGGCTGCCAGGTTCTTGAAGAATTTCTCCTTCGCGCAGGCGATCGCGATGTGCCCGTCGGCGGTAGCGAAGAACTGGAAGGGCACGATGCTTGGATGCGCCGAGTTCGGAAGACGCTCCGTCACCACACCCTGCGTCAGGTACCAGGTCGCTGGATAGGTCAGGAGCGCCAGCGCCGCATCGTAGAGGTTGGTGTCGATATTTCGACCCCGTCCGGTTCGCTGCGCATCGAACACGCCGGCCATGAGGGCGAGCGCCGCCATCAG
>Ga0070699_100000065_pt1 | contig 99352 bp, 99 predicted proteins | sample KBSK1503metaG_FD_65473 | JGI IMG/M metagenome (GOLD analysis project Ga0070699, IMG submission 65473) | Corn, switchgrass and miscanthus rhizosphere microbial communities from Kellogg Biological Station, Michigan, USA - KBS K1-50-3 metaG | ecosystem: Host-associated > Plants > Roots >... | reverse complement strand
GTGGCTCTCGTCAATGCAGGTTCGAGTCCTGTCGTTCGCCCTTTGGAGTGCGGCGACTTGTCGCCGCTGTTTCTCGTCGCCGGTCGATAGCGGCGACAAGTCGCCGCACTCCAAATGCCGACTTGGTGTAACTGGCAGCACGCTTGCCCGATTAGCGAGCGGTCCGGGTTCAACTCCTGGAGTCGGTACTGATGGCGATGAATGCAAAGAGTCGAGCGCCTGGGTTCTCAACTCAGTCATAGCGAGTTCAAGTCTCGTCGTCGCCGTTCGGGGTCGTGGCCGAGAGGCTCAGGCACTTGATTGTCGATCAAGAATACGCGAGTTCGAATCTCGTCGATCCCGCTGTTGTTCGAATGCTGGCGTGGCCGAGCGGAATGAGGCGCTGCTCTTCTAAAGCAGTCAACGCGGGTTCGAATCCTGCCGCCAGCGCCTTGCGCTTGAAGCTTTGATGGCGAAGCACAGGTTTCTTAAACCTGGGAGGAGGGTTCGAGTCCCTACGGGCGCACTTCGGGAATCTCAGATTTCAAATTTGAGATTTGCGATTCGAGATTCTTTGACATTTCAGATTGGCTCCGGTAGCTCAATTGGCAGAGCACGAGGCTTATACCCTCGAAGCACCAGATCAGTGCGTGATCCGAGTTCGACTCTCGGCCGGAGCATGGGAAGTGCGGAGTGCGGCGTTCGGAGTGCGTAGTCAAAAACAAAAGGGCCGGAAGCTCATCAGGATGAGTTCTCGACTTTTAATCGAGGGGTAGTGGGTTCGACTCCCACGCGGCCCACCAGGAACGGAGGGTCGAGGATCGAGAATGGAGAATTGCCAGGCGGTTCGATTTCTATCAATCCTTAATCGGCGATCCTCGACCGAATCGCCGCAAAGCTCAGAAGGCGGAGTACTCGATTGGCAATCGCGAGTGCCGAGTTCGATTCTGGCGCGGCTTTCCAGCAAAATAGGCGCCCGAGGACGGCTGCGGTCGCCGGTCAAAGGTCATTGTTATGGCGAAGATTCTTCCGATCATTACAGAGACGAAGCGCGAACGCTACGCGGCGTGGCGCATGAGAGCACTTGTGCGCAAGCTCACGGTGATCAGGCGGAGTTCTCGTCGCGGCTCGATAGCTCAGACGGTAGAGCGCCGATCTCATAAGTCGGTCGCCGGCGGTTCGATTCCGCCTCGAGCCATTTGATTTGAGCGATAGGATTTTTGATGGCGATACTTGAAGTTGTGGGGTGGCCAAGCTGGTAAGGCGTCTGATTGTTAATCAGGAGATGCGCCGGTTCGAATCCGGCCCCCACAGCCAGTTTCGGGGTCAAGGCTTGTTGGAAAGCCGCCTGCCTTGGGAGCAGGAGAGTCCGAGTTCGACTCTCGGGACCCCGACTTGATGTTTGATTGGGGACGTGGTCTAACGGCATGACGCTGGTCCTGCAAACCGGAAGTAAGAGTTCAATTCTCTTCGTCTCCACCATGATTGCTGCCGTGGCCGAGAGGAACGAGGCGCGAGTTTCCTACACTCGTCTACGCAGGTTCGAATCCTGCCGGCAGCTCTCAGCGGGCCCGCGTAGCTCAAGGCAGAGCGACACCCGCGGTGAGGGTCTTGTGCGAGTTCAAATCTCGCCGCGGGCTCCAGAATTGAGGATGGAGGATTGAGGATGGAGGTAGAGGATAGACAACCCTGTTCGGAGATCGATTCTCAAACCTCGATCTTCGATTCTCGAAACACGGTTGGGAAGCTCATCTGGAAGAGCGCTGGTGTGAAGCTCCAGAGGAAGTGAGTTCGACTCTCACCCCAACCACATTGCGAAGTGGTGTAATTGGCAACACGCTCGACTTTGAATCGAGAGACTCCAGGTTCGAAGCCCGGCTTCGCAGCTTGCGGACGTGGCCGAATGGATTTAGGCGCTTGTCTTCGGAACAAGTCTATGCGGGTTCGAGTCCTGCCGTCCGCTCTGTTTGAATACGGCCCTGTAGCTCAGATGGACGAGAGCGCCTGTCTACGAAACAGGAGGTCGCAGGTTCAAGTCCTGCCTGGGTCACTGAGAGAATTTTGGATTTCGGATTGCGGATTTTGGGTTTCAAGATTCGCCTTCAGATTGAGATTCGTGATTCCGCGTGCTTCGTTGGTCTAGCTGGTATGACTCCGGTCCTGTAAACCGGCAGCGCTGGTTCGAATCCAGCACGAAGCTCTTTTAGAAGTTCAGAGCACAGCCTTTAGGGGCTGCTAGCAAGCTAAAGCTTGTACTCAGAACCGTAAGCCTCGTTGGTCTAGCGGCTATGACTTCGGTCTTCCAAACCGACGGCGTGAGTTCGACTCTCACACGAGGCTCTTTGCATCTTCGCCGCGTCACCGCGTCGAGTGTTTCTGGTCGGGTAGCCTAATGGCAGGGCGCCGGTCCTACAAACCGGATGTTGAAGGTTCGATTCCTTCCCCGACTACTTTCGTGGCCCAAGCTGCCAGCTTGCGGATTGAGTAATCGCAAAGACTGGGGCGCAAGCTGGCAGCGTGCGTTACAATGCCGGCGTAGCTCAATGGGCAGGGCAACTGTCTCGTAAGCAGTAGGCGCCAGTTCGAATCTGGCCGTCGGCTTTGAGGATGGAGGATCGAAGATAATTCACAACTTGAGACTTCTCGATTCTCGATCCTCAATTCTCACTCCTCGACCTATAGGTATTCCTATGGTACTAACTCGAAAAGTCTTGCTGCTGAACGCTTCGTATGAAGCGCTGGGCATCGTCAACATTCCCCGCGCGGTGCGATTGGTGTGGAAGGGCTCGGCCGAAGTCGTTGAGCTTGATGGCGAACGGGTTCTTCGCTCGCAGCATTTCGTTTTTCCACAGCCTTCGGTCATTCGCCTGATAGAATACATCGACGTGCGTGGAAGACAGGGGCGCTCGAGCACCAAGCGCTCGCGAATTCTTGCGCGCGACGGCTATCGCTGCCAGTACTGCGGCACGAGGGGCGGATTGTTCGATCTTACAATCGACCACATCATTCCCAGTTCGCGAGGCGGGCGAACGGCCGCCGAGAACTTATGCGCGGCATGTTTCTCGTGCAACCAGCGCAAAGGCGATCGCACACCCGAGGAAGCTCGAATGCCGTTGCTGGCGAATCCATCCGCGCTGACTTACGGCATGGATCGCGCGGTGATGCGTCACGCTGCGAAGTCGCGTCTCGAATGGCGCAAGTACTTGTTCATGGAAGACGTCGAGTTGGGTGTCGCTTAGGTTCAGAGTATCGCCTTCTGGAGACGGTACTCTGAGCTATCTCTCCTCGGCCTTGCGTGCATTATGGCGGGTGAGGGGTGTAACATGGCCCCGTTGGACGCACCTCAACCGACAGGTTGAGGGAAAGACTCATCCCTCCCAGGAGGGAGCATGGCAACGATCAATCATCCCCCGCATTCGATTCGACCTCGCGACCAATGGACAATCAACTACTCGCAAGGTGACGTCGACTCTATCCGAGAGCAGATCGAACAGACTGAATCAGCGAAGCGGCATTGGCTTGTGCTTGCGTTCATTGTCGCGCTTGCGGTGCTGGCCGGAGCTATCGCGTTGATGTCGACGAACTACGCGATGTACAACTCGAGCGAGAAGGAGAAGAAGCGTCTCGTCGATGAAACTGCGGCGCTCAAAGCGCGAGTGGATCAGACTCAACAGCAGCTAGACGGAAAGACCGCGCAGGAAACCAAAGACGCGCAGGCGCGAGCCGAAGCCGAGTCCCGTCTGAGCAAGCTCTTGCCCGCGGTGATCAATGGGAAGGCCGCCGGTGGAGAGATGGCCAGCTTCGCTCGAATGGTTTATTACGTTCCTAACAGCCGGGTCGAACTGGCCGGACGGCCTCCAAACGAGCTGTTTCGAAATTGGAAAGTCACTACCGGCTCGACAACTGAAGTATTCACGGTAACCGGCGGATTCGTGGACGGAAAGTGGGTAGTCTACTCGAATTTGATCGCTCGAAAATGACATTCGATACGGCGGTTCATTTTCCGCGTAGGCTGAGCGATGCGAGCCGCACCCTGGAGGGGCTATTCGCATCGGTCCACGCGAAGATTATTTCCTCACCGGCGCGCGTCAGTCTCGGAAACCCAGTAGCGCGCGCAAGGCCGGCCATCGCGACGCCGAGCGCCTGATCTCGCGAGCCATCGGGCCGAATCCGGCGCACTTTGATTTCTCCCCCCTGGCCGTTCGCTCGAGCCAGCACACCAACCCTGACCCATCGCCGAGCATGTGCACCTGGACGCGCCCCACCGGGCTTCCCTCATCAACTTGAACGGGTTGGCCGAAGCTCGCGCCCGCATCGGTTGAAAACGCAATGTTGACACGCTGCATTTCTTTGGCTGCCGTGAACCACGATACCGCAACGCGCTTTCCATCGGCGGCGATGGATGGGCCGTTAACCGGACAGCCTTCGATAGTCCACCCGTCACTGTGAATGGCGCGCGGCTCGGTCCAGCGGCCTTTCACGAGACGAATGATTGAAATATCACGCACCTCTTGCGTCGAGCGATCGCGATAGACAACCGCTGGTCCTTCAGAAGTGAGGGCGGCCGAAGTCTGACAACAATCGCACACCCGCGCGTCAAGCACGGCTTCTTCGCTGAGAACGCCAGTCTTGTCAATCGCCGCCCACCGCAGCGTCATTTCTTTGCTAGAAGGGCCATGGCCATCATATCCGTTGTTGCCTGCGGCTTTTGCGAATTGGCGGCCGTCGAGCCAAAGGGCTCCCACGCGTGCTCCACCTAAGGGCAACATCGAAACGAAGCCATGCTCGGTCGCGGTGTTGTCGCTATGAGGCGCGAACGGTTTACTCCAGGTCGCGCCTCCATCGGTTGATCTCGCGATGTTGATGTCATAGGCGTGCCGGTCGGCGGGCGCCTTGACAAGCCAATGGGCAAACAGCGAACCATCAGCCGCCAACATCAGCGAAGGAAAGTCCGCCCAGTTCACCAATAAGTTGCCTGATTCGATGACCGAACGAGGACTGGACCATTTGCCGCCCTCGCGAACCGCAAATCGAAGCGCGTGCCCGCCATTGGCCACTGCTTCTATCCAACTCAAGAAGACCCGTCCGTCGGGCGCAGTGAACAGGTTCGGCTCACCGCTTGAAGGTCCAGCGGGAGAGTCGGCCTCGCGGACAAGCGATTGAGCAGCGGCGTTGCTGTGATAGAACGCCATCATCGCGATCAGCGACCACACGAAGAATGTTGTTGAGAGTCTTTGCACCTGTTTATGCCTTTGGCGCTTCGCCGACTACTTTCTGCCTGCGTTCGTCGAAGTACAGCACACGGCCTTCACGATATGACTGCACGCTCATTCCTATGGTGGTCATCGCCTTGTAAGCAGTCAGCGCATCGAGCACCGGTTTTTCGCGAGTGCGCACGCATCGCAGGAAGTTTTCCATATGCGACTCGCGAGGCTCGCAGTTGAGTTTCACTTCGGTGGCGCCGTACTTACTCTGAAACTGGTCCTTCGCAATGCGCGATGGAGTGACGGTTATGGAATCGACTTTACCTTCGAATTTCCCTTCCGGAACCATCATGATCGTTCCTTCGTGCCCGCGAATCAGGCCCGGGATGTGCGTCTCGTTTGCCATCGACGAGCTGAGCACCAGCGAATGGCCCTGCGCATAATCGGCTACGAGATTGAATGTGTCGGGGACCTCGCGCTCGTCCTTGAAGATGTAAATCCCGCCGCTGGCCATAACGCGATATGGAAACTGGGGCTCGCCCCAGCAAATGTTCAGCGGCGCCATCACGTGATAGAACAAGTCGGTTGCGATGCCGCCTGAGTAATCCCAGTACTTTCGGAAGCGAAAGAATCGATCCGCGTCATACTTGCGTTTGGGCGCGTCGCCGAGCCACATCTTCCAGTCGATGAAGTCCTCGCCTTTCGATTCGGGTCCGGCCGCTGGGTCGATCTTCCAGTTCCATTCGCCGCCGGTCGAGTTGCGATGATAAGAGCCCTGGCTCATTATGAGCTTGCCGATCATTCCGTCCTGAATAGCCTTGCGCGCCTTCCACCATTGATCCGAACTGGTAGTCTGCGATCCAACCTGGAGAATGCGGCCGCTTTCCTTAACTTTCTCGTAGACTCGCTTTGCCTCTTCGACGGTGTGAGTCATCGGCTTTTCGAGATAGACATCCTTGCCCTTGTCCATCGCTTCTATTGCTATTCGCGCGTGCCAGTGATCAGGAGTCGCAATGATCACGGCATCGACATCTTTGCGCTCCAGAATCTCCCGATAGTCCAGCGAGCCTTCGCACTTGGCGGTCTCCCTGGCCTTATTCAAACGCCTGGCATAGACATCACACACCGCGACAACGCGAGCAGGTGTGTTTGGCTGCTCGCCGGTTTTCATAACCCAGCCGAGCAAGTCATTTCCGCGCCCGCCTACGCCAATCAAAGCGACATTGATGTTGCCGTTTGCGCCCAGCACATTACTTGACACGGCGGGCGCTCGCCCCAAAAGCGATACGGCGGCGCTGGCCCCAACTGCGGACTTAACGAAGTCTCGGCGATTTACTTTATGGTTCGACATATTTATCTCCCGTTTGTACAGCGGCGCCTCGTGCTTTGCGCCGCGAAAGAACCTCACTCTTACTGCGCAATCGAAGCGGCGCCTGTCTTCCATAGCGTTGAGGCTCGATTTCCACTGCTGAAGTTCGGTTTAACCAATGTCGGATCTTCAAAACTTGCCACGAATATATGACACATCGGCAAATTGACTTCAAGGCGTCAGCGCAGCCGTTGAATGCGTGAGTGGATGTTGTTTGTGTTTGGATGAGCACTGAGGTACACTGGCGCTTGAAACGACCCCCGTTTGCGCCGTTCGCGACGCATGGCGGGGGTCTCGTCATTTGAGGTTTGGTTGACGGCATCACTGCCTTGGAAGTCATATTCAGCCGAAGGCCGGGAACGATAGCGCCCGCGCCGCCCCTTCAGCGGTGCGCTTCGAGCGAGCAGGATCTGGGTTCGGTTCGAGCAAGGTTTGTTATGACCACGAAGTTTGAAGAGCGACCCGATGAAGTAAGCCGTTTCAGCGTCAGTACCAGCACCGAAGTCACGATACAAATAGCCGAGCGAGATGGCCATCAGTTCATCGTCATAAAGGAGCAGCACCCCGCGGAAAGGATTGCGACCACCGAACAGACGATCGAAATCCCGGCGGCGTTGCTGCCCGAACTCAAGCGAGCGGTTGCGGTACTCGAGGAAAATTTTTGCGATGACGACGAGCCCGAAATTCCGGCTCGGCATCCAGTGAGCTTCGCTCACGAGTCCGAAGCGGAGTTTGCACGAATACTCGACTTCTATCACATCGAGTGGCAATACGAGCCTCGCACTTTTGCGGTTGAATGGGATGAGGAAGGTAACGTGGCGAGCAGTTTCACGCCGGACTTTTTTCTGCCCGGTCATGATCTTTATGTAGAATTGACCACCGCTCGGCAACCCCTGGTCACCAGAAAAAACCGCAAGATCAGAAGGCTTCGAGACCTCTACCCGGAGATCAACATCAAAGTGTTGTATGCTTCAGATTATCGGAAGTTGATTGAGAAGTTCGCGGGTAGCGGCACCTTTCCGGAAGATGGAGTGAATGAGTGATGGGTTGCGCCGGGGATTCGGTCTTCGCGTTGCGTCCGGGATCGCGCGGCAAAACTCCTTGCATGAAAATAACGATCCCGAGTGATCTCCGTTTCCATCCTCAGGCCCTCAGCGTTAATGTTGGGAACCCTTGCGGATTCCCGTCGCCGAGATCCAAAGGACCCCAACGCGCGAAACCCTTTCGGGCTTCTGCCACCACACTGAAGTTCCGCGTACCGTCTCCACTTCTTGCGAAGCTTCAACGAGCACGCGAACTAGAGAATTTCAACTTCAACCTCTCGGGATCGGACCCGATTGTTGCCAACCGAGCGGGTGTGATAGTACCACAGCAAAGTTTTTTGTCAACAAAAAAATGCACTCATGCGCGAAAAAAATTATGAAGAATTTTTCGACCGCTGAATTTGAGCCTCGAAAGGTGCTAATACCTCAGGATCGGCTCCAGGAGCGGGTTTCAGGACTTGGTCTCGAAATCTCACAAGCGTTTTCCGGCAAAGACCTAGCTGTAATTGCGATACTCAAAGGGTCATTCGTCTTCGCCGCGGATTTGCTTCGCGAGCTGACAATTCCGTGCTCGATTGACTTCATGGGAATCTCCAGTTACGCGAGCCAAACCGGCTCAGGAGTTGTGCGCATAACCAAGGATCTCGACGAGAGTATCGCCGGCCGCTCGGTGCTCCTGATCGAAGACATCATCGATACCGGACTTACCGCGAATTATCTGGTGAACACCCTCAAGCGACGCAATCCCGCGTCAGTTGACATATGCGCGCTGCTGGACAAGACTGCCCGCCGCCTGATCGATCTGCCGATCGCTTATCGCGGATTTGAGATCCCAGACGTGTTCGTCGTCGGGTATGGAATGGACTATCAACAGAAGTATCGCAACCTGCCCTATGTCGCGATAGCCCGACAGAGCCCGAATAGCTCTGCTATGGAAAAAAAATGAGCTTGAATCCCGCGATCGTCAGCACCACGGCCAACATTTTCTTTATCAGGTTCGGAGAGAACTGACGGCTTCCAAGATATGATCCTGCCGCCCCACCGGCAACCGCAGCCACTACCATTGGCAATGCGAACAGAGGAAGCTCTCGTGTACTGCTGATGTTGCCGAGCAGACCGGAGATCGAATTCACGAGGATGAACATCGCCGAGACCGCCGACGCAGTCTTTGTTCTCGCCCACTGCATGAAGATCAAAAGAGGCGTCAGGAAGATTCCGCCACCGGTTCCCGTCAGGCCTGACAGAAGTCCGAGCCCCGCGCCCGTTGCGAGCGCTATCGGTTTTGAAGGCTCGCGAGGCTCGTCGTCCGGGCCCGTTTGGATAAAGAATCGCGCCGCCGAATAAAGCAGCACCGCGCCAACGAGTATCTTAAAAAAGTGAGTTGGCAGATTGATGTAGCCTCCAAGAAAAGCAAAAGGAACAGAGAGCACGCCAAAAGGCCAGAACAGCCGCCACGAAAAATGCCCGGCCCGCCAGAACTGCCATACGGTCAAGCTTGCGACAAGAATGTTCAGCAGGAGGGCCGCGGGTTTGATGACCGACGGAGCGAGGCCAAACAACGTCATCACCGCGATGTAACCCGATGCTCCCGCGTGACCGACCGATGAATAAAGAAAAGCGATAACGAGGACCCCGAGACAAATCGGCAAGATGTGATCCGTCGTCATCGTTTGCTATCTCTTACGTGAAGAAGCCTTCAGTGTTGCTTCCTCTGAATAAGTACGCGGAAGCTATTGCTGATTCCGCCGGGCACAAATAGATTCTTAACCGCCAGCCTTTCTTTCAAATCATCGAGCGTCTCACCAGGCTGACAACTCGCAGCGATTCTTTCGATCAACCCCATCCGAATCAAAAAGGCCGTCTGCCTTTCGAAGCTCACAAGCTCAAACCCGAAATGGCCACCGTACTCGATCAACCCGGTGAAGTTTACGCTTGCAGTTATGTCCTGTTCACCCAATCGGCTGAGCGGCGAATCAATCAGCCTGTGATTGTGAAATGATCGCAGCGTTCCGCGCAGCCGGTCCGGCGTCCACAGCGCTTCGCAGAGTTCACCGTAGTCGATCGTCATCAGGAATCCCGACTCGAGAGCGCTAGTCATCCGCGAAAGCCAGTCGAGGGCATCGAGGTTGATCTCTACGATTTGATCCTCTCGAAGCTCGACCTTCATTCGATCGACATACTCGACGAGGCGACCGATCGACGGTTTGTCCCAAACCTGCGAGAGCCTCCCTTCCCTCTCGCCTGCAGCCGACGAATTCACGTAGCTCTCTTCCAAAGCTCCCGCTCTGTAACGCGCCAGATGAACGGGCAGCGCGTCCACGAATTCATTCGAGAACGCAATGCCCCGCACCGGATCCTGCTCCAGCTCTTCAAACTCAGTCCATCTAATTCGATCAGCGAATGCCGACAACATTTCGCGCTGACGGGCACGCATAGCCGGGCTCGTTTCAACAATGTGGTAAATCAGCGCGTCGAATAATCGAGCATGCTCGTCGCGTGTGGCCGACAGAACATCCAAAGCGAGCTGACCCGTCCCGGCGCCGAACTCAATGATAGTCAAAGCTTCGGATGAATCGCCCCACATCTCGGCAAACGCGCGAGCCAGCACTGCTCCGAACGCCGGATGAACATTGCTCGAGGTAAAGTAGTCGCCCTCGGGTCCAATCTTCATTCGTTCGGTCCTATAGTAGCCGAGCGCCGGATCGTACAGCGCAGCCTGCATGAAATCGCGAAAGGTAATCGGACCTTCACGCCCGATGCGTTCGATCAGTTTCTGTTCAAGCGGTGTTGATGCAGAGGTCATCGCTAAGACCTGAAAGGAAAAGGCGCAGGCAAATGATCTCCTGCGCCTCTTATCCATCGTAATGCGACTCCGAGCTATGCCGCGGCGTTCTCGCCTTCAGCAGTGGCGGCGGCGCCTTCAACGTCTTCCTGGCTGACATTGCCGCGTCCGAAGACGAAGCGCGTCGGTTGCTCCTGCATGATCTTGTCCTGAAGCCGCATCAGGCCATAAAGCAGCGCTTCGGGTCGCGGCGGGCAACCGGGAATGTAAACGTCTACCGGAACGATTCGATCGACACCCTGCAGCGTCGAATAGGTGGGGAACGGCCCGCCGGTTGAAGCGCAGGCACCCATCGCGATGCACCACTTTGGCTCGGGCATCTGATCCCACACTCGCTTGATGATCGGCGCCATCTTCAGCGTGGGAGTGCCGGCAACGATCATCAAGTCCGATTGACGTGGGCTCGGGCGAAATACTCCAGCGCCGAATCGGTCCATATCGAAGCGGGATGCGCCGGTGGCCATCATCTCGATGGCGCAGCAGGCCAAACCGAACGTCATCGGCCATAACGCCGACTTTCGCGCCCAGTTAAAAACGAAATCAACGGTCGTGGTGATGATGCCGCTCGATGACTCTACGATTTCTTCTCTTTCTTTTGCCATTATCTAAGTTTCCCGGTTTCAATCCTCAATCCGAATCCGCATTCCTCTTAGGCCCACTCGAGCGCGCCCTTCCGCCAGGCGTAGTAATAACCCACCACGAGTATGCCGATAAATAACAACATCTCGACCAATCCAAACACTGCGAGCCGATCATAGATCACCGCCCAGGGAAACAGAAAAATAGTCTCGACGTCGAAGATCAAAAACAACATCGCGACGATATAGAACCTGACGGAGAACCGATCACGCGCGTCACCAATCGGATCGACGCCGCACTCGTAGGGCAGCAGCTTTTCGCGCTCATATACTCGACGCTGAACCAGTCGCGATAAGCCCAGAAGCGCCACCGGCAACAATACCGCGATCAAAAAGAAAATCACGATCGGGATGTAGCCGTAGATCGGAGGCGCCGACCCGCTAGCCGATGGAGCGGGGGCGGTTCTGGGTGGAGCTTGCAGAAAAAGCGCCAGGAAATCGGTCATCTGCTCACCTGCGAAGAATGGGAATTGACTTCCAACAGAGGCTCATCTTAGTAAGCCCTATTAAGATGTGTCAAGGAATCACACATTCCCGCTACAGTTTCAGCTTCCCTGTGACCGACTTGCCGACTCGCGGGCCGCGATTGTCTCGCGCCGGCGCGTGATCCAGATTCGCTGCGCGCGCGCCGATCTCATAAGCGTATTGCCCGATCCGAGCCATCTTTTCGTAGTTGATCTTTTCGACGCTGTCGGTGTTGTGATGATAATCCTGATGAAGCCCGGTGGTCAGAAACACGATCGGAACGCCCTTCGCCGCGTAGCTGTAATGATCGCTGCGATAATAAATCTGCTCGAGGTCAGTCGGATCGTTCATCTCGTAATCTAGCTTCAAAGGTTTCGCGAGCGCGCCGTTCGCATCAACCGTCATGTTGTGAAACTCAGTGCTGATCCGATCCGAACCCACTATGTAAACGGTGTTTGCCTCTTCGGCCTTGTTGTCGCGATTGCGTCCAACCATGTCCATATTAACCTGGGCCACTAGCTTATCAATCGAGACCACTGGATAGTCGGCGAAGTAGCGCGAGCCCCACAGCCCTCTCTCCTCACCCGTATGCCAGATGAAGATGACCGACCGGCGAGGCCTGGCGCCGGTCGCGAATGCCCTGGCGATTCCCATCATCGTGACCGTGCCTGAGCCGTCATCATCCGCGCCGTTCCAGATTCGATCTTCCACCGAGCCTTCGGTGACCGGGCCTCGCGCGCCGCTGCGCATCGGGCCGTTCGCGCCTTGAATAACCTCGCCCTCGGCGTATCCAACGTGATCGTAGTGCGCGCCGAAAGCAACGTAGGTGTCTTTGAGTTTCGCGTCCGAGCCTTCAACTATCCCGACTACGTTGCGAGTGTACTGCGTGCGCACGACCTGATAATCAGCATCAACGTTGAAAGTGATCCGCACGTTCTTCAACGTGACTGCCGGGAGCGGTTCGCCCTTCGCAGCCTTCTCTTTCAACTCCGAGTACTTCACATCGGCGCCGCTGAACAGGAATTCGAAGAATTCATCTTGCGCGGTTATCGCCGGGGGAATCGGGCTGTCGAGCCGCTGGACGGTTGTGAAGTCAGCAGCATCAGATTGCGCGCCGAACTGATTTCCTCCCGCCGCACCTCCCTGGCCTTGTCCGCCCTGTCCCTGACCAGTCGGGGGTTGACCTCCCTCCGCTTGCGCGCCTTGTGCTTGACCTTGCCCACCCTGGCCGCCTCTTCTAAAGCCGCCGCCCACACCGATGCTCGCTATGGCGCCTTCCTGCTCGGTCGCATATCTTGCGCGTCCACCGAGCGTACGAAAGTATTGCCGGCCGTCCATTCCTTTTGGCGGCGTGCTCCCGATCCACACGACCGTCTTCCCTTTCACATTCCGGCCCGCGTAGTCGTTGTGATTCGCAAGCGGTGCATTAAGCCCGTAACCAACGAACTCGATCTGATCTGACGTAACCGAGCGCTTGCCGCCGGAGTTCGAAGGAAACGTGATGCCCTCTTTGTTTTTGAATGTTCGAGTCTGCCCGTTTGCTTCGACGGTGACGGTCGATTTGTTATCGCTCTTGATGCCGAGCACCGGCACGCGTTGAAAGAAAGAGCCGTTCGGGCCTCCGGGTTTGACGCCCCAGGAGCGCAAATGTTCGGCGATGTAAGCTGCGGCCAATCCCATGCCCTCACTGAATGTCGCACGTCCCTCGAGCTCATCCGACGCCAGATACCCAAGCCATTCTTTGAGGTCCTGTTGGGTGATCGCATCCGGGCCGTTGGTCGCCAGAATATTCGAGAACGTGAAAGTGGCTATCAGAGCCAATTGTGTGACGACGGCGGTCAGCTTACGAAGACGAGGCATCGCTTTCCTCCTTGATGTGAAAGCAGATTGTTTTTGAGTCGACTTGAGTCCGGTCTCTAGTACGGTTCACAGTGGCTTTGGGATACCGGATTATGCGTGAAGATTGCCGGATGCGGCAACGCGCGACAGTGCCTGCCAGTCGATGGACACACGAAATCACACTGAGTGGTTGTTGGGCACTCTCTCGGTTAGCCGTGTGAGCGCTCGAATTCCTTCATGAACGCGACCAGCGATTCGACTCCCGCCTTCGGGAACGCGTTGTAGATCGATGCTCGGATTCCGCCCACTGAACGGTGGCCTTTCAACCCGTCGAGCCCGGCCTTAGTCGCTTCGCTGACAAACTGCTTTTCGAGGTCCTCGCTCGGAAGACGAAACGTCACGTTCATCAACGAACGGCAATCCGCCAGGGCGTGCCCTCGATAAAAGCCGCTTCCATCGATCACGTCGTAAATCAAACCCGCCTTCTCTTTGTTGCGTCGCTCGGCTGCTTCGAGGCCGCCGTTTTCGAGAAGCCACTTCATTACAAGCCGCATCACGTAAATCGTAAACACCGGAGGCGTGTTGTAGAGCGACTTGTTCTTTGCATGAGTGTTGTAGTCGAGCATCGTGTGCATGCCTTGCGGGCTGCGAGCCAGCATGTCGTTGCGTATGAACACCAGCGTCACACCCGCGGGCGCGAGGTTCTTCTGCGCGCCGGCGTAGATCAACGCGTACTTGCTCACATTGATCGGGCGACCGAAGATGTCCGACGATGCGTCCGCCACCAGAGGGACGTCCCCCGTCTCCGGATCGTATTTCCATTCGACTCCGTGAATCGTTTCATTGGTGGTGATGTGAACGTACGCAGCTTCGGGATCGAGTTTGAGATCGCCTTGTTTCGGGACTCGCGTGAAGTTGTCTGATTCAGTCGAAGCAGCGATGTTGACCTGTCCGACTTTCTGCGCTTCCTTGATGGCTTTCTTCGACCACGAGCCTGTGCTGATGTAATCGGCCTTGCCACCCGCAGGCATTAAGTTCATCGGCACCATCGAGAACTGCATAGACGCGCCGCCCTGAAGAAACAGCACGTGATAGTTCTCCGGTATGCCGGCGAGTTTGCGGATGTCGGCTTCGCAGCCAAGGATAATCTCATCGAATGCCTTCGAGCGATGGCTGATCTCGAGCACCGACATACCGACGCCGGGCAGCGCCACGAGATCGCGCTGCGCTTCTTCCAGCACAGAAAGCGGAAGCACCGCCGGCCCCGCTGAAAAGTTGTAGATTCGTTCGGTCATAGCATTGCCTTTCTCAATTCCAAACCTGAGTCAACAACAGCACGCCTAGAAGAAACAACACGACTGAGGCAAAGTAGGCATAAAGAACCTTCCGGTAGCGCTGCTTTGTAAATGGATCATTCTCGTTCGCGATAGCATCTCTGAGAGACTAATATCGCGAAAATGGCCGTACCACAAACTCACCGCATAACCTCTCTGTCGGAGTATCGTCTTAATCCCCGAGTGCAGAATATTGACGACGGCAATGATTACCAACATCAGCGCCAGGAGCACTATCACAATAGCTATCCGCATACCTGAACTAGATCTTCAACAAGCTCAATTCAATTATGTCCTGCGAGTTCGTCTTGATCGCATTAAGCACTTCATCCGAAGGCGCTGAATCCAGATGGATGCGGGCGACAGCCGCGGCCGCGCCGTCGAAAACTATGTTCTCGGTTTCTTCGACGTTGATGCCCGCGGTCTTCAATTGGTCGAACACGTTTGCAAGCACGCCCACGCGGTCGAAGTGCCGAACTACAAGCATATGAGTCGCCGCCGTTTTCTTCGCGAGATTGACTACGTTTGGCGCGCGGCCCGTTTCCTTGTACTCGCGAATGATGCGAACCGTTTCTTCGGCGATCGCCTGCTGGGCTTGATCGGTTGATGCTCCAATGTGATGAGTGCCAATCACGCCGTCGAGTTTGAAGATGTCGTCCTCGACCGCGCCGACGCCGCCCGTTGGCTCTCCCGCGAAAACATCGAGTCCCACTCGCAATCCTTTTTCGGTGACAGCGCTCGCTAGCGCCGCTTGGTCAACGACTTCAGCGCGCGACGTATTGATGAAGTACGAACCGGGCCGCATCGCACCGAAGAATTTCTCGTCGATAAGATTGCGGGTCTCATTGTTCATTGCCACGTGAACGCTGACGATGTCTGCCGCCGAGGCGACTTCGAACGGCGACTGCTTCATCTCGATGCCCAACGACTCGGCGCGCTCGAGAGTCAACGAGCGGCTCCATGCGACAACAGGCATGCCAAACGCTTTTGCACGAGTGATCATCTCGCGGCCGATCTTTCCGACCCCTATCAGCCCAAGCGTGCGGCCGAAGATGCCGCGAGCCTTGCTGTACTCCTTCTTGTTCCAGCGCCCTTGTTTCAAATCGAGCGCCGCGTCGGGAATTCGCCGGTCGAGCGCGAGCATCAACCCGAATGCGAGTTCGGCGACCGCAATCGAATTCTTGCCCGGGCAGTTGGTGACATAGATCCCACGCGCGGAAGCGGTCTTCACGTCGATGGTGTTATAGCCGGCGCCCGCCCGAATGACGAGAGAAAGCCGGCCTGTTTCGAGCATCTCACCGGTGACTTTGGTGCTACGGACGACCAGAACATCGGCGCCGCTCGACTTGATTGCCGCGACGAGCGAGTCATCCTTCGCGTCGGGATCGTAAACGACGTCGAGGCCCGCTTGCTTCAAGTCGGTCTGACCGCTCTCAGGAAACTTGTCAGCGATGAGTATTCTCATCTTCTCTCCTTAGAGGAAAGTAACCACAGATGAACACAGATAGACACAGATAATATCAAACAAATCAGACTTCCGTTCTCAAATCTGCGATCCCACTGATGAAACGCAACCACAGATGAACACAGATAGACACAGATAATATCAACCCAAGTCGGGTTGCGTTCTCAATTCTGCGTTCATCTGTGCAATCTGTGGATTCCTTTCCGTACTTCTCTTCTCAAATCTGTGTTCATCTGTGTCCATCTGTGGTTTGCCAATTAGTATCTTTGCGGCGCGCCTCGAACCGAGCGAACGGTGTCGCGAGCGATCAACAGTTCTTCATCCGTCGGAATCGTATACGCGCCGAGCTTCGATTCATCGGCGCTGATCAAGCCTTCGCAGCCGCTGGTGCAGTTCGCGTTCCGCTCCTTATCGAGCACAAGCCCAGCGAAGGCGAGTCCATCACAGATTGACGCGCGCACTTCGGGAGAGTTCTCACCGATCCCTCCGGTGAACACGAGCGCGTCAGCGCCGCCCATCGCGGCCAGGTACGCGCCGATGTATTTTCGAGCGCGATAACAAAACATTTCTACCGCCAAGAGCGCGCGGCGATCGTTATTCTCGTGAGCCTCTTCCAGCAATTCGCGCATATCGTTTGTGAGTCCGGAAATTCCTATCAGCCCCGACTGTTTGTTCAAAAGGCTCTCGATCTGATGGACGCTCAGTCCTTCTTTGATCGCCAGATAATCGATGATCGCGGGATCGAGATCGCCGGATCGCGTTCCCATCACCAGCCCTTCAAGCGGAGTCATCCCCATCGAGGTGTCTATCGAATTGCCTCCGCGAATCGCCGCCGCCGAGCATCCGTTGCCCAGATGCAATGTGATGATGTTCGTCTGTTCGCGCGTAAGGTTTCGAATCTGGCGATAGCGATAAGCCACATAACGATGCGACGTGCCGTGGAATCCATAACGCCGTATCTTGTATCGCCGATAGAATTGATAAGGGATCGCATACAGATAAGCTCGCTCGGGCAGCGTCTGATGAAACGCGGTATCGAAAACCGCGACCTGGGGGAGGCCCGGTCCGAAAAGCTCGCGAGCGGCTTGAATGCCCTTGATGTTCGCCGGATTGTGCAGCGGCGCAAGCTCGATGCAGTCCTCGATGCCGCGCAAGACTTCGTCGTCTATCAAAACCGAGTGAGTGAAACGCTCGCCGCCGTGAACCACGCGATGTCCGACGGCATGAATGTCGGCGATGCTATGGATGCCCTCGATGCCGGCGGCTTCGGAGGTCGACCATCGAATGATGAAGTCAACGGCAGCTCGCATGTCTCGAAGCGATTCGGCGAGGCGTTGCTGCTCGCGGCCTTCCGCCTGGAGCGTGATGATGGCTTCGCCCCCGACGCGCTCGATTGAGCCTCGAGCGAGTCTCCTGTCCTGGTCATCGGCAAAGGCATCCAGATCGGTTGTTATGAGTTGAAACTTGACCGTCGAGCTTCCGCAATTAAGGACAATAACATTCATAAGAAGATTACAGGTTACAGGTTACAGGGGACGGGGACAGGGGAGAGGGTACGGTTTGTCCCTTCTTCACTGTCACCTGTTCCCTGTCACCTGTAACCTAAATCAAATGGCTCAGCAGTCCGTCGCGCAGCTTTGGTTCAAACCATGTCGACTTGGGCGGCATGATCTCGTTCGCGTCGGCAATCGCCATCAACTGTTCGACAGTCACCGGATACATCGAGAAAGCCACGGCCGCCTCGCCGTCATTCACCATCTGCTCGAGCGCCGCCGTCCCCCGAATGCCTCCGACGAAATCGATTCGTTTATCAGTGCGAACGTCCGTGATCCCAAGCAGCGGATCGAGCAAGCGTTCGCCGAGTATGCTAACGTCAAGCGAGGAGATCGGATCGATCGGGTTCGTCGTTCCCGCGGGAAGCGTAAGGCTATGCCATCGCCCGGCGATATACATGCAAATCTCGGCTTTCTGTAACGGCGAGGGCGATGCCGCTTCCTTGACTTCGAATTGAGAGGAAACTATGGCGAGAAACTCTTCCGATGTCTTGCCGTTCAGGTCCTTGACCACGCGATTGTAAGGCAGGATTCGCAACTGCTCGGCTGGAAAAAGCACGGTAAGGAAGAAATTGTATTCTTCTTCCCCGGTGTGATTGGGATTCTCAGATTGAAGCTCGGCGCGCGCTCGACTGGCGCTAGCGGCGCGATGATGCCCGTCGGCGATATAAACAAGCGGGACGGCCGCGAACTCTTCCGCGAGGCGCTCGGCTTCTACGTCGCCGACTCGCCAGATCGCGTGGCCGACTCCGTCGGGCGCGGTGAAATCATAAAGGGGTTCTTCGGTCTGCGCGCGCGCGACTATCTCGTCAATCTGTCGGCGTCCGCGATAAGTGAGAAAAACCGGACCGGTTTGCGCTCGAAGCGAAATCATGTGACGCGTTCGGTCGTCCTCTTTGTCTTTGCGAGTGCGCTCGTGCTTGCGAACGATGTCCGAGTCGTACTCGTCGATCGAGCAACACGCGGCGATGCCGGTTTGTTGCTGCTCGCCCATGCGAAGCCGGTAGACGTACAGGCTTGGCGAATTCTCGACGGACAGCGGCGCTTCTGCTTTCAGCTTTTCGAAGTTCTCCGCTGCTTTCTGGTAAACCTCGTCGGAATGAATGTCCGTGCCTTCTGGCAAGTCGATCTCGGGCCGCGAGACGTGAAGAAAGCTCAATGGATTACCGGCGGCAAGTTCCCGTGCTTCCGTCGTGTTGACTACGTCATAAGGAACCGCGGACACCGCCGCTGCTTTTTCCGGCGTTGGCCGAAGCGCTCGAAAGGCGCGAATAGTTGCCATCTCATCTCCATTAGGGCGTACAGGACCGCCGCTTGTTTTCGTCGCGTCGTGTCGAATGTGAATGCTAGGATGCGGAGTTAGGCATGTCAACACACCGCATGATCATGCTCAGCGTGCTCGCCGCCGCTAGCCGGGCATCACCTCGAGTTGTACGATATCGTCATTGCGATAACCGCACAAAAGGAGCCATAGCGAATGACTACATCGGTGCCCGAAGCTCTCGTATTGACTGAGCGCGACGGCGCAATACTGACAGTAACTCTCAACAGGCCGCACAAGAGCAATACGCTTCACCCTGATCTGGTGAAGGAATTGTCGAGCGCATTGAATGCCGCCGAGGCGGATGCGGGCATAAGCGCCGTGGTGCTCACGGGCAGCGGCTCGACGTTTTGCGCGGGCCTGGATTTGGAATTGCTGCTCCAGTGGTCAGTCGACCAGAAGCTGGCGTATCTGGGAACCGTGGTGAAAATCTTCCGCGGTATCTGGTCGATGCCTCAGCCGGTGATTGCGGCAGTCAACGGACCGGCGATCGCGGGCGGATTCGACCTGGCCGCGTTCTGTGATATTCGTCTCGCGGCTACGGAAGCGATATTCGGGCAGGCCGAAATCAACATCGGGTTAACGCAGATCATTCATCCACTCTACAAATCGATCGGACTGGCTCGCGCGAAAGAGATGGCCCTCACAGGCCAAAGTATTTCCGCCGACGAGGCCTTTCGAATCGGACTGGTGAACCACGTTTATCCGCGCGAGGAGTTAATGCCGCGTGCGATGGATATGGCCCGGGTGTTTGCCTCCAAGCCTCGCACGGCCCTATTTGAAACCAAGAGACTCACGCGCGTGCTGATAGACATGGGAACCGAAGAAGCTCTGGGAGAAATCGCGGAAACATTCAAAAGGTGTCTGACTTCCGAGGAGCATAACAGACGAGTCGCCGATGTTTTTGCGCGACTGAAGAAGCGATAATCCTGACGTTACGCATCGCGGCAATGTCCGGCCCGATTGGACCGGACACTCGCTGCGATTGAGTCCGTTATCGTCTCGACTGATACCGTGTAGTCAACAAGTCGCGTCCCGCCACAACGTGTGTAACACGCCAGCCGTAATCGCCCGGAACGTTCCAGCCTTCAAGGACCGGAGTAGCCAGCGATGATGATTCATCTGTGTCCAGCAGAATGCGAGTCTTCTGCGGATAGCGATTTCCGACGTAATAAATCGGCGCCGTTCGGATCATTGCGATCGGCGGATGCGTCATGTCTTCGCTATACAGCGCGAACAGATTGCGATCGTTTTGCAGGATCCTGAAGAGCACGTAGTTGCCTGGCGGTAGCACGACATTACTTCCTCTCAACTCGAGCGGAGTGTTCGTCGTGAAGTTGATTCTTGTTTGAAGCGGCCCCTGCGCAAGCGCGGGCGCGATGGCCGCGCTTACCAGAAATGCTGCCGCAAGCGCGATTCGTTTGAGTGTCATTTTGTGTCGTTACCTCCTATTTAGAAATGCGGTCTCAGCGAAATCGAATTTCCGCATGGGACTCTTCTAACTCATGCTAAGACCGCGCCACTCGCCGGCGAGAATCGATGCTCACACCCATGATGCAAGCAAAAGGTTTTAGGACTAGACTACTTATAGGCACACATGGCTCGATGATGGCACGCAGATTGAAACCATTATTCCATCCTGTGTGTGCCGCGTTAACGGACGCTTGTTTAGTTCACACCAAACAGAAGTCACTGCCATGATTTCATTCAGTAAGGAGGGATAAATGACCGCAACACAACCGTACAAGCCGCGGCAGTTCAATCTGAACGGGCTCAACGGCATCTCCGATAAGACGCTCGAGATGCATTTCAAACTCTACGAAGGCTACGTGAAAGAGACGAACAAACTCGAGGAGAAGATCGCGGAATTCCTTGCGGACGGCAAGGTGGATCAGGACGAGATCCCGCTATATTCGGAGCTCAAGCGGCGATTGGGATTCGAGTACAACGGGATGGTGCTTCACGAATATTACTTCGAGAACATGAAGCAGGGCGGCGGCGATGATCCGGCGAGCTCGTCGGCGTTTTATCGAGCCGCGGAGTCGAGCTTCGGAAGTTACGAGATATGGAAAGCTGATTTCGTCGGCGTCGGCAAGATGCGAGGCGTGGGTTGGGCGATGTGTTACGAACATCCGGACACTGGGCGGCTATCGAATCACTGGATCAGCTTGCATCAGACTGGCGAAGTTGCGGGTTTCAACCCCGTACTGGTGATGGATGTTTGGGAGCACGCTTTTCTTTTGGACTACGCGCCGGCCGACCGTCCGAAGTACATTGAAGCGTTTTTGTCGAACGTCGATTGGGCTGCGGTTGAAACGCGACTCAAACATGAGAAGAGCGACAGAGCGCGAACCTCGCGATGAGACTTTGCGATCGCGATACGCGTTATAACGCTCTTTCGACTCAAGCGACGTTGTCTGTGGCTGGAATAGATAAGACGGGGTTAGCCGAACATGACGCTGCGCTCCATGTTCGGCTGCTCTGAAAGTAGGCGTCTGACCCATCATTACTTCACTTTGACGTACTCTTCCAGCGACGCTTTCGCGGGTGCTTTGCATCAGCCCGGTTTCGCTCACCGACTTCTTTCCCTGTTTTGCAACCATTCAACGTCGGCCAGATCCTGAGTGCGGCCGGCGGCGCGCTTGTTGCGGATCAAATGATCTCTCGACAATACCGCGGCGGGCTGATCAGCGAAATTGGTTTGCAGCCGAGCTGGCCAGGCTTCATCGAAACTAACGCCGTCAATCGCCGTGATCACATCGATGCGAAGCGGAGGCACTCCAATCTGAAACACTGTGCCCTGCTTCACAAGATCTGCCTCGGTGAGATCGTGCAAGGGAGTGCCATACTCCTTCAAAGCCTTGAGCACCCGCTTCGCGTTCTCGCCGTCCGGGCGCACCCACACATCGAGGTCCTTTGTGGCGCGAACGTGACCATGCGCAGCAAGAGCGTGGGCGCCAACGACGATATATTCAACGCCCTGAACGTTGAACTCTGCTAACAGATCTCTGAAGTCGCGGTTCACCGGTTTGATCCCCCTGCCATGCAAAGCACAAAAGGGTAAGCTCCCACACCGCGTTGATTCTCTCCTCCGGCGTGGCCGTGTCCCAGTCCGCATCGTCCCCCGCAGGATCGCCGGGACGAATCACGCGCGCCGTCATGCGTTTCCGATCTTGAGAGGCTTCCATGTATGGAGTGATTATAACCCGTCTCAGTTCGGACCTCCACCGATTGATCGCCGACGGTGAGAGCACTCACGCTTGCTCATAATTTCAACCTGCACGAGTCGCCATCGCGGACACCGATGCTCTGCGACGCGATACGCGATGCCAATATGCAGTGGCATTTATCACTTTCGTAAACCTGAGCCCCAACTCAGGTTTTGGGCCTTAAACCTGTAATGACATTCAGAAAATTCCTTGACACGTAAGCCCACGCGAAATATGATGGTACCGCCCGATTATCGGAAACTGCGGCCATCGCAGACCTCAAAGGAGACAGGCTCGTGACCAAGAAGCTCACCCTCCCCCTTCTCGTCGCTCTCTGTTTAATCGCGCTCGCATTCAGCAACTCAAGCAGCGCCAATTCCGGTAACCGCAAAGAGGTCACCTTCACCCGCGACGTGGCGCCGATCTTCTATAAGAACTGCGCCGAGTGTCATCGCCCGGGTGAGGCTGCGCCGATGTCTCTGTTGAGCTACAAGGACGCGCGCCCGTGGGCCCGCTCGATCAAAGAGAAGGTCGTCACAAAAGTCATGCCGCCCTGGCACGCCGATCCTCACTATCAGCAATTCGCGAACGATCGCCGGTTGACTCAGGCGCAGATCGATACGATTGCCGCGTGGGCCGACAGCGGCGCGAAAGAAGGTGATCCCGCGGACCTGCCGCCCGCGCCCAAGTTTGCCGAAGGCTGGACGATCGGCAAGCCCGACATCGTGCTCCACATGCCAGAAGAGTTCACGCTCGAGGCTTCCGGTCCCGATGAGTATCAGTACTTCGAGATCGCGACCAACTTCAAGGAAGACGTCTACGTTCAGATGGCCGAAGCTCGGCCGGGCAATCGCAAAATCGTTCATCACATCATCGCATTCGTTCAGCCGCCTCCCAGCGCACGCAACGGCGACACGGCGATGAGGTTCAGCAAGGCCGACGTCGAGAAGTATCGCGCGGAACAAGAGAAGCGCTCGATCTTCAGACGCGATGGATTCCTGATGCGAATGAAACCCGGGATTCCGGTCTACGACGACGGATGCGCGTTGCCGAACGGCGGAAACGGCGAAACGCTCGATCTGAAAGAAGAGCAGCGCAATATGGATCTGCTTGTCGGGTTCGCGCCGGGAATGAACGCGGGAGTGATGGAACCGGGAACGGTCAAACGCATCCCTGCCGGCTCGAAGATTCTGCTCCAACTTCATTATTCGAAGACCACCGGCAAGGTCGAAAAGGACCGCTCGTTGATCGGATTGATTTTGGCGAAGACGCCGGCAGACAAGCACGTGTACACGCGCCCGATCGCCAACACGTATTTCTCGATTCCGGCCGGCGCGGAAAATCATCAGGTTACGTCCTGCTGGACGACCAAAGACGACATTCACCTCGAGACGTTGATGCCGCACATGCACCTTCGCGGCAAGGCCATGAAGATTGAAGCGTATTATCCCGATGGGCGATCCGAGATTCTGCTCGACGTTCCGAATTACAGCTTCTCGTGGCAGACGGTCTATTACCTCAAGACGCCGAAGGCCTTGCCAAAGGGAACGAAGATCGTGGTGACCGCTCACTTCGACAACTCAGCGAAGAACAAGTTCAATCCGGATCCGACGCAGGTCGTTCGATTCGGCGAGCCGACCTACGATGACATGATGATTGGTTGGATTAGCTACACGGTTGATAAGGAACACTTGAGAGAGACCGCAGTCAACAAATAAGGAGAAAGACTCATGAAACGGTTGCTTTCAGTAGTGATGTCGGTAATAGGCGGGGGCCTTGTGGTGCTATCAACCGTTAGCGCCAACTCGGGACCGAAGAAAGAAGTGACTTTCAACCGCGATGTTGCTCCGATCTTTTTCAAGAACTGCGCGGAGTGTCATCGCGCGAATGATATCGCGCCGATGTCGCTGATGAGCTACAAGGAGTCGCGGCCCTGGGCGCGCTCGATCAAAGAGAAGGTGATCAGCCGCGAGATGCCACCGTGGAGCCCGGATCCGAAGTACGGCGAGTTCACAAACGATCATCGACTGACTCAGAAGGAGATCGATACTATCGTCGCGTGGGTCGATCAGGGCGCAAAAGAGGGCGACGCCAGGGACCTCGTCGTTCCGGAGTTCACGACCACTGACGGCTGGAGAATCGGAAAGCCCGATGCGGTGTTCGACCTCGGGCAGGAATTCAAGGTCACGCCGGGTATGCCTGACACGATTCAGAATTTCATCGTTCCCACGAACTTCAAGGAAGACAAGTGGGTGACCGCAGCCGAGATTCTTCCCGGCAACCGCAAGGTCGTGCATCACGTTATTGCGTTCATCCAGACTCCTGAGATGATCGAGCAGTTTAGAAAGGGCGAAGGCCGCGCTCGCGCCCTTATGCAGAGCGATGTCTTCTATCGCGACGGCACGCTGCTGAAAGTAAAGGCGGATGCGCCGGTGATCGACAACGGTTGCGGAGCGCCAAACGGCGGTTCCGCATTCAAGCGTCCGAGCGCTAGCGAAGGCGGCGACGCGTTCGGTCTATTCCTCGCAGGCTACGCGCCCGGCAAAGGCATCGATGTGTTTCCTCAGGGCACGGCGAAGAAAGTTCCCGCCGGTTCGATGATCGTGTTCCAGATGCACTACTCGAGCTACGGCGGGAAATTCGACGGCGCTCAGGGTGACAAGACCCGGCTCGGATTGCACTTCGCGAGCAAGCCACCCGAGCGGTCGCTGAACACGATGGGAATTCAGAATCATTACTTCAAGCTGCCCGCGGGCGATGGAAATCACGAAGTCAGCGCGTGCTTCACTTTCGACGCGGACGTGAAGCTCACCAGCTACATGCCGCACATGCATCTGCGCGGCAAAGATATGAAGTACGACGTGATCTATCCCGACGGCCGAACCGAAACACTGTTGTGGGTGCCGAAGTTCAGCTTCAACTGGCAGACCATGTACTATCTGAAGAAACCGGTTTTTCTGCCAAGAGGCACCAGGATGATTGTCACCGCGCACTTCGATAACTCGGACAAAAACAAATACAACCCCGACCCGACGAAGACCATTCGCTGGGGCGATCCGACCTACGAGGAGATGATGATCGGTTGGATGGAGTATTACGTTGATGGTCCAGCGAAAGGCCCCAGACCCGACGCCGCGGCGACGGGCCGGCGATAATCGAACTCGGCGGGTGGGTTTTGGCGTAACGAAAGAGTAGGCCGAACCGTAAGACAAACAGCAATCAAGGGTGGATCAGGAGGACGAATGAAGCGAGCGATGTTGACGACTGTAGCTATCGGGTGCCTGGCGGTGCTCGGCGTTGTTATTTCCCCGGTTTCGCGAGCGAGCGGACCCGGCGCGAAAGACGTCACCTTCTCAAAAGATGTCGCGCCCATCTTTTATAAGAACTGCGCGGTTTGTCACAAGCCTCACGACATCGCTCCGATGTCGCTGATGACTTACAAGGAGTCGCGTCCGTGGGCGAGATCCATCAAAGAAAAAGTCATCAATCGCGAGATGCCCCCGTGGAGTCCAGATCCTCAGTACGGCGAATTCACCAATGACCATCGAATGTCGCAGAAGGACGTCGACACGGTAGTCGCGTGGGTCGATCAGGGCGCGAAGGAAGGCAATCCCAAAGACCTTCCTGTCGAGCCGGAGTTTGCACGTGGCGGATGGGAAGTCGGCAAACCTGACGCCGTGCTCGAGATGCAGGAAGAACATACGATCAATCCAAACGATCCCGACAACTACATCAATTTCTTCATCCCGACAAATTTCAAGGAAGACGTTTGGATTCAAGCGGCTGAGATTCAGCCCGGCAACAAGCGTGTCGTGCACCACGTGATCGCTTTTATTCAGAGCCCTCAGATGATGGCAAAACGCGCGGAGGCCGCGAAGACCAGCGGTCAGAAGTTCGGGGCGCGAACAGCCAACGGGCAGCTCTTCTATCTTGATGGAACTCTGCGGCGCGTGCGAATGGACGCTCAGGTTGTCGATAACGCGTGCGAGCAGGGGCCGCAAGCGGGAGGCAGACGCCCGGGTGGCGGCGGTGGCGATGAGAATGAAGGCTCGCTCCTTGCGGGCTACGCTCCCGGACTTGGAAACACGGTCTATCCCGCTGGAATCGCGAAGAAGCTTCCTGCCGGATCAACCTTGATGTTCCAGGTGCATTACTCGTCATTCAGGGGCGCGCTTGCCGGGCCACAAAAGGATCGCACAAAGATCGGATTGTTCTTTGCCAAGCAGCCTCCCGACAAGATGGTGATCACAAGCGCGGCCGCAAACGTCATGTTCAAGATTCCGGCGGGCGCGGAAAATCACGAGGTCGTTGCGTGTCAGACCGTGCCGGTCGATCTGCAGGTCGTCAACTATATGCCTCACATGCATCTTCGCGGCAAGGATATGAAGTACGAAGTAATCTATCCCGATGGCCGCCACGAAACACTGCTGTGGGTTCCGAAGTTCAACTTCAACTGGCAGGCGACCTACTGGCTGAAGAAGCCGGTCATGATCCCGAAGGGCTCGAAGCTGATTGCAACGGCGCACTTCGACAACTCTACAAAAAACAAATACAACCCCGATCCGAAGAAGGACGTACGATGGGGTGATCCGACTTACGACGAGATGATGATCGCGTGGATGGATGTGATGGTCGACAATCCAGCGAAGGCGCCGAAGCCGGATGCGGCCAGGGCTGGCCGGAGGTAATCAGGCTCTCCTTTTTTGCTCCCCAGCCGTCTTGCGCCGGTCGCGGTAATCACCGTTGACCGGCGCATCGCGCATCGGCGAATAGGGTTGGCCCGGTTATTCGCGCTCGTTACAGTGTCAGCAGGAGGAGTCGTGGTATGAAGAACGCCATGTCAACTTTATCCGCCGTAATGTTCATAGCCGCACTTTGTGTCGCGCTTTCACCAGCCGCGGGGGCAAGCGGAACTCCCAAACCAGTGACGTTCACCAGGGACGTAGCTCCGATCCTCTATCAACACTGCGCGGAATGCCATCGCCCGAACGACATGGCGCCAATGTCGCTATTGACCTACAAAGCCGCGCGACCGTGGGCCCGTTCGATCAAGGAAAAAGTCGTATCGCGTCAAATGCCGCCCTGGCATGCTGATCCGCATTACGGCCAATTCGCAAACGATCGCCGGTTGAGCCAGATGGAGATCGACACGATCGTCGCCTGGGTAGATCAGGGTGCGAAGGAAGGCGCTCCAAAGGATTTGCCCGCGGCCCCGACTTTCCCCGACGGATGGAAGATAGGCAAGCCCGATGTCGTGCTCTCGATGCAGGAGGACTATACCCTCGACGCGAACGGCTCCGATGAGTACATCAACTTCGTTATGCCGACCAGCTTCAAGGACGATGTGTGGATTCGAGCGGCGGAGATTCATCCAGGCAATCGGAAGGTCGTGCATCACGTCATCGCATTCATCCAGACTCCGCAATTTCAGGCGCAATGGAAAGCCACGCAAGGTAAGCCGTCGGCTCGCTCGATCTTTTATCAGGATGGAACATTGGTCCGGACAAAGCTGGAAGCGCCAACATACGATGACGGCTGCACCGCGCCCGACGGCGGATTCGCACGCGGAAGCGGGCAGGAAGGCCTCGGCCTCCCGCTGTGCTTTTACACACCCGGCAAGGACCTCGATATCTTCCCGGATGGCATGGCAAAGGCAATTCCCGCCGGTTCAAACATCGTGATCCAGGTTCATTATTCGAAGACAACCGGAAAGCTCGAAAAGGATCGAACAAGCGTAGGGCTGTTCTTCGCCAACGAACCTCCGAAAAAAGTCCTCACGTCATTCGGCGTGATCAATCACTACTTCAAGATTCCGCCCGGGGCAGACAATCATGAAGTAAAAGGCTGCTACACCTTCAGCCGCGACGTCGAGTTGTTCACGTTGTTGCCGCACATGCACGTGCGCGGCAAGGACATGAAATACGACGTCGTCTATCCGGACGGCAAGCGCGAGACGGTGCTGTTCGTTCCCAATTACAACTTCAACTGGCAGACGCTCTACAAACTGGAGAAGCCGCTCGTGCTCCCCAGGGGAACGAAAATGATCGTCACGGCTCACTACGACAACTCTGAGAAGAACAAGTACAACCCCGATCCGACGAAGACGGTGCGATTCGGCGATCCGACTTATGACGAGATGATGGTGGGCTATTTCGATTACGTCACCAATGCCCGGCCGCGAAACGCCGCCAGGATCGACTTGAAGATCTACGATTCGTATGTCGGCGAGTACTCGCTCGGGCCGGCGTCGTTTACGGTTTCGCGCGACGGCGACAAGCTCATGTTTACCGCGCCGGGACAGCCCAAAATCGAGGCGTTCCCGGAATCCGAGACGAAGTTCTTTTTCAAAATCATCGACGCGCAGGTGACCTTCTTGAAGGATGACAAGGGCTCAGTAACCGGATTGACGTTCGAGATCAACGGCCGCACGCTGCGCGCAACACGGGTCAACCGAACCGCGTCGGCGACGCCAAACAAATGATGACCGATCAGGCTCGTACCGCTGACAAGCGAAGGAGAACACATGAAAAGAGCTCTCTCAACCTCGGTAGCGGCGTTATTCGTCGCCGCGTTTTGTGTAGTCGCGACGGCGAGCGGTCCAGGCGATGCAAAAAAGGTGACCTTCACCAAAGATGTCGCGCCGATCTTCTTCAACAACTGTGTTCAGTGTCACCGTCCGGGCGAAATCGCGCCGATGTCGCTCCTCTCTTACAAAGACGCGAGACCGTGGGCGAGATCTATCAAGGAAAAAGTCACAATCGGCGTGATGCCGCCGTGGCACGCCGATCCGCACATCGGCGAATTCGCCAACGATCGCAGGCTCTCTCAACAGCAGATCGACACCATTTCAACCTGGGTTGATCAGGGCGCGCCCGAAGGAAATCCCAGGGACCTTCCTCCCGCGCCCAAGTTTCTCGATGGCTGGAACATCGGCAAACCTGACGCCGTCTTTTATCTGCCGCAGGAGTATCCCGTACCCGCAAGCGGCGGCGTCGACTACAAGATATTCAAGGTCGCGACCGGGTTCACCGAAGACAAATGGATCCAGGCAGCGGAGATTCGGCCCGGCGTTCGCGGTGTCGTTCATCACATAATCGTCTTCGCTCAGAAAGCGAACGAGCCGCAGCGATTGATAGTCGGTTATGCGCCCGGTGAACAGCCGGCGGTGATTGCAAAAGGACTCGCGCGAAAGATTCCCGCGGGGTCGGACCTGGTTTTCCAGGTGCACTACACGCCGAACGGGACCGAAGCAAAAGACAAGTCTTATGTCGGATTCGTGTTTGCAAAGCAGACGCCGGAAAATGAAATCGTCACGCGGCCGGTGATGAATGCAAGATTCGTTATTCCACCTGGCGACCCGAGCTATCAGGTCGAATCGAGCTACACCTTCACCCAGGATGCTCACATTCAATCGCTCATGCCGCACATGCATCTTCGCGGAAAAGATTTCATGTTCAAGGCGACCTTCCCCGACGGAACTTCCCAGGTGATTCTGTCCGTTCCGAAGTACGACTTCGCGTGGCAGACTTATTACGTCTTGAAGGAACCGCTCGCGGCGCCGAAAGGAACACGGCTCGATTGCCTGGCGCACTTTGACAATTCCGAGAAGAACAAATTCAATCCCGATCCAAAGAAGGAAGTGCGATGGGGCGATCAGACATGGGAAGAGATGATGATCGGGTGGATGAGTTTTACGTGGGACAAGCCCGAGGTCAAGAGCCAGGCGGCAAACCGCAACCAGTAACGCCCGTGCAGCTTCTGAGCTAGAATCGAAGGGCCGTTCCAACTGATCGTTGGACGGCCCTCTTTGGTATGAAGGATAGAGTAAGAAAAGACACGGAGACGCAGAGACGCGGTGACGCGCCGACAAATGGCCGGAGCCAACGCGTTGCCGCGTCGCTGCGTCTTCGTGTCGCCGGGTCGTTGTTGGTTCTCATCTTCTTCTTGTGCTTTTCCCTGACCTCTCAGGCTCACGAGCCGATCACAACCAAAGTTAGGTTCAACAAGGAGGTCATTCGCGTTTTGCAGCGCAATTGTCTCGGATGTCATCATTCGGGCGGAATCGCTTTCTCGCTTGCAACCTACGACGAAGCTCGCCCGTGGGCCAAAGCGATCAAAGAAGAAGTCCTGGAAAAGCGAATGCCGCCGTGGCGCGCGATGAAAGGCTACGGCGAATTTCGCAACGCGCCTTCGCTTGCGCAACGCGACATCGACCTTCTGGTGAACTGGGTCGAAGGCGGCGCACCGAAAGGCGACGATAAAGATTTGCCCGCGGGCCCGCTTGTGTCCAGTGACTGGCAGTTGGGCACACCCGATCTGATCCTCACGCCGGCTGCTGAAACAAAGATCGCGGCGGGCGCGGATGAGTCCCGTACGTTTGTGCTCCCGACAAACTTGAAGGCAGATCGATGGCTCAACGCAATCGACCTTCAGCCTGGCAATGGAGGGATCGCGCACTGTGCCAGGTTCTATATTCTGAAGGGCGGTGAGGGAGACGACGCGCCAATGACGCCGGTCAAGCGAGAAGAATCAGCGCGAGCGGATCTGCAAAACAATATCGCGTTGGCGACTTGGATGCCCGGACAAAAAACGTTTCGGCCTGACGACGGCGTTGGCCAATTGCTTGGCGCCGGCGCTCGAATAGCGGTGACGATTCACTATCATGGCTCTGATGAGACCGCGACGGATTTGCCCGCGGTTGGTTTGTACTTCGCGAAGTCTCCGCCAGCCAGACAATTTCGTTATGTCGCGCTGACAGGCCCCGATACAGTCATTCCAGCGGGCGACGAGCGGCATCGATCAACAACAACATTCACCGCTACAAACGACACCGAAGCTTTCGGCATTCGCCCAACGGTGCATCCGCTGATGTCTTCGCTCCAGGCGACCGCGTATTTCCCGGATGGTTCACAACAAGTTCTGATATGGACTCGGGGATATCAATTCGATTGGGAGCCGACTTATTTCTTCAGACAGCGGGTCTCGTTGACAAAAGGCACGCGCATTGAAGTGGTCACGTATTTCGACAACTCCGACAACAATCAACACAATCCTAACAGCCCACCCAAATCGCTTAGATGGTCCGAATTGACCGCTGAACCGTGGTGCGTGTTCCTACTGGCTGACGCCCGATAGTAGCGGGCTTCAGAGGCAACGCGCGTTCAGAGTACCGACTTTAGTCGGGCAGTGCGGTCGCCAGGTTTACTACCCGGCTGAAGCCGGTACTCTGAACGCCCGTGGTTCACCTTACGGTCAATCTTCAATGCAATGATTCGATAGCTGCATGGAATATTCTCGGCTTGCTGTGTCGGGTTGCTTTGTGCCAGCGCAGCAAGTATTCTGGCGATTGGCTCAAGGGAGCCCCCCGAGAGGAGAAACTGATGAAGGCACTGCTCGTTTACCCGGAATTTCCTGAGACCTATTGGAGCTTCAAACACGCGCTGTCGTTCGAGGGCAAGCGATCTGCCTTTCCTCCGCTCGGATTGTTAACCATCTCCGCGATGCTCCCCGACTCGTGGGAACGCCGGCTCGTCGACATGAATGTCCGCCCGCTCAAACAAAGAGACATTGATTGGGCCGACGTAGTTCTCGCGAGCGCGATGATCGTCCAGCAAGACTCGCTCAAAGAAGTCATAAAGCTGTGTAATGCCAAGGGCAAGAAAATCATCGTCGGCGGACCCTTTGTCACCACCGCGCTTGAACCGCTCAGCGGCGTAGATCACATAGTGATGGGCGAAGCCGAAGAGATCATTCCCGACCTGGTCCGGGATCTCGAGCGCGGCGAAGCAAAACCCGTTTACAACGCGCCTGAACGTCCGTCGATGCTGCTGACGCCGGTGCCTGATTTCAAACTCGCCGACATGAAGCGCTACAGCGCGATGTCCGTTCAGTACTCGCGCGGGTGTCCGTTCAATTGTGAGTTCTGTGACATCATCGAGATCTACGGACGCGTCCCGCGAACCAAGAGCGATGCCCAAATGCTCGTCGAGCTTGATGCGTTGCGTGATACCGGATGGCGCGGGACCGTGTTCATCGTCGACGACAATTTCATCGGGAACAAAAAGAACGTAAAGAAATTTCTGCCCCACCTGGCCGAGTGGCAGGAACGAAACGGGCGGCCCTTTACCTTTATCACCGAAGCCAGCGTCAACCTCGCCGAAGACGCGCAACTGCTCGAGGGGATGCGGCAATCCGGTTTCAATCGGGCCTTCCTGGGTATTGAGACGCCGGTCGAGGCAAGCTTGAAGGAAGCGCAGAAGGGTCAGAACACCCGCCACGATCTGCTGGATTCCGTCAAGACGATTCAAAGCTACGGCATAGAAGTGATGGCGGGCTTCATCGTCGGCTTCGACAATGATCCCGATGACATCTTCGATCGGATGACCAACTTCATCAAGGAGAGCGCGATCCCGCTTGCCATGGTTGGTCTGCTGACCGCGCTGCCGAACACGCAACTCTGGCGGCGGCTGTCGGGCGAGGGCCGGCTGCTCGGCGAAAGCAAAGGCAGCAACACCCATTCCGATCTGAACTTCGTCACCCGAATGGATTCCACCCGCCTCGTCGAAGGCTACAAGTCGATATTGAAGTCGATCTATGACACTCGCGAGTATTACGATCGAGCGCTCGAGTGCATGAGGCGCGTTTCGCAGCACGGGCCGAAATCGCAACGCGGCAATACTCTTTTCCGCGATCTGTCGGCGCTCACGCGCATAACGCTGAAGCTTGGCATCCGTGATTCCGACCGCTGGGAATTCTGGCGTTACTTCACTCAAACGCTGGCCCATCACCGCGGGGCGTTCGCGGATTCGATGCGGCTCGCCGCGATGGGTTATCACTTCCGTAAGCTGACCGAGTCTTATTGCGCGTAGCGATCTCGCATTCAGCGGAAGCCTCCTCACTCCCAAAGTGGTTCATGACACACAAGTGCTCGTGAAGATTGCCTCCATAATGACATTCTAATGTCTATGAGCATTAGGGAAATCCTTTCGGCCGTCCTTTCCATTCTTGCCTTAACCCTGTCGGTCTTTACTTACCTTCGCGGTGAAAGGATGAAAAAACGCGAGGACCTGCGGCAGTTTCTTTCGCGCACATTGTATTTGAGTGAACGTATTGGCAGAGAGCTACTGATGACCGCGGTCTACTTCAAAGAAGTAACACCTGATCCCGAGATAGCGAAGCGCCTCTATGACATTGGCGTAATGACGCAAATAGGGGAACTAATCGAATTTGACAGCAGATCCGGGAGGTGGCGTGATCAGGACTTCTATCTTCAGTTCAGGTCGCTTGTAAGTTGTTTGAAACGTCTGGAAGATAACTGCGTTGCGCTTGTCAGGGAGGGGTATGTTGCATCAGAAGCGGAAATGATGGACTTGCTGAAGGAAGCTTCCAGGACTTCGCGCGAGTACGACGAAACCGCGCGCGCTCGCTTGCTAACATTGTGAGCAGATGAAAGTCGACGGACATATCAATTTTCAGATAGTCGAACAGACGCCGGAACGCGTGACTTCCGAAATGCCTGTCCAGTCCGGCATAAAGAATCCATACGGCGGGATTCATGCCGGAGCTATGCTCTGGTTCGCCGACGTAACCGCGACAGTGCTTGCCATGGGGTCAAGTGATTTCAAAGAAAACATGCCGGGCTTCCCACTCGCGATTACGTTGAATGCAAACTTCACCGGCAATCAAAAGGAAGGCACGCTCAAAGCCGTGGCTTCGTTTGTAAAGAAAGGGAAGACAGTCACTGTCGTGCGAACAAAAGTGTTTGGCGAAAACGACAAATTGATCGCCGAAGTAACGACGACTCACGTTCCCGCAAAATAGACTCGTTCGCGATCACCAACTACCTCGAGGAGAAACCCGCATGAAGCTCATTCTCTCATCCGCGATCGTGATGATGCAGTTGTCAATCAGTCTATGCGCGCAGACTTCGCCGGATGCCGCTGAGTTGACGAAGCTCGTAAAGGATTTTCTTGACGGCGCCTCGCGAAACGACGCGGCGATGCACGACCGTTTCTGGGCCGAGGATCTGATCTACACCGGATCATCGGGCAGGCGGATCGGCAAGGCGGACATCATGCGCGACCAGCGGCGGGCCGCCTCGCCGCGGCCCGCCGCGCCCTCGACGTCTTATACGGCCGAAGACATTCGCATCCAGCAATACGGCACTACCGCGATCGTCGCGTTTCGGCTTGTCGGCGCGACGAAGAGAGACAACAGAACCGACATCGCGAACTTTCTGAACAGCGGCACGTTCCTCAAGCGAAACGGCAAGTGGCAGGTAGTTAGTTGGCAGGCGACCCGCATTGCTCGCCCCGAAGAAGAGACTCGAAAGGAAGTCGCCGAGCTCGAAACCGCGTTTCATCGAGCGATTCTCGCTGCCGATATCAAGAAAGTGGAATCGGTTGTAGATGAGAGCTTCATCTGGACGCACGATGCCGGCCAGCGAGTTACGCGGCAACAGTTGCTAAATCAACTCGGAGGGAATCAGTTGAAATATTCGAAGCTCGAAACGAACAACGTGGTGGTATCTATGTACGGCGACACCGCGATTGTGCGCGGCGAGTCGCTTCGCCAGCGAAGCGCGATACCGGGTTCAACCTCCCCAGACGCCAGCCCGTTCACCGTGTACTACACACTGACCTTTGTGAACAAAGGCAGCGGGTGGAAGGCGGTGGCCATGCATTCGAGCCGGCCCTGACGATTGCTTCGCCGAATGTGAGGGTGATTAGAAGTGGAAGTGGTGTCTTGATTCACCGCTGATTTGCGCTGCCTTCGGTCCGCGGATTGGCGCTGATCTGAGAAAATCAGCGGACCGAAGCTGCGTAAATCAGCGCTGAATTCGTTGCGCTCGTCCCGCTTCTATTACACCCGAGATTCATTGCTCTCAACTATCCCGGCTTGATTCGATGACCGGCTCCGGCCGATGATAAGAAACGGGGTGACTATGGCCGGGCGGCATTCACTGCGTCGTTTGTATCGCGAAGCGAGTCTTCGCGTATTCTGCGTCTCCCTGCTCCTCGTATGTGTCGCACTCGTAGCACAGTCGCGCCCAGCTCCTCCATCCGCGAAATTCAAATTCGACTCCGAAACCTGGATCAGACTGAAGGTTGATGCTCTCGTTCAAGCGGCACGGGCGGCTTATGAGGATGACGATGCCCTCCCGGCTTATGAGAGAGTGCTCAAATCAATCGCGCGCACAATCCGGCAGCGCAAGCTCGCTGACGATGAGGCTTTCGTGACTCGCTATCCGCACTTCGTTGATTACATCCGGGAAGCATCCTACGATCAACTGCCCGGGCATGAGCTTGGGTTCAGCGTGAGCGACAAACAATACTTTGACGAGACTCGCCAGTATGTTCAGATTCCTGAGTTCCTGTTGAATCGAAGCTTCCTTCGCTCAGTGGCCCGCTTTGAAACGCTGGACCGGGCAAAGACTTATCTACGGCAGCTTAATTCAGCGAGGGCGGCTTCGAACCGACTCTTGTTTTTCAGCTACAAGTCGCGTCACCTCGGAACTCCGGACAACGACGATAGCTTTATGAGGCTGTTGATCGTTGTTCCGGGAAACGCCGAGACGAAAGTGCCGGAGAAATGGGTCCAGTTCGGCGTGACCGATCCACGGACGCGCACGCGTATTCGCAACGTTTCAGTTGTGTCCGCAATCTCCAACTCCGATGGAACATTCAATACTTACTTCAAGGATTACTTTCGCACGTATCGACGCGATGGTTCGATTAGCCTGAAGGGGCGGTGGGAATTGGGATACGGCGATGACAACTGCGTTCGCTGCCACAAGAGCGGGGTGCTTCCAATATTTCCCGAAGCGGGCAGCGTCAGCGCAAACGAAATCCAAACCATGACGGCCGCCAATCAGCGCTTGCTGACTTATGGATCGCCGCGTTTTGACAAGTATCTGGACCCGGGCCGGTTTGGTCCGGGTCTCGGGTCAGCCGAAAGGGCGGCGCGCGATAAGCGGTTTGGAGAAGGTTTCAGCGAAACGGATTTAGGGCGCGCGATGTCGTGTGCAGCCTGTCATCAAGGCGGTCGACTTGGCGCGCTGAACTGGCCGGTAGATCCGGTGGTGATTAAGTCATACCTCAAGCAAGGTCAAATGCCATTTGGGCGGAAGCTGGACGCGTCCCGCCGCGACGAGCTTCATCAAAGGCTGATTGAGGAGTACTTCGCAACTGACGAAGCCAATCCCGGAACTTTGAAGATATGGTTGTTGGGGAAGCCTCGGTAACTGATCATCACGCATCAGTCAGATCGGAGGGCAAACGATGTCCGGCCATATCCACTGGAATCCGATGTTTTTAATACCTTGCGTCTCAAGAAAATGAACGAGCATTCTTTCCGCTTCCGCCTGGTCGATGAATTCGTGACTCGTGTAGATTTCCGGGATCTTATCATTCGTTGATTTGATATCGACGTAGAACTCAGCGCCGTTGTTGAAATGTTCAACGATAGTAGCGAGGCGTTCGATCGTCGCCGAACCGTCTTCCCGCGGATGCTTGCGTCGATAGTCCCGTTCAAAGTCGAGGTCTCGTTCCAAACGCGCGCGAGAAACCAGAGTCGGTTCGAATTCGATTGTCTGGCCTCCCGGCTCCTCAACGAAGCTGATGCGCACGTCAGACCAGGGCTGCCGCGCGAATCTATCGCGACCCATCGGTTCCCAGCACTCAATGGTGATCAACGTTAACATAAGGAAGCGATTATAGAGCTTCGCATCTGTCGCGAGACCCTCGTGCGCTTATAGCATTGCAATGCCCGCGCGGTGAGAAGTTTGCACCCGTTAGTCATCAACGAACGTTTTCAATCACCGCCGCGGAGCTTGATACATTGCCTGCCCGGTGACAGATACCAAAGACCTGGATCGATGACGAGATGACGACGCTTGAATTACGGCTCGCCAATCCGGCGGGCTCGCCGAAACATATCCCGGCAGATTCCTACTATCGATTGACTTCATCCCCGCATGTAGAGCAGGTGGCTTCGGCCGGCTCATCGCCAGAAGAACACAATTGCGGCGGTGATCACCAACAGCGCTATGGCGGCGCCGGCAAGTTTCCAGTTCCCGCGCAGGTTGAGCCAGAAGCGTCGAACGCTCGAAGCCGCGAGCGTTGAAGCAACTTTGCCAGTTAGAATTGCCGGCTTGTCATTAGTATCAACCGACACCTCAAGTTTTTTCGTCGTCGCGGGCGCCACGTTCGTCGAGCTTACTCGCGCGCCCGCTCCCGGCTTGTCCCCAAGCTCAATGTCTTGCTTCAAGTTCCTCAAGTCTATCAGCAAATCGTTTGCGGTTTGATATCGTTCCTCGCGACCTTTTGCCATCGCCTTTTTAACCATTCGATCCCACTCTGCCGGCACTTCCGGCACGTGTAGCGCGAGTGCAGTCGGTTCCTCTTCGAGCAGCGACACGAGCACATCGAAGGTGGTTTCGCCTTCGAACGGCACGCGGCCGGTGATCATCTCGTAGAGAACACTGCCCAGACTGAAGATGTCGCTTCGCGCGTCTACGGCACGACCTCGCGCTTGCTCAGGCGACATATACGTGACCGTCCCCATCACCAGGCCGCCGCTGGTGTCAACTCCGCCGGGCTTTGATCCCGCGTGTCCGGCTGACTCCGTAAGCTTGGCCAATCCAAAATCAAGCAGTTTTATGTAGCCGTCCGGCCGAATCATTATGTTCTCGGGCTTGATGTCGCGGTGAATGATGCCAGCCTGGTGCGTCGCTAGAAGAGCGCTTGTCACTTGCACTGCGATCTCCGCGATTTCACCAAGCCCCATTCGAGATCGAGCCAGGCGCTGGCGCAGAGTCTCTCCTTCGACGAATTCAGTAACGATAAAATGCGAGCCACTGTCTTTGCCGATGTCGTAAATGACGAGGATGTTGGGATGATTGAGCGCCGAAGCAGCGCGCGCTTCTCTCTCGAAACGCCGCAAGCGTTCAGCGTGCTGGGTGAACTGTGCCGGCAACAGCTTGAGCGCGACTCGGCGGCCTAACCTTGTGTCTTCCGCCAGGTAGACTTCTCCCATTCCGCCCGCCCCCAGCAAGTCCACAACTCTGTACGGTCCGATCGTCCGCCCCACCGCATTCTCTGGACGCTTTGCCATTAGTTCAGCCGCAAGATCAGCCGCGGGGGCCTCAATAAAGCAGCCCGCCCGCTCGTGGGATGCGATGAGCGACTCCACTTCCTTACGCAATGCTTCGTCGCCGGCACAGGCTTGTGTCATAAAGGAGGCGCGCTGGGCTGGCTCGCGCTCCAGCGCGGCATGAAACAGGCTATCGATTTCTTCCCATCGATCAGCTTTCATCGTCATCGTCTTTGTTGATTTCGCGGTGCAGCCAGGCTTTTGCGAGCGTCCAGTCTCGCATTACGGTTCCTGGTGAAACCCCCAGAACCTCAGCCGTCTCTTCAATGCTCAATCCGCCAAAGAATCGCATTTCGACTATCTGACTCTTTCTTTGGTCAATCTCCGCCAGCGCTTTCAGCGCATCATCGAGTGCTACCACCTCGGCCGCTCGCTCTGGAGTAACAACCATCGCTTCATCGAGCGATACCTGGCGCGCATCGCCTCCCCGTTTCGCGGATTGGCGAGCGCGGGCGTAGTCTACCAGGATGCGACGCATCATCTGAGAGGCGATGCCGAAAAAGTGTGCGCGGTTCTGCCAGTGCACGCTTCTCTGATCGATGAGCCGGAGATACGCCTCATTTACCAGGGCCGTCGTTTGAAGCGTGTGCCCGGGGCCTTCTCGCCCCATGTAGTGATGCGCAAGCTTGCGCAGTTCCTCGTAGACCAGGGGCATCAACCTATCCAGAGCAGACTTATCTCCATCGCTCCAATCCACGAGCAACCGGGTAACTTCATTTGGCGAGGATGCGGTCATAGCAGCCACCTCGAATGTTGGGTAACCGCAAACCGCGCAGATTATAGCACCACCTTGAAGGCTCCGCTTCAACAATCCTATGATGAAACCGTCTCTGTGCTATTAGAGGTTTCCCTCTCACTTCTCGCGTGTTCAGGTGGGAACAATTAACCGGGTGCGAGAAAAGGAGGATAGTCCAATGAAAAGCTCAAAATCTCATTGCAAGATTGAACAACAGAATAGTTTCAAGAATCTGCGCCGCGCCAGGCAAACGGTTGTTCTGGCAGTGGCGGTGTGCCTGACGGGTTTGCTCCCCACTCCGGGCTATTCACAGAATCAGAACGCTGCCTTCCACCCAACAACTTCATCGGCGGCGAAGGGGAGCTGGACCTTCACCGGCAACCTCATCACCCCCCGTTCAGCTCACACAGCTACGCTGCTCGCCGAGGGAAAGGTTCTTGTCACAGGCGGCTACGGGTACGGCGCTTTGAAGAGCACGGAGTTGTTCGACCCGGCGACCGGCTCCTGGAGCTATGCGGCCGGAGCACTCAGAGATGGCCGCTCTTATCACACCGCGACGCTATTGAATAGCGGCAAGGTTCTGGTCGCGGGAGGCGCCGGCGACGACGTAGATCAATTCGCTGACTCAGTGCCTATAGCAACCGCCGAGTTGTACGATCCGGCAACCGAAAACTGGAGCCGTGTCGGCAACCTAACAACGGCTCGCCTCGGGCATACCGCGACGCTGTTGGCTGATGGCAGAGTTCTGGTGGTAGGAGGCTACAACGGAGACGGCATTCTCAATGACGCGGAGTTGTATGATCCGGAAACCGGGACGTGGAGCGTGACCGGCAGTCGCGACGGGGCAGACATCTACCTCACGGCGACACTGTTGCGTTCCGGAAAAGTTCTGGCCGTGTGGGGTAACCGCGCCGCACTTTATGATCCGGATACGGGGACGTGGACCAACACGCTCGGTCCCAGCATCGCCCGCCACAATCACACGGCAACGCTGCTGGAGGACGGAAGCGTACTGGTTGCGAGCGGCGAGGGGGGCGTTGGCGGCAATCAGCCCAATAGCGCCGAAGTGTACAACCCAGACACTTCAACGTGGAGCGAAACCGGGAACCTCAGCTTCACCCGCGGAAGGCACACAGCGACGCTCCTGCCTGGCGGTGAAGTCTTGATTATTGGCGGCCGAGGTGCCGCCGGCACCGTGCTGAGCCCTGGTGAGATGTACGACCCGGACACCAATGCCTGGAGCAGCTCAAGCCATATCAACGAGCCTCGCACTGAACACACTGCGACGATGCTGCCCGACGGAAAGATCCTGGTAGCCGGAGGCCACAGCGAAGACGGCGTTCTCAGCAGCGCGGAAGTCTATGACCAGGGAAGTCCAATGCCGAGTCCGGCGATCACCGGCGCGTCGGTTGCCGGAAAGAAGCTCTTCGTATCCGGCGACAACTTCAGTCGCCGCGCGGTAATCCTTCTGAACGGTGAGGAACAAATTACTAAGAACGATAGCGGGAATCCAAGGACCATGCTGATCGGCAAAAAGGCCGGCAAAATGATCAAGCCCGGGGACACACTCCAGGTGCGAAACTCCGACGGCAAGCTGTCCCAGGAGTTCACGTTCAGCGGTAACTAGAGTGACTGTTCGTGACTGATCTGCTATCGCAACGAGGACTGAGGGTCGCGCCGAGCGCGATCTTCAGTCCTCTCTTCAAGAAAACCTCCTCAGGCCCAGTTTGGGGCCTTCCGGGTCAGTTGCCACGCGCGTGTAGTCCAGTCGCTGTTCCAAGCCTTCCGTAGACGCTGTATAATTCGAAACTCAATTAAGCAATTCGAAAATCCCGTTATGATCGAAGACAAAACGCTTCTAAGCGAGTACCTCTCCGAATCCGAAGAGCTGCTGGATTCGTTGTTGGCCGATCTCGACTCGCTTGCTTCCCAACGCGGAGAGACACCCGACACCAACCTGATAAACCGGGCGTTCAGAAGCGTGCATTCATTAAAGGGTTTGTCCGGGATGATGGGGCTCGCCGAAGTGCAATCGCTTGCGCATGACTTCGAAGACATCCTCGACGACCTCAGGCTCGGGCAGTTGTCGCTCGGCGAACGCACGAACGCCTTGCTTCAGGAAGCGGGCGCCGGGCTTGCGGCGCTGGTGGGCGGGGCGGCGCGAGGAACCGCCGCCGATGAAGACTTCGATCGGCTGCGGCAGCTCCTCGCCGCGATCGCATTGAAGTCACCCGAGCGCATGAAGAAAGATGAGAGTGGGCCGGGCTCGCTAAACTTGTCCGATCGCGAACGCGCGTTGCTGACCGAGTACGAAGAACATCGCATCAATGAAAACGCGCGCGCGGGCAGAAGCTTCTACGCAATCGCAACAGCATTCGATGTGGACAAGCTCGACACAGGTTATCGCGCGCTGTCGGCGCGGCTTGAAGAAGCGGGAGAGCTGATCACGACGCTCCCCGATAAAACCGCCGACGCATCGATGGCCGCCTTCAAGTTTGTTTTCGCGGCCGCGCTCAAGGAAGCGGATGTGAAACGAATAGCGCAGCCGTTTGGCGGACGCGTATCGAAGCTCGAGCGTTCGACCTGGCGGAAGGCAGGGGCCGCGCTCAGGGCCGCCGGACGCCGCGTCCCTGGACTCGCCGCGCCCAAGGCCGCAACCGAAGAACTGCCGGCGGTGTTGCCCCCAAGCTTCGCCCAGGAAGCGCTGCAGCCGCTTTCGCCGAGCGTGCGTGTCGAGATGTCGCAGATTGACGTTCTGTCTGGTCTCGCGCACGAGTTGTCGATCGAGATGGAACAGATGTCTTCGCTGGCTGAAAAGTTTCTCGACGCCTCGAATCTCGGCGCAGCCGAACGCTCGGACTTGCGATTCAGCGCGCGGCGAATGAAGCGAGAGTTCATCGAGCTGGAAGAGCGATTGGTTGAGCTGCGAATGGTCGCGCTCGCCCAGACCTTCACGCGAGCCGCGCGGCTTGCAGGACGGCTCGCCCGCGAGCTTGGCAAATCCGTGTCGGTCGAACTTTCGGGACGCGACACTCAACTGGACAAGATGATAGTCGATCGCGTCGCCGATTCGATTTATCACGTCTTGCGCAACGCCGTGGATCACGGGCTCGAACCCGCGGAAGAAAGAAAGCTGGCGGGCAAGTCCGCGCGAGGGAAGATCAAGATCGAAGCCCGTCTCGAGGGCACTCGCGCGGTGATCGCGATCAGTGATGACGGCCGCGGTCTCGATCATGTCGAGTTGCGGGGCCGGGCAATCGAAGCCGGGCTTGTTGCAGCTGACGAAATGTTGACCGAAGAGGAGACGTTTCGGCTGATCCTGCGACCGGGGTTCTCGACCGCTAATCAAGTCTCCGCTGTTTCGGGCCGAGGTGTCGGCCTCGATGCGGTCGAGCGCGCAGTGTACGAGCTTGGGGGCGAAGTTCGCATTTCTTCCGAACCGGGCAAGTGGACCAGATTTGAATTGGCTGTGCCGACAACGTTGGTGCTGATCTCCGCGTTCATAGTTCGAGTCAGCAACTGGCGTTACGCAATCAACGTCGCGCAGATCATCGAGCTGATTTTCGTCTCTCCCGCTGAGATATTAGGTCCGGACGGCAGGCGAAGCATCGAATGGCGCGGCAACAAACTTCCTCTCGTCGAGCTCAAGTACGTGCTCGGCCTGGGCGGTGCGCGGCCGCTTCATCAATCGATCGCCGGACAGAATGGCGACGGCCAGCCGCACCAGATCAAGATACCGGTGCTGATCACTTCGGCCGCGGACAAACACGTTGCGGTTGCGGTCGAGCAGTTCGAAGAGCAACGCGAGATCGTCGTGAAATCTCTCGGCTCGCTTGGCCGCAGATTGAAAGGCGTGGTTGGCGCGGTTGATCTGGAAGGCGGCGACGTCGCGCTCGTGTTGGACATACCAAGTTTGTTGGTGCTCAGAAGTATTCGTTTGTGATCACAAATGGGAACGCAAGACAAAGAATCGAAGTCCAGCGGGCGACTCGGAGTGTCCGGGCTGCCGATGGAACTTGGTATGGACGGCCTCATTGACGGCAAGTCAGATCTGGTGTCGGTTCTTTCCTTTGAGGTAGGCGGCGAGGAGTATTCAATCGGCGTCGAGAATACCGAAGGAGTGGTCGATTGCCCGAAGCTGACTCCACTGCCCGGCGCGCCGGTCGGGGTCGTTGGACTTGCGAGCGTGCGCGGCCGAATGACGGTAGTGATGGATCTTGGATTGAGTGCAACTTCCGAAGCTCTAAAGCAACGGCTCATCCTGGTGCGTGGTGACGCGCAACTGGGTCTGCTCGCGGATCGAATCGACGGGGTAGTCGGGCTCGAGCCGAAGAAGGTTCGTCCGGTTGCTCACGGCAAAGACAAACTCACACGAGAGCGAGTCAAGTTCGGATGGCCCGCACGGAGTTATTTCAAGAGCGGGACTCGCCGAGTGCCTATCATCGACGTTGAGCGCCTGGGTGAAGCATGAGTTTTGAATTGCGATTTGCGAGCCTGCTCTGAAATTCCGGCACGGCATTCGCCTGGGTAGCTTTGGAGGCTGCAACACTCACTTTCAGTAGGAGGCCTCGAAGCTGTTTGATGTGACGCGCGCGTTGCGACTCGACATTTTCCCAAGCGGTGCGGTTACGATAGTTTAGTCTGATGAGGTTACTGAGAAGTATTCATCGTGGTCGCCGTACCTGAAGAACACCCAGTAATTGTCCCCGCCGGCCTTCATGATCTCGTTCAGAATCCTTCGCACAGTCACGTTACGCAGCTTCAAAGAGGATCGCGGGAGGCTGTATTCTGTTTTTCCGGGGAGGCTTCGAAAGTCACGGCGCTTCACGCGCATCTGAGCAACCTTTGCTCTTATCTCCGGCAATTCAAAGATGGCCGAGATTGCAGCGAGACTGTTTACCTGCTCCACACTGAAACTGGCAACGACCGTCTCCAGTATCGGACTTTTGTTCAGCCTTGGAGAGACGTTGATTACGCCATCGGCCTCTTTCCACTCATATCTAGAGTCGGCTTGCACTATTTGATCAAGGAGGTTCCGGACGGTACCGCGTTCAACTATCACGTTGATCTTTGGACTTTCTTGCGGGATCGCCTCGAACCCTATCGGCGCATTGCGTGACTTCGCCACTCTTTCCAGGACCATTGAGGGCGGGACATCCCGAAGTTCAAACCCTCTGACCTCCTGATCCAAAGCCTTCAGCTTGGGTTGCTGGCCGCTAGAAACGGGTATGAGCCATAATCCTGTCAACATCACAAAGGGTAGTATCAGCCGCGTATTTGGATTTGTCATGGTACCTCACTGGCAGGTTGCGTTTTGATTGCCAACGGTGATTGTTACATCATTGGACTGTTTGTTGATACAGTTCCACCTGACAGTCCAGGCTTTGCCCGGTATCTGTACATCTATGCGCTGCTTCTGCTTTAGAAACTCGCCAGGCTGCGGTGGAGGGGACGACGAAGTGAAAAACGCCTGAACATCACAGAATTGCCCGTTTGCATCAATCGTTACTCCCGAGATAAAAAAAGTCCCATTCATAGTAGAGGGGTTGGAACTCACCTGATTTACATCTTCTGCCGCTGTCATACCAGTCTCCTTAATCGCCTTTCCATTCTGATCCAGGACGGTGTAGATGATGAGTCTCGAATAGCCATAGGCGACCGAGGTGACTGTATTCCCAACACAGTCCGTGATGGCAGTGCCGGAATGTGTGCGGAGGGATCCAATTGTCATTCCCAGGCTAGTAGGCACCTGGGTCTTTGCGGTTGATCCAGCGGACCCTGTGGTAGACGAGAAATCGCATCTGAATTCAGAACAATGGCCACCGAACGACGGGCCTATGCAGGTAGCAAAGTTGTGTACCGCACTCCAGCCTCATTTATTGTCGCCGTCCCCCCTTGATCGCCCAACGTCACCTGCCACACCGTGTTTCCAAACGGATCGGTCGTCGGCCCGGCGACTGAGGCTACGAACGGGCTCGTCGACGAGACGAACGCGCTCGGATCGCCCACTTGAAACTCATAGAGGAAACCGTTGCAATCTCGGTCCACCTCAATCAGGCCGATCTCGAATAAGTCACCCGGCAACCCTTGGATTGTGGCTGGATCAATCCTTCCGCTGGCGTAGGTCGGCTCGCAGTCGCAGGGCAGCGGGCAACTGAAACTGCTCGACGTGCCTGCGTTCGCGCTGTACTGCACCAGCCGTCCGGTGAACTGTCCCAAAGGGCCTCGACCGTACCAGACTAGCTGCCCTGTGCTTACATTCAAAGGGATGACCTTGCCGAAGCTGTCTTTTGTCTGCTGATCCCTCAACCTCTTGATGTCCACCTCAAACGTTTGCCCGGCTTCCACACTCTGCAACGGCAGACTGTAGCTTCCTCCGTCATAATAAATCACCACCACCGCTGTGCGCGCTCTCGTTTCGGTGATCGGATCTATATTCTTCAAATGCACCACGGCTCGATTCTCTTCATCAATCCTCCAGGGATAATTGCCTCCCGCCATCGTCATCTTCGCGCGCGGGTCTTTGATTGGCACGTCCAAGACGAGATTGCCCGTCGCGTCTATGCTTGCTGCCGCTGCCACAATCGAGCCTGGCTGCCCGCTGTGCTCTAACTCTATGCCTGCATCCGTGATCGTGTTTGCTCCGACACTGGCAATGACTGGACTCAAATCAAGGTCACGGACTTCGTTGCTTCTCAATGTTATTGGATCAATCTCTACTGTCGCTGAAGAATTATCCGACCTGGCGCAAGCTTTGTTCCGCGTATCATCGTGCGAAACACGACTGACTCGCCCGTTGATCTCAAAAGCAGGGTCCGCTACCGGAGGAATCGGCTTAAGGCACAGTGGGCCGCCGCGCGCATCTTCTCATCAGCCATCCACCTCCGCAGTCTGGGATGCCTCATGGCCTTCTCTCATCGAATAGACTGCTGCATATAGGTAATGGTCTGTCTCGGCTGCTGTTGCTGCTGGGGTTGGGTTCTGTGCCCGACTCAGGTCGGTGGAGAAGTGGTAAAAGAGCAGGCCTGAAACCGCAACAGTCAGAAGTAACGCCAGCCGGATTGGAAACGAATTATCGCGATTGCATGCGACTTCGCGATTGCGTAGATTTTCCATCGGATGCACTCCTCTCTTGAGGTTGTGTTGAGAGCAAAGCAGACTTCGCCGATCAAGCTACTGGCTCTCTAACCTCTTTTGTTCCCGCCTGATCAGGACGCTCGAGATTCGCAATAAAAAGCAAATCGATTCGGTGAGGAAGTTAGTTTAACAAAAGTCGCGTTGTCTTGGGGTGACAGATTGCTGTTATTTACTGCACGGGTTCGCGAGGAGCTCGCTCAGCGGTCACTGCAATCCCACGGAGACTGCCCAACTGCACCTGCTCGCTAGGTTCTCAATTGCGGACGCGACGATCATACTCCATCGCGTTTTCGTGTCAAGCAACTTACTTTCTTTAACTGAGACTTTTCTTACGGTACCGAGTATCGGTTCTCGAACTTCGCGAAAATGGAATAAGCCGAACCCGCTTGTTGTAAGAGTTTTTCATGTGAAATGACAAACACCTTCTTGCGTAACCCCCTCCGGGGCCAGGCTTGACATTGTTGACATTCGCCGCGAGCACGCATCGTGAAGGTAGCGCGAACATCGGCTCAGTTGTCTTTCCCCTTAGTCACTTCATAGCCATGTTCTTTCATGAACCCCGGTAACCACTCGTCGTACTCGGATACAAACTTGTTGTGTTGGAGTATGAGCGATTCCTCATCAGATTCGGCCGTCTTCCAGTTCTTCGGATTCGCGCTCGCAAACTCGCCGAGGATTCGCTTCTGCTCAGCAAGAAGCTCGATCAACCGATCACGGTATGAATCAGCCCGCGCGTCGATCTGAGGTATCGATCTAACCCCGCTCAATCCCTGATCAACCTTGTTGCTTGTGGCTTTAATATCAACCGCCTGGTTATGCCGCTCGAGCACGGTCGAGAACGATCGCAGCGATTCACCGAGTGCGCGGTCGCCCTCCTGCATCCGATCAAAGTATGTCTTTATGCTCGACCCGGGTTGCTGCATCACATTTGAAATACTCAGCCGCGGGCCGTTGTAGTTTCGAAACGCGCCAACAAACGAAGCAAGCATCACGATCAAACAAATCGCCTGCAACGAACGCCAAACCGGCGGCGTGATTCTTTCGCCAGGACGCTTGTAAGGAACGATCAGAGCCAGCGCGATTCCCGACAGCAATCCTCCAATGTGCGCCGCGTTGTCCACGATCTGAACGGAAAGTCCGAACACAAGATTGAGTGCGATGATCGGCAGCACCCGGCGTTTGATCTCGCGGCTCAACGTTTCGGGAATCTCTTTTCGATACCTGAAGGCGAACGTCGCCATCACGCCGAACAAACCGAAGATCGCTCCCGAAGCGCCCGCCGACGTCGCTTGCGGATTGAATGCGTAGCTGCCAAGCGAGCCCAGCACGCCGGTGATCAAATACAAAATCACAAATCGAGCCGATCCGTAGATGCGTTCGATCTCCTGGCCGATGATCCACAGCGCGTAGTTGTTGAGCAACAGGTGAATGATCCCAATATGGATGAACATGGAAGTGACCAATCGCCAGTACTGATGCTGCTCGGCGATCAGCTCGTTTTGCTTCGCGCCGAACCCGATTAACACGGCGTGATCAACTCCGGTGATCGCAAGGCCTCCCGCAAGACACATCAATACGTACACTCCGACGTTCGCGCCGATCAAAATCATCGTGAATGGATTCGAACGAGTGAACAGAGCTTCAAGAAAGCGGTGCTCGGACGCGAGCTTGCGATGCGCAAGAACAGCTTCCACCGAGCTGAACCCACAATGAGCACACTCCGGACTGTCGGCGGGCGTTGGGTTGCCGCAGCCGGGACAGGTCCTGAGAGAAGATTGTTGATTGATCTCTTGCAAGTTGCGCGACCGCCGACCGTCGATAGCCGACGGTCGCTCTTTCTAGACGGCTTCGACAATCATAGCGATGCCCTGGCCACCGCCGATGCACGCCGTTGCGAGCCCGTATTTCTTGCCACGCCTTCGAAGCTCGAGAAGGACGGTCAATACCAGGCGCGTGCCCGATGCTCCAAGCGGATGGCCCAGCGCGATCGCACCGCCGTTCACATTCGTGCGTTCGCGATCAAGCCCTAGCTCTTTTTCAACCGCGAGATACTGACCCGCGAACGCCTCGTTGACTTCAACGAGGTCGAGGTCTTTAAGGCTGAGGCCCGCAGCCGCAAGCGCGTTCCTGGTCGCGGGAACCGGACCGATGCCCATTATCTCCGGAGGCACGCCGGCAACGCCCCACGACACGATGCGACCAAGCGGACGGGCTTCCAACTTGCGCGTTGTGTTCTCATCGGCCAGCACGACCGCCGCCGCGCCATCGACGATGCCCGAAGCATTTCCCGCCGTCACGAATCCGTCTTTTGAAAAGGCCGGCTTGAGTTTGGCAAGCACTTCGATCGTCGTGTCGGGCCGGGGGTGATCGTCGCGCTCAACCAACGTAGTCCCCTTGCGCCCTTTGATTTCGACCGGCACGACTTCATCGGCAAAGCGCCCGGCTTCCCACGCCGCCGCCGCGCGTTGCTGGCTCATAAGCGCGTACTCGTCCTGCGAGTCTCGCGAGATATCGTGTTTGCGCGCGAGGTTCTCCGCGGTCTGGGCCATGTAATAACCACAATGAGTGTCGAGCAGCGCGACCATCAACGAGTCCTCGAGTTTGCCTTCGCCGAGCTTCAGCCCCCAACGCGCGCCTCGAATGACGTGGGGCGCCTGGCTCATCGATTCCATTCCGCCCGCAAGCGCGGCGTGCGCTTCGTCTAGCTGGATCATTTGCGCCGATGAGATGATCGATTGAATCCCGGACCCGCACAATCGATTGACGGTGAGCGCGGGTTTATCGATCGGGACGCCTGCTTTGAGCGCAACGTGCCGCGCTCCATAAATCGCATCTCCCGAAGTTTGAAGCGCATTGCCCATCACCGTGTGATCGATGCCTTCCGGCGCGACTCCACTGCGTTCAAGCGCCGCACGCGCGGCAATCGCGCCGAGTTCGATTGCCGAAAGATCGCGAAGCGCGCCTCCGTACTCGCCCATCGGCGTTCGCGCGCCGCCCAGTATGAAGACTTCCTTTTTCATTATTCACCTCGAATATTTTTGCTATGAGTTCACGATTTGATAATAGCTACTTCTTCGCGCGCCCCGCCAGCGCGAGCCACGCCGCAAGCGCCGCGGCCTTCTCATCGGCTCGCCAGGGACTGCCCGCGCTCCGGCCCATTTCGGCGAGGTGATTTTTGATGTCGGCGGACGGGCGTTTCAACTCGTTTGCCGCGATCTCGTCGAGCATCCGTTCGTCGAATGCTCGATGCTTTTGCTTGTTCCGGCCCGCGGCGACTTCGAGCACGTGCCGGAAGAGGACTCCTTCGGCGGCGTGCGCTCTGATGTGTGTGCTTCCGATTTTCTCCAGGTCTCGATTCCCTGCCCCGGCGATTCCCATACCGCGCACGGTGAATCCCTCGGCCTCGATTTCTCGCACGAGCTGCGCCAGTACCGTCGATGCGATGTCCTCGACGATTGCGCTTATCTTTCGCACCGCGACCTTCGCTTCTTCCCAGGGCAGGTCCATCACTTCGTGGTAAGGCTGGCTCGTCGCAGGCTGGGACGGATCGGTGAGCCTCAGCTCGGCGCGCCGGATCACCCGCGGAGAATCGGGGGGCCCGCCGAGCGCGACTGCGATAGCCCTTCCCGTTTTGGCGCGCAGACCTATGCTTGCGTACTTCGGTTTTGGGTTAGCCACTTTGATTACCGTGTGCATCAATCCTGCGGCGCGGTGTGATCTTTGCGGGGAGGCTGATAATCTCGAAGCCTCTCGGTTGTGTGCTCGCTGACGCTTGGGGCCGCGCCCGCGAGCCATCTATGCTCGGCGGGCTCGGGCAGTCGAAGCGGCGGTTGTTCCGCCGCGCCTTCGGGCATGCTCCTTTGGCGCTTGCTTCTCTCGGCGAGCAACCTGAACGGCGTAGACATCCACAGAATCTGAAATCGCACCGTGAAAACATTCCAGATGGCGATCGCGAGGAACAGATCGACGAAGGATGTCAGGACACCCTTACCCAGGAGCTTCCACGAATTGCTCACCTTTCGTTCAACGGCATTCGCGGGCGCATCCTTGAACACGTGCTCCGCGTATCGAGCGATGAAGTGATCGAGCCCCGCATCGAGTTTCGTAAAGAAGTTGGTCGAATCACCGGAAAGCGCTTGCGACACAAGGTCGAGGTTGGTTCCGCAGGATGAGCAGAATTTTCGGTCCGCCGGATTGTCACGTCCGCACGTTGGACAAAACATAAGCTGATAACCTCGCCGGTGCTTTCACCGAACTCTACGCCGTCGAGCAACCTCAATCAATTTGATTTCAGAGCTGCTGCGTAAGCTCTTACGCTCGGCCCGCGCGCGCGGTTCTTCTAAAGAAGGCCCCCGCTTCGCCGAATCGTTCAGCGATGCGCATCGGCGATGACGGTCACCACAACGGATCTCTCACGCGGGCCGTTGCATTCCACAAACAATATCGATTGCCAGGTTCCCAGTTGAAGCTTGCCTCCGCTGATCGGAACAGTGACGCTCGCGCCGACGATCGAGCTGATCATATGATCGGGAGCGTGCGACGGATCGTGCTGATGACGAAACTTGATATCAGGGATCATTCGTTCAAGCACTTCCATCAAGTCTTCGTCGGTTCCCTCGATCGATTCGCCCGTCGTCACAGCCGCCGTCGTGTGTGTGACGAACACGTTGCACAAGCCGTCGCGGACTTTGGATTCGGATACGCACCGCGCTATGCGATCCGTTATGTCGAGCACCTGCTTATCGCGTCGAGTAGTGATGGTCAGCGTATTGGATGACATACATTATCCGAGGGAGCTGACTATCGAGATTTCAGAAGTAATGGTCTTGTGCAGGGGACACTTATCAGCGATCTCGAGCAGGCGAGTCTTTTGCTCATCAGTGAGCGGGCCCGTCAGTGAGATTACTCGCTCGATTCGATCGATCATTCCGTCTGTAGTCGCACAAGTGTTGCAGTCGGCGGCGTGAATTCGATCGTTATGCAGCCGGACCGTTACTCTCTCAAGAGGCCATTGTTTGCGTCTGGCATAAAGCTGCAGCGTCATCGAAGTACACGCGCCAAGCGCCGCCAGCAAATACGAGTACGGATCGGGGCCGGCGTCCGTGCCGCCGGCCTCGCGAGGCTCATCGGCGATCAACTGGTGGGTTCCGGCGGTGATCTCCTGCTTGAGAAATCCAGCGGATGAAACGATTATCTCAGACATAAGAAGGCTCCCAATCGAGAATCAATCCTCCGAATCCTTGTTCCCCCTGGAAGCGATCCGATCGCGCTTCGAGGGCCTGTAGTACTTCCGGCCCTTCAATGATTCGGGCAGGCACTCCATATTCTCCGCCTTACCCGACTCGAACTCGTGCGCGTACTCGTATCCTTCACCGTATCCGAAACGCTTCATCAATCCCGTAGCCGCGTTGCGCAGGTGCAACGGCACCGGGTCGCGTTCAGTGTCCATCGCATCCTTCATAGCCGCCCCATAAGTCGTAAGCACCGAATTCGATTTGGGCGCGGTCGCAAGATAAAGCGTAGCTTGCGTCAACGCGAGCTTTGCTTCGGGGAACCCGATGAAATGCGCCGCTTGCATCGCGGCAACTGCTTCGACGAGCGCCATCGGATCGGCAAGCCCGATATCTTCCGAAGCGTGAACGCACAAGCGGCGCGCGATGTACATGGGGTCCTCGCCGCCTTCAATCATTCGCGCCAGCCAGTACACCGCGGCGTCGGGATCCGAATTGCGAATCGATTTGATGAACGCCGAGATCAGATTGAAGTGCTCTTCGCCCGCCTTGTCGTATCGGATCGCCGCGCGTTGCATCGCCTCGCGCAGCCCGTCCTCGGTAATCACTCGCGCGCCAATCGAATCCGGTTCCGCGATCGACACCGCAAGCTCGAGCGTGTTAAGAGCAACTCGCGCATCGCCGGACGAGTACACGGCGATCGCGCGAAGCGTGTCTTCGGTAACATCGATCCGAAAATCAGCCAAGCCTCTCTGGTCCGTCAGCGCGTTATTCAGTATCGCGACAATCTCCTCGGTTGTGAGCTGTTCCAGCACGAAGACCTTCGACCGCGACAGCAGAGCTGAATTCACTTCGAATGACGGATTCTCGGTCGTGGCTCCGATCAAGATGATGGCGCCACTCTCGACGTAATGCAGAAACGCGTCCTGCTGAGCTTTGTTGAAGCGATGAATCTCGTCGATGAACACGACGGTGCGTTTGCCGAGGCGGCGGCGGTATTCGTCGGCTTCGGACATCACGGCTCGGACCTCGCGAATGCCAGCCGACACCGCGCTGAACTGCACAAATCGAGCGGAAGTCTGTTCGGCGATGATTCTCGCGAGAGTCGTCTTGCCCGTGCCTGGAGGGCCCCAGAACATGAGAGACTGCAGGCGATCCTCTTCGATCATCTTGCGGAGCGCGCGCCCCGGTCCCACGATCTTTTGCTGGCCGACAAATTCGCCGAGGTTTTTTGGCCGCATGCGATCCGCAAGCGGCCGGTCCGCCGATTGATCTGCGCCCGACAGAACCGGAGTATCGGGCTCATCAAACAAACCGCCGTCAGGATTGCGTCTCATTGCGGCCTTTCTAAGTCTCGGCATTTCAACTCCTGGCCTTAATAGTAAGGGCCAGACGACGCTAGCGCAAAGAACGAAGGCCAGTGCGGACTTTCAGATCGGTGTCGGCCATCGACGCTGCCGGGAGCCGCCTGTAAAGGGCCAAAACGACTCGTTGACAATGGTTTTGATACTTTGCTACGGTTGAGTCTTGCACGGTTAGCACCGACGGCCACCATCAAAAGCACTATCATTGTGGAGCAATTAATAAAGTGAAGTTGAAATATTTTGTCATCGCTTTGACCGTCCTGGCTTCGATTCTCGAATCAGGATGCATACTTCCACGCAAGGTCAGGGTAAACGAACTGTTGGCGATCAATGCGGCTCTACAAACCGACGAGTTGATCAGCCGAATCAATGCGTATAGTCAAGTTCAGACTTTCTCGGCCCAGGCCAACGTAACTGTCCTAAACTACTTCACTGGCGAAGGAACAAAAGGGGAGGAGTTCCCGGCGGCGACGGGGTTGATTCGATTCAAGCGTCCGGAAAACACTCGTATGAAGGTCACATTTGTGGGTTTTGACGTGGCCGACATGATGAGCGATGGCCAGAAGTTCAAGCTTGCAGTGTTTAAGCCAGCGGAGAAGCGGCGCTTTGTCTACGGGAGCAATCTTACTGAGATCGAAAGGATGAATGCATCTGAGATCAGGAGAACCAACGACGCCCAGCTCGCCAAGGCCGGCGGACTGGTGAATATGCGGCCTCAGCACATCACCGATTCCTTTCTAATCCCGGCAATCAGCGAAAACGACCGCCCTAATACATTCCGCGAAGAAGTCCGCCAAGTGGAAGCAGACACACGGCCAGGAAAAAAGAACCGCCTGGTCGAACGCTCCTACTACGTTTTGTATGTTCTCGAGCGCGACGAAAAGGGCCAGACAAAGCTCAGGCGCAAGTTCTGGTTCGACCGCGGTCTACCCGACACGCCACTCGTTCGGCAGCAAACATTTGAGAACGGCGTCGGCAGGCTCGCAAGCGATGTCACTTATAGCGAATGGTTCGCGGTGCAGAACAGTACCTCCATGTGGCCAAAACACGTTGTGATCGACAGACGTAATGACGGCTATCGACTGGATATTGAAATCGTGGGCGACACTGTAGAAGTGAATGCGGAGTTGCCCGCCACGACATTCATTCTAGAGAACACCGAGAAGCTTGAAGAGATAAATCTCGATGAGCAGCATAAGGCTTCGACACCCGAACCGCCAAAGAAACCAAAGGCTCCCCTGACTGCGAACAGATAATGGATAGTCTCATCGCAGCAAACATCACCCAGCGCCCGCTGCGGACCGCAATCAGTATCATCGGAGTCTCACTCGGAGTCATACTGGTGACTCTGTTCGTTGGGCTGGCTCGCGGCATGACTCGCGACGCCGCCCAGCGTCAGGCCAACGTAGATGCCGAAGTTAGATTCCTCTCAAGCAGCGATCCCTCGCTTGCCGGAAATCCGTTGATGCTTCGCGAAGAGTATGCCCGCGCGATCCTTCACGGCGTTCAACCCACCGCCGAAGACCCCGACCTTGAACCAAAGCCGCCGATTGCCGGCGTCGTCGCTGCGTCTCCGGTCGGCGAATACCTGCAGCCGAGCATTGCCGGCATCGGCTTCGAAATGGTCGACGGGATCGAATATTCCAGCTTCATTCAAACCGCAAATCTGAAAATGGTGAGCGGAGGAGGCCTGACGGACAACGGTACACCGGAGTCCGAGTATGAGGTGATAGTCGATCGCTACTATGCGCGGTTCGCCAAAGGCCTGGACGGGAAACCGGTTGCTGTCGGCAGTCAGATTACCGTCCTCGGCCATCCGTTTACGATCGTTGGCATATACGAGCCATCGATCCTCGGTCGAATGAAGATCCCCCTTCGAACGCTGCAGCAACTTCTGGGAGGCGCTCACAATTGCACTTTCATTTCGGTGAAATGCGAGAACGCCGAGCTTACGGACAGCGTGGTGGAACAATTGCGCCGCTATTATCCGGGCAATCACGCGATTCGCACGAGCGAGATACCCGCGCTCTATTCGCAAGGTCTGGCGTGGGTCGATGTCTTCCTCGATGTGGTCATCGGACTCGCGCTGGTTATCAGCACACTTGTGATTCTGCTTGCGATGTATACGACGATCATCGAGAGGACTCGCGAGATAGGAATCCTCAAGAGCCTGGGCGCCTCGAAACGATTCATCGTGCTTACCATCGAAAAAGAAGCAGCGATGATCAGCGCGATGGGAGTCGTGTTCGGCTTTGGCGTCGCCGTCGCCGGAAAGTTCTGGCTCGAAGCCAACACGCGCCTGCTGGTTGATCTGCAGCCGAAGTGGCTGATGATTTCCGCATTGATAGGCCTTGCGGGTGGAATAATCGGCGCGCTCTACCCCGCATTGCGAGCCGCCAACCTCGATCCGGTCGAAGCGATCAGTTATGATTAGTGATACGTGAAACGTGATGCGTGACGTTCGATCACGCATTACGTTTCACGGATCACGCTTCATTCTTATGGACCCAGTACTCGAAACAATCGATCTCAAAATGGTCTATCACGTCGGCAAGGTCGACGTGGCCGCGCTGCGCGGCGCGACGTTGCAGGTCCAGCCAGGTGAATACGTCGCGATAATGGGGCCGTCGGGCTGTGGCAAATCCACTTTTCTGCACATCGTTGGCGGCATGCTCAAGCCGACATCCGGGAGCGTGCTGATCGAAAGCGAAGACCTGACGCTTATGACCGACGCCGAGCGCACAGATCTGAGACGGCGCAAAATCGGCTTCGTCTTTCAACGCTTCAATCTCTTCCCGACGCTTACCGCCGAAGGAAACTTGAAACTCGCGGAGCGAATCTATTCGGGCAACAACAATCAGGAAGCCACGCGCAGGAAGGAAGTACTCCGGCTGCTTGGACTCGAAGACAAGGTTCATCATAAGCCGCTCGAGCTTTCGGGAGGCGAGCAGCAACGCGTGGCAATCGCTCGCGCGGTCATCAATCGTCCGGCTATAATTCTCGCGGACGAACCGACGGGCAATCTGGACAGCGAGAACTCAGACGTGGTGCTGAATATGATGCGCCAGTTGAACAAAGAATTCCGCCAAACGATCATCATGATCACCCATAACATCGAAGCCGCCCAGCGTGCCGATCGAATCATCGAGATGCGAGACGGGCACGTCGTTTCGCCCAGCGCCGCGGGCGAGCAGTGAAGGAGCGATCGTGAAGCTGATCTTCACCACATTGAAAAAGACCCTCTTTTGGTCTTACGAACGCGGAAGCTGGCAGTACGACATCATGTGCGTGATCATCCTGGCGTTCATCATCCTCGCCCCGAACCGCGTGTTTGAAGACCGCGACTCAACTACTCCAATCATCCTCAGAAGCGAAGAGATCGGCTCCGTGGACCCGCATAATTTCGAGCAGATGGAAACCAGACTGGAACAAATAAGGGGAAAGTCGGTGATAATTTCCCGAGTCGAAAAGACGACAGACAGCCTGGGCGATGTCTACGTCATCTATCAGAAGTAATCCACAATCATCGAAAAGGAAGAGGCAATGAAACGAAGTACTTTTTTACCCGGCATAGTCGCGCTTAGCTTGATCGCGGCTACTCAAACGTTAGGCGCTGGCCCGAACGGAAAGCTGGATGAAGTTCTCGCAAACATGGAGCGCGCTGCCCGCGGAATCAAGACCATCGAAGCTGACATGAATCAGGAGAAGCGCGACATGCAGATCGGCGGCAAGGAAATTTACCGCGGCCGGATTTTTTTCGCTCACTCAAAGGCCTGCGACAAGGTGCGAATCAACTATTCAATCCCTGAAGGCCAGGTGGTCGGGGTTTTGTGCAACGACATCTATCTTTATCAGCCTTCGATAAAGCAGGTGATCATCACATCGCGGCGCGCGCAAGCTTCGAAGAACCAGGAATTCTCCTTCATCGCGACACCTTACAAGTCCGTTCCCGAACTCAAGAGTCAATACAACATCGTCTATCTCGGCGACGAACAGGGAGCCGCGAAACTCGAGCTTACACCAAAGGCCGCCTCATCCGTGCGGAAGCTCACGTTATGGGTCGATCAGTCGTCGTGGCTTCCGACGAGATATCAGGTTGTCGAGAAGAACAACAACGTTACGACCTTCACACTGAACGGGATGAAGCTGAACGCCGGCTTGGACGGAAACATTTTCAAGATCACCTGGCCGAAAGACACCAAGGAATTGCGCAAGTAGCCTCAGAAATAAAGCAGCCCAACAATCGTCCCAATTAACGCAATCGCGATTGCCCAGAACGCAAGTTCACTCAAGGCAAACATGCTTCGCGGATAGTCACGCCTCGCGCTCTTCAGTTTGCGATGCTTTACTCGAAGCGCCGAGTGAGCCATGAACACTCCCACGCAAATAGCCGCCAGCGACATGATTCGAAGCGGCCACAGAAAGAATACCCATTGCATCTCGACCAGCAAGAGCAGCGGGATGCCCACGCCGAAACAGGCCGCCGCACCCATCAACAATCCGGCGAGGTCAGGATCCGAAACAGGTATTTTCAACGTCCCCGCTCGCGATGCCGCGTCGGGATCGAATGCCGGCGGAGACGGATACGAATCACGTTTCGGCCTTCGTTCAACGTCGTAAGCGCGGCGCGTCTCCGTGTCGCTCAAAATATCATGCGCTTCGTTGAGCGATTTCATTTCTTCATCGCTGCCGCCGCCATCCGGATGACGCCGCCGCGCCTGTTTTCGAAACGCCTGATCGACTTCCTGTTGCGTGGCGGTTTCTTCAACGCCAAGGACGCTGTAGTAGTCAATTCTCGAATCGAATTTCTGAATCGCCATCGCGGGTCATTATAGTTTTCTCGCAACCGCGAGCAACAGCGCGTTCGAACCTGCGCCGCCACTCGTGCTATATTCACGCGCATGCCAGCCACACCAAAAGATGCAGCCGCAATCATTCTGTTGAAAGACCGCGACGATCCTCATGTCTTCTGGGTCAAGCGAAGCACCAAGCTTCGTTTCATGGGAGGTTTTCACGCTTTTCCCGGAGGCCAGCTCGATAAGGAAGATGCCTCGATTGCGGTGACGGGTTGCGAAGGCGACGAAGCCGCGATGCGAGCTTGCGCGGTGCGCGAGTTCTTCGAAGAAGCCGGTGTGCTGCTTGCGCGCGGAACCCAGCGCTTGTCGCTCGAACAGATTGCGACGAAGCGCCAGGCGTTGAATGGCCAGTCCAGCTTCAAGCAAATCCTCGAAGAAGATAATCTCGAAATTGTCGCTTCGGACTTCGAACCCGCGGGAAGATGGGTCACTCCTCACTTCGCACCGGTGCGCTTCGACACGTGGTTCTTCCTGGCCTGGATGCCCAAAGCCCAGGAGGCACTCGTGGAAACCGGAGAGCTTGAAACCGGCGAGTGGATAAGACCCGCTGAAGCATTCGCTCGATGGAAGCGCGGCGAGATCATTATGGCGCCCCCAACACTTCACATCATTCAAACTCTCGCTTCGCACTCGAACCAAATCGATTCGTTATCGAGCGCGCTGACGGCGATACCTGAAGCGAGACACGGAATGGTGCGGCGCATTGAATTCAGGCCCGGCATTTTTCTCTTTCCTGTACGCACGCCAACGCTTCCTCCCGCGACTCATACAAATTGCTACATCATCGGCGGCGATGAAGTGATTGTCATCGATCCCGCATCTCCATACGAAGAAGAGCAAAAGGAACTCGACATATTTCTGGATGCGCTGATCGCCGAGGGACGCCGGGTGCGCGAGATCATCATCACCCATCTGCACGCGGATCACATCGGCGGCGCTGCATATTTGAAAGACCGGCTCGGTGTCCCGGTGCGGACGCATCGAGACACCGCTGAACGGATAAAACACACGGTCGGTGTTGACGGATTCATCGAAGACAACGAGTTGATTGAGATCGAAGGCGATCCGGGCTGGCGGCTTCGCGCGCTTCACACGCCGGGTCACGCGCGCGGGCATCTGTGCTTCTACGAGGAGATCACCGGCGCGATCATCACCGGCGACCTTGTCGTCGGCATAGGCACGGTTGTGATCGATCCGCCCGAAGGCAACATGAAGCATTACTTTGATTCGCTTCGGCGATTGCTCGCGTTGCCAAAGCTATCGGTGCTGTTTCCGGCTCACGGTCCGGCGATCGGGGCGGCTCGCGAGAAGATTCAGGAATACATCGAGCATCGAACGATGCGTGAAGACAAAATTCTCGCGGCGATCAAGGCCGGCGCGAGTGCGCCGCATGAAATCGTAGAGGCGGCGTATACCGATGTGAATCCGGCTATGTGGGGATTGGCGGAGAGGTCGACCGTGGCGCACCTGGAGAAGCTGGAGGAGGAGTCTCGGGTAGTGCGATCGGGCGACGGTTATCAGCCGGCTTAGTCAACTAAGAATCCTTGAACAAAATCGCAATCCCTCGAAACACGCTCGTCGTACTCTGCGGTTCAGCCGGGAGCGGCAAATCCACCTGGGCATCGAAGCATTTTCTTTCGACTCAAATCGTATCGTCTGACGAATGCCGCGCGCTCATCGTTGACGATCCCGCCAATCAAAGCGTGTCGGCTCAAGCCTTCGACTTGTTTCACTTCATTATTGAACAGCGATTAATGCTCGGGCGGCTGACCGTCGCGGACGCGACTAACTTGAAGCTCGAACATCGCCGGACCTTACTTCGAATCGCGAGCCGCAATCACTTCAATACGGCTGCGATCCTATTCGACGTGCCGATTGATATCTGTGTGAAACGAAACTCAACACGCAAACGCAGAGTCCCACAAGAGGCTCTGCTCATGCAGCGCGAGATGTTCGAAACTACGCTGTATTCGATTCGGCAAGAGAAGTTCGATTACGTCCACGTGCTGGATGCAATCACGCAATCGAACGTTGCCGTAAGGATCGGGCGCTATCTTAGTCGCCGGCCTCGATAACCGGTTCAGCAATTGGAGCTCCGCGCATCACCTTTCGCCAATGCACGATCGAATCCAACAGAACGATGACCATGCAGGTCATCATGATCGCGGTCAGCGTTGTGTTCAAATACCCGCGGAACATTGTTTCCGGCTTTGCTGCCTCAACAAGAAAGTTATCGCGGATCGACAGATACCCAGCCGTCAAGGTCGTCGTCGCCACGAACGCCAGCGGAGTGATCGTCACCCAGGCGTATTTCGCACGTCCGGAATTCATGATCACCGTCGTGCCTACGCATAACGCGATCGCCGCAAGCAACTGATTGGCTATTCCGAACATTGGCCAGATCGTTGAAATCGACCCCGTCCTGATGAAGTAAGCCCAGCCGCCCACGATCAGTGCCGACGTAACGACAGCGCCCGGCATCCAGTCCGGGCGTTCGAGCGGCTTATACACGCGCCCAAGAAACTCTCCCAACATGAACCGAGCCACGCGCGTGCCGGTGTCGATGGTCGTCAGAATAAACAGCGCCTCGAACATTATCGCGAAGTGATACCAGTACTTCATCAACCCGTTCATTCCCGGCAGTCCCGAAAAGATCTGAGCTATGCCCACGGCAAGCGTTACCGCGCCGCCCGTTCGCCCGCGCAGGTTCTTCTCGCCCGTTTGCTGAGTCAATTCCTCGAGCTTCTGCTCGCGAATGTCGAAGCCTTCGATGCTGTGCTCCTCGGCAAAGAACTGATACTTGGCGCGCGTAATATCCTGGCCCGGCGTAGCCTGCGCGACTACTGCCGGCGCATTAATCTTGGCCTGATCGACGTTGATCGCGAAGTAATCGCCCGGCAGAAGCGAGGTCGCCGCCACGAGAGCGATCACTCCCACCAGTCCTTCCATCAACATGCTGCCGTAGCCGATCATTCGTGCTTCGCTTTCACGGTCGAGCATCTTTGGCGTGGTGCCCGAACTTATCAACGAATGAAACCCGGAGATCGCGCCGCAAGCAATCGTGATGAACACGAATGGAAACAGCTTGCCGGGAATGATCGGGCCGCCGCCGGCGACAAACGGAGTCGTCGCGGGCATGTGCAAATGCGGGGCTACGAAAATCACGCCGATAATGAGGAACGCGACTGTGCCGATCTTCATGAACGAGCTGAGATAGTCGCGCGGACACAGCAGCATCCATACGGGCAGCACGGACGCGATGAAGCCGTAGCCGGCCATCATGTAGGTAATCGTGCTTTCAGAAAACGTGAAGCTCGCAGCAAGCGACGACTCAGAAATCCTTCCTCCGATGATCACGGCCGCGAACAAACCGATCACGCCGATGATCGTTGCTTCGGCGATCTTGCCCTTGCGGAAGCGATACATGTACAGGCCCATGAAAAGCGCGAGCGGAATCGTGAAGCCAACAGTGAACGTACCCCACGGGCTCTCGCCGAGCGCTTTGACGACAACCAGCCCGAGTCCAGCGAGCGCGATCACGACGATGAACATGATCGCGATGCCGGTCATCAACCCTGACAACGGGCTTATCTCAGTCCGCGCGATTTCCGCAAGTGACTTGCCACGCCTGCGCACGGATGACGCGAGGATGATGAAGTCGTGCACGGCTCCGCCGAGAACGACTCCGATCACCAGCCACAACAACCCTGGTAGGAATCCGAATTGCGCGGCAAGCACGGGTCCCACGAGCGGGCCGGCCCCCGAGATCGCGGCGAAGTGATGGCCGAACAACACCCACTTATTGGTCGGGTAGTAGTTGTGGCCGTCGTTCATCGTATGCGCCGGAGTCTGGCGGGTATCGTCGAGGACCATCACTCTTGCCGCGATAAAGGCGCTGTAATAGCGATAGGCGATCGCCAGGACGCAAAGCACGCCAATCATGATCGGAAGTGCGCTCATGCAGTCTCCTCCGAGGGTCGATGGATTGTTTGGATTTGCAATTCGACGCTGATGCTACGAAATAGATTAATGACTGTCAAACGGCAGTGCGTCAGATTCCCGAGATCAATTCCCGTAGCGACCATGAAAGCACTGGTAATACCATCCACGGCAGTGGGTGGATTGTTCACCACAGCCTACAAAGGGCGGATCTCGTCTTCCGGTCTTGCCTCTACCTCTCTCCCCTCGCGTTTGCGAGGGAGACAGGTAGAGGCAGAACAACAAAAGAGGGACCTCGGCTCGGCTCGTAGGTTGGGCTTAACTATCCACCCACTGCCGTGGGTGGGATTCGCGCGTTATTTTCTGACGGCTCGTTTAAACATAAACCCCTGCGCGCATCCGTTTTTTGGACACTAGACTTGACTTGGGTCGACAGACTAAGTATGTTAGTGCTTACTAACTTTGATACGGGTACCCATAGTTATGACATCACCAGTTCTCCCGAGAAGTCATTCTGTCCGGATGCCTGCCGAAAATCGGCGGCTTCAAATCGTCGCGATCGCGGCTGAGCTCTTCTCGCGGAAGGGTTTCAGCGGCACGACCACCAAAGAGATTGCGGACCACGCCGGTGTCAGCGAAGCAATAATATTCCGGCACTTCGCCACAAAGGACGATCTGTATCGCGCGATCCTGGACTACAAGGTCAACCAGGCAACCGAACGCATGAAGAAAGACCTGAACGAAGCCGCGAGCCGCAAGGATGACGACGCCTATTTCGGGTCGCTCGCTTACGACATGCTGGAGTTTCACACCAGGGACCGAACCTTCATGCGACTGCTGCTGTTCAGCGCGCTCGAAGGTCACGACCTCTCGGAGATCTTCTTCAATTCAACTGCACGCGATATGAGGAACCATATCCGCCGCTATATCAAACAGCGAATCGCCGACGGAGCGTTTCGGCGTGTTGATACGGCGCTGGCCGCTCGCGCTTTCGTGGGAATGGTGCTGAATCAGGCTCAGGTTCGAAACATTTTTCACGATGACGATCTCAAGCTCTCTAATCGCCAGATGGCTGACAAATTCGTCGATCTGTTCCTGGCCGGCATCCGCAACCCCAACGCGAGTCAATCAGCCGAGTAAACAAGAACCCACTCATACATATCAGGTGTTCAAATGAAACTGATCTCAAACCGAAAACTACTGGCCGCCTCTTCTATACTGTCAATCGCATTGCTTGCCTCGTGCTCCAGCAAGAGCAAGGAATCCGCGGCGCGGGCCGACGCGAAGGTAGAGCCGGGGGCGGCGATTCAGGTTTCAACCGCGCCGGTTGTCGAGCGCAGCACCAATCGCGGCGTCGAAGTCGTCGGGTCGCTCGAGGCTCAGGACGAGGTAACGGTTTCGAGCCAGGCTTCGGGAAATCTTGAATCGATAAGCGTCGATCTCGGAAGTCCCGTCAGCCGCGGTCAGGTGATTGCCCGGATAGACCAGCGTGAGCTGAAACTCAAGCGCGATCAGGCCGAAGCCGCTCTTCATCAGGCGGAAGCAAAGCTGGGCATCACGCGAGACGGAAAAATCGATCCGCAAAAACAACCGGATGTGCGGCAGGCAGTCGCGGGTCTCGAGCGTGCGCGTTATGACCTGACGGCCGCCAAGAAGCTCTTCGATGCGGGGACCATCTCTAACCAGCAGTACGATGTGTATCAGAAAACCGTCGAGCAGGCGGAGGCGCGATATCAGGCGTCACTCGAAAATGTTCGCAACCTGGAAGGGATAATCGAAGAAAAGCGCGCGGCACTCGACCTTACAAAAAAGCAGCTTGCGGACTCGGACATAATTTCGCCGCTCAGCGGCGTCGTTAAAGAGAAGACGGCATCGCGCGGTGAGTATCTTCAGCCCGGGAAACCCGTGGTCACGATCGTTCAGATCAATCCGCTCAGGCTCAGGCTTGAAGTGCCCGAGACGTTTGCCGCCGGGATTGCCAAAGGACAAGTCGTAACCCTGAAGGTCGATTCGTTTGCGGACCGCGAGTTCAAAGGCGTGATCAAGCGAATCAATCCTTCGATGGATGAGAAGAGTCGTTCGCTGATGGCGGAGGCCGAGGTCGCCAATCCCAACGCGCTGCTCAGGCCGGGAATGTTCGCGCGCTCGCAAATCGTTTCGAACTCGAAAACGATGGCGCTGATGGTGCCCGAAAAGGCGGTTGTGTCGCTCGCCGGAGTGACCAAGATTTTTGTACTGGAAGGCAGCGTCGCGGTTGAGCGAGTCGTAAGACTCGGCGCGCGAGACGGCTCACTGGTCGAGATACTGGAAGGCGTGAAGCCCGGTGAACGGGTGATCACCAGCAACGCTGAACAACTTCACGACGGCTCCGCGGTGGCTGCCGGGTAACTTGTACGGGCGGCCCTCCGTGGCCGCCCCTCTTTCAAATCCCAACGAGCTTGCAATCAGGGCGGCCACGGATGGCCGCCCGTACAAGCAACGGGAAGAGGAGTTATGCAAAAGCTTGCTGAGATATGCATCAAGCGTCCTGTATTCGCGACCATGCTCGGAGTCGCGCTGATCGTCATTGGCGGCTACGCTTACATGAAACTGGGAGTCGATCTTTTTCCAAAGGTCCAGTTCCCTACCGTCACAGTGACGACAACCCTTCCGGGCGCGTCCCCCGAAGAGATTGAAACACAGATAACCAAACGCATCGAAGAAGCGGTCAACACGATCGAAGGAATCGACGAGATGCGCTCGGTCTCGGCCGAAGGCGTGTCTCAGGTATTTATCACGTTTGTGCTCGAACGTCCGACAGATTCCGCGGCGCAGGACGTTCGCGATCGGATCAACCGCGTTCTCAAGGATCTTCCCGAAGACGTAGAGCCGCCGGTGATCGACAAGCTCGACGTCGACGCGCAACCCGTTATGTCGCTGGCAGTATCGGCTAAACGCAGCCTTCGCGAGACCACCGAAATATCCGACAAGCGCATCAAGCAAAACATCGAGTCGCTGGGGGGCGTCGGCCAGGTGCGATTCATCGGCGACCGCAAACGCGAAGTCCAGGTATACATCGATCCAAAGAAACTGAGTTCTTACAATCTGACGATCGATCAGGTCCGGCAGGGTCTCGCGACTCAGAACGTCGAGATACCCGGCGGTAGAATCGATCAGGGTGCGAAAGAACTGACGCTGCGCACGCTCGGGCGAGTTGAACGCGTCGAAGATTTCAACAATCTGATTATCACCTACATCGGCAACGCGCCGGTTCGCGTACGCGACATAGGCTACGTTGAAGACGGCGTCGAGGAGCCGCGCACGGTTGCGCGGCTCGACGGGACACAAGCCGTCGTCATGGAGATCCGCAAACAGTCCGGAACGAACACGGTGCAGGTCGTGGACGCCGTAAAAGCCCGGCTCGCTCAACTTCAGACGTCGCTTCCGCCGGATTTTCAGATTCAGGTAATTCGCGATCAATCCACGTTCATCAAGGGATCATTTGAAGCCATTCAGGAGCACCTGATCCTTGGCGCATTGTTCGCGGCGCTCGTAGTCCTTCTGTTCATTCGAGACCTCAGATCAACGATCATCTCGAGCATAGCGATTCCAACGTCGATCATCGCGACCTACGCATTGATGTGGTACCTGGATCTGACGCTCAACAACATCACGATGCTGGCTCTTGTCTTATGCGTCGGAATTGTGATCGACGACGCGATCGTCGTCCTGGAAAACATCTATCACTACATCGAAGAGAAGGGGTTGCCGCCGATTCAGGCAGCGCGAGAAGGAACACGCGATGTCGGACTGGCGGTGATGGCGACGACCTTCTCGCTTGTGATCATCTTTTTGCCATTGGCGTTCATGAGCGGCGTCGTTGGGCGATTCATGGGCGGCTTCGGTTGGACGGCGGCGTTCGCGATCATGGTTTCGCTATTCGTGAGCTTCACATTGACCCCGATGCTGGCTTCCCGGTTCCTGAAGAAGAACCTCGGGAAAAAAGAAGGGCACACCTCGAAGGATTCAAAGCTGTACATCTACATCGACCGGCCTTACACCGCGATGTTGAAGTGGTCGCTGGCGCATCGCGCGGTGATCATGATCGTCGCGTTCGGTGTGATGATTTCGACATACTGGTTGTTTGGAATGATCGGCAAGGACTTTCTGCCCGAGGACGACCAGGCGCAGATGGAGGTCACGCTTCGTTTGCCCGAGGGCACGTCGCTCGATGAAACCGACAAGTTCGTACAGGACGTAACGAATCGAATGCGAAGCGATTTGCCCGGCGGAGTGATCGATCACGTGCTGACGACGGTTGGCGGCGACCAGCAGCAACGAGTAAACCGCGCTTCGATATTCTTCGAGCTGATTCCGATGGACAAGCGCAAACAGACACAGCAGCAGATCATGCAGATCACCCGCGCGTGGCTCGGGCAATACAAACAGGTGCATCCGGCGGTGCAAATCCCTTCACCCGTTTCGAGTGGAAACGCAAACGCCGATGTCGTGTTTGTGATTCGCGGACCCGACATCGCGAAGCTTCATGAGTATTCGGATGGCGTAATGGAAATTCTCCGCAATACACCCGGCGCCGTGGACGTCGATACGTCGCTCGAAGAGGGAAAGCCCGAGGTTCGAGTTCACATCAACCGGGATAAGGCCGGCGACATGGGTGTGTCGGTCAGCTCAATTGCCGGTGCGTTGCGCACGATGGTCGGCGGCCAGGTGGTTTCGTCATATCGCGAAGGCGATGATCGCTATGAACTGCGGCTGCGTGTAGATGAGAGCTATCGCAATAGCGCCGAGAGCATTTCACAGCTTTATGTTCCATCGAGCCGCGGTGGGAATGTCAGGCTCGATAGTCTGGTCGCGTTGGACCAGGGCACGGGTCCGGCACAAATCGATCGCTACAACCGCCAGCGCCAGAGCGTGATTACTTGCAACGTAGCGAAAGGACACGCGGCCTCGCAGGTAATGGCGAACCTGAGCGCGAAGCTTCCCGAGCTACATTTGGATCACGCGTATGATGGGAGCTTCAGTGGAAGATCCCGGGAGATGGGGCGCGCGGCCGGCGCCTTCCTCGGAGCATTCGCCCTGTCGCTGGTGATGATGTACATGATTCTGGCCGCGCAGTTTGAAAGCTTTATTCATCCTCTGACGATCCTCTTGAGTCTGCCGCTTTCAATTCCGTTCGCGGTGATTTCGCTGCTGGTGACCGGGCAGAACTTCTCGATCATCTATTCGTCGATCGGCGTGTTGATGTTATTCGGGATCGTCAAGAAGAATTCGATTCTGCAGATCGATCACACGAATAATCTCAGGCGCAAACAGGGCTTGCCCAGATATGACGCGATTCTTCAGGCGTGCCGCGATCGAATGCGGCCAATTCTGATGACTACCTTCGCGCTGGTTGCCGGGATGATTCCAACCGCGTTCGGCACCGGGCCCGGGTCGGGTTCGCGCCGTTCAGTTGCAATCATGATCATCGGTGGGCAGTCGCTGTGCTTGCTGCTGACGTTGCTGGTGACGCCGGTGGCTTATTCATTATTCGATGATGCCGCGGAATCGAGTGTGTGGGGAAGGATCGGTCGCGGAGCGCGCTGGCCTTTCGCCTGGGCAAGGCGAAAGGCAGCGCAAGCGACGTCGATGTTTCTGGGGCTCTTCAAGTAGCCCGAAGTGATCAGCGATTTGCGGGCTGCTCGGTTTGCGGCGGCGAGCTGCTGGGAATCCGTTTTGCGATGTCGTTGAAGATCACGAAGCCCATCAGCAGCATCAGCATAACCAGGCCAACCTGCATCATCCGCTCCTTGATGCGAAGGCTCAGCGTCATACCAAACACGCCCAGGAAAGCTTCAAGTGCGAGCATGAAGATCAGTCCGCCGTCGAGCACGGGGATGGGAAGCAGATTGAATACGCCGAGATTCAGCGAGAGTATCGCCATCAACCTGAAGACCTGAAGCGAACCCTCCTGCGCGGCCTGACCGACGATCTGAGCGATGCCGACCGGGCCCGTCAGCGTATCCTTGGCCGAGCGCTTGCCGGCGAACACCTGAGCGAGCGCGGTCTTCGTGAGTTGCACGACGCGAATGTTCTCATCGACTGAGTACTTGATTGCCGCAAGCGGATTGAGCCGCTGATTGATCATCTCGCGGCCGGTGATCGATTGAGTAAATCCCAATCGAAGCTCGCCCTCGTCGATTCGCGGCGTCGCCTGAAGGTCCAGTGTCCCGTCGTTTCGCCTGATGGTAAGAGTCAGCGGCTTGTCGATGCTTTCGCGGATTGCCTTGATGATAGCGAGCTGGCCGTACTCGCTTTGCTCGATGCGAGTGCCGTTGACCGCGATAATGTTATCACCGGATTTCAAACCAGCAACGTCCGCGGGTTCGCCGGGTTTAACATCTCTGACGGTAATTCGCTCATCGTCAGCCTTCAGCCCCGAAAAACCGATCTTTTCCTTATCGAATGAACGGCCATCCACACGAAGGGCAATCTCTTTCGTCTCTCCGTGGCGATTTATGATCACCGGCAATTGCTGCTCAGGATTTACCGCAACGTGATCTTCAACTTGTTGCCAGTTCGGATTCTGAATTCCGTCAATCTTCTGGATCAGGTCGCCCGGTTCAACGCCGGCCTTTTCAGCGGGCGAGCCCGGCTCAACTGCTTTCACAATCGCGGGCTTGTCGAGATATGCCGGAACTTCATGATGCATCATCGCAATGGCGGCCGGAATCGCGAGCGCCGTCAGGATGTTCATAGCCGGGCCCGCGACTGCGACGCAGAAGCGCTGCCATTTTGGCTTTGACATGAATTCGTATTCAGCTCCCGTTCGCTGCTCATCCAGGTTTTCGCCCGCCATCTTGACGTAGCCGCCCAGCGGAATGAGGCTGACGCGATAATCGGTATCGCCTTTCTTCACACCCCAAAGCCGCTTGCCGAACCCCACGCTGAATACATCGACTCGAATCTTGAAGAACTTCGCTACGATGAAATGACCAAACTCGTGAACCACAATCATGCCGCCCAGCACGAGCACGAATACGATCAGCATTTGTATATAATATCCCAAAACCAATCTCCCTTTTTCTGAGCCGCACCGTTATCACAACCTTCGAGCACGACTCGCTCAAGTCTATCCTACGCCCCTGAACGTGTCCATCTTCGTGCCACAGTTTCACAGCCGCGCGATTTTCCGACGCGCGTTCGCCAGAGCTTCACCGGACACGCTATAATCCGAAACTTCACATCAGCCATCAGGCTGGCTATCACACTTGAACAGGAGCCACTATGCAAGCATTGGTCGGAATAATAATGGGATCGAAATCGGATTGGGAAACGATGTCGCACGCGGCGGCGACGCTTGAAACGCTGGCGATTCCGTTCGAGGTTCGGGTGCTTTCTGCCCATCGAACGCCGGATCAGCTTTTCGAATACGTCGAGTCCGCCGACGGACGCGGGATCGAGGTGCTCATCGCGGCAGCGGGCGGAGCGGCGCACCTGGCGGGAGTGGCCGCGGCCAAAACGCTTCTGCCGGTGCTGGGAGTTCCGATGGAGTCGAAGTCCTTAAAGGGGTTGGACTCGCTTTTGTCGATGGTGCAGATGCCCGCGGGGATTCCCGTAGCCACGCTCGCGATAGGAAAACCCGGGGCGATCAATGCGGCGCTTTTCGCGGCGGCGATATTGGGCGTTAAGCATTCCGAGTTTCGCGAGGCGATCGGGAGGTATCGAAAGGAGCAGGCCGAGGCGATCCTGGCGCATCCGGACCCGCGTGAACCCTAGCGTGCTTGTGGAGGCTTGATCTGAGCGGTCGGGATGGAGTCTTACTTGGCGGGTTCTGCAATTTCCGCTCGCAGGAACTGGTCGAGTAACTCGGCGTATTTGGCGCTTCGGTCGGCGATCTCTTCCTCGGTTTCCTTCATCTCGCGCTTCGATTGATAAAGCTCATCCGCAATTTGAATGGCCGCCAGTATCGCGACTCGCAACGAGTCAACGGTCATCGTCGCGTGCGCGATTTCATTCATGCGCCGGTTCACGTGTTCCGCAAGCTCCTGAATGTACTCGGAGTCGTGAGTGCTTCGAAGCGTATAGGTCTGATTGTAAATCACGACCTTATGCGATTGGCTCGGATTGTTATCCATAGTCACCATTCGCGCCGGAGGTTCAGGCCGGGCGCGCCGCCGTCATTTCTTCGCCGCTTCGGCCGCGTCTACCTCGAGCACCGCGATGGCATCGAGCATACCTTCGACCTTCAGCTTGATTGCGTCGCGCTCGGTTAACAATCGTTCTACATGCAGCTCGAGGCGCTGCTTATCATCGCTCGAACGGCTCAGCTCGCGCCGCAGCGTCAGCACCTCACGTTCGAGCGCCTCGCGTTCCTGCCGCTCACGCTTGAACTGCTCAATCGTGCGATAGATCTTATCTTCGAGGTGTGAGAACTTTTCAAGACCGTAGATTCCGCTCACCTGGCCTCCTGCCGGTTTCGGGTTTAGAGTTCAGCGTTCCGGGTTTCCGGTTCGTTGTTTTGTGGGTTACAAGTTACGCTCGCAAACGACGCTGAACCCGCAACCCTGAACCCGAAACCCTATCGTAGTTGTGCGTCAAAGCGCTGCTCGAGCGAGGACCTTACTCGTTCGTGCATTCCGGCCAGCTCTTCGTCCGTCAACGTGCGATCTTCGCTTCGATACGTGACCCGAAAGGCCAAAGATCTAAAACCATCCTGCATCTCTTTTCCTTTGTAAGTGTCGAAGAGTCGCACTGAAACGATCTCGGCAATTCCCAGATCTTTGACTGCGCTTTCAATCTCTCCCCACCTAACCCTGTCCGGAACCAGAGCCGATATGTCGCGCGACGCGGTCGGGAATCTTGACAACGCCGCGAAACGAACCTGGTCAGCCGGTAAAGCGAGGAGCATATCGAACGCGATCTCGCCTACAAAAACCGGCTGGCGGAACTTGTAAAGAGAGGCCACTCGCGGATGAAGACGGCCGAACCGCGCTACCTCAACACCGTCACGCGAAAGCACCGCCGACTGTCCAGGATGCAGGTATTCTACACTGGCTCGATCAATTGTAAAGCCGGAGACGTTCAACGCTCCCAGCACTACTTCTACGGCGCCCTTCACATCAAAGAATTCGAGCTGTCTGTGGTCACGCCAATCATCCGCTACCGCCGACCCGGTCATTGCGATGCCCAGCGCTTCACTCTCTCGAGGACGCCCAGCGCCTGAGCCAGGCAGGAAGACGCGGCCGATTTCGAACAGCTTCACATCGCGTGAGCCTTGATTGAAGTTGTGCTGCACCGCGTCCAGGAGGCCCGTGACGAGCGACGCCCGCATCTCGGACTGATCGACGTCAATGGGATTCAACAGCGTCGGCGCAGGAGTATCCGGGGGCCGAAAGAGGCGATCCCGCTCGCCGCTGACAAAGCTGAATGAGTACGCTTCATCGAAGCCCAGCCCCGTCAGAGCGCGCCTCACGTTGCGGCGCTCTCTGTCACCGGCAAGATACTTCCCTGCCCCGCTCCACGCAGGCAGGGTCACGTCAACACGGTCGTAACCGACGTGCCGCGCGACTTCTTCGACAAGGTCTTCTTCACGCAAAATATCTATCCGAAACGACGGAGCCTCGGCGCGCAACGTCTTATCGTTCGCATTGACCTCTACCTTGAACTGCAACGCTCGCAGTATGTCGGCCGCTTGTTCGATCGACGGCTTCAGTCCGGTTAGCCGTTCAACGCGCGACTCACGCAACGCGACGGCGTCGCGTGTTATTTGCGCCGGATACACATCGATCGCGCCCTTCAAAATTGTTCCGCCTGCAATCTCGGCTATCAACTCGGCAACTCGATCGGCGGCGCGTACCTGAGCTTCGAAATCGACGCCGCGCGCAAATCTGTACGAAGCTTCGGTGTCCATCCCGAGTGCCCTCGCGGTGTGTCGAATCGACGCCGGGTTGAAGTAAGCGCTTTCAATCAGCACATCAGTGGTCCGGTCGTTGATTTCGGTGTCCGCGCCGCCCATCACTCCGGCGATGGCGACGGCACGATCCGCGTCGGCGATGACCAGCATCTCTGGAGCAAGCTCTCGCTCGAATCCGTCGAGCGTCGTGATTCGTTCGCCGGGCCGCGGACGCCGAACGATGATGCGATGGCCGTGCAGCAGATTCAAATCGAAGGCGTGAGTGGGTTGGCCCATCTCGAACATCACGTAGTTGGTTATGTCGGCAATGTTGTTGACCGAGCGCTGTCCTATCGACTCCAGCCGCTCGGCCAGCCATTTCGGCGACGGCCCGACTTTCACGCCCTTAACAATCCGCGCGGCGTATCGAGGACACAGGTCCGGATCGAGAATTTCGACGGTCGCAACCGACTCGGCATTCGTATCGCCTTCACTAAGCACTATCGCCCGATGAGTCAGGGAGGTGCCGCACACAAGCGCGGCTTCGCGGGCTATGCCGAGATGCGAAAGCGCGTCGGGTCGATTCGAAGTCAAATCGAAATCGAGAATATGATCGTCGCGAGTGGGGTCGATGCCTTCGACCGCGAGTCCCGTCATCGTCAGCCGCTCGGCCAGTTCTTTTGGATTCAGCGTCAGCGACACAAGCTCGCCCAGCCACTTATAACTGATCTTCATCGATTATCACCGGCATCAAAGAAAGCACGGATTCTAGCAGCCGCTCGGACTCGAAGGCAAAGATCAGCGCCTTTCGCCTCGTCGTCTTTGCGAGGAATCGCGCGATCTACAACAACGATGAACATTATCCAGATAAACGCCGCGGCATAGCCTGCCACAACATCACTCGGATAATGCACGCCAAGATAAATCCGCGAAACTCCGATAGCCAGTATCAGGACACTCGCCATCGCCCAAACCGTGATGCGAACCGTTCGGCTCTTGCTGCGCCGAGAGATCAAGGCGGCCATACTCGAATAAAAACAGAAACTCATCAACGCGTGCCCGCTCGGAAAGCTGTAGGAATTTGGCGCCGTTATGTCGAAGAACGGTAGAGGCCGCGTGCGATGAAAGCTGGCCTTGAGCACCTCGTTCAGCAAGCTCGATCCCACAATCGCTGCTGTAAGCAGTATCATCGCTCGATAATTCTTCTTCACGAAAAACCCGACGCCGACAACGAGGCTCAGGCTGAACAGAACAACCGGCCCGCCCAGGATTGTCACGCCTCGCATCGCCAAGGTCACCGCGGGAGATGCGACCCGGTGGATGCCGGAACGGGCCCAATCGTCAAATCGCGCCGCATCGCCTTCCGCCATCTCATCAGCCAGGCTTGCGAAGAAGATCAAAGCTCCGTCAGCAAAGACGAGTCCGGCAAGTAGCGTCAGGCCCAGCCGTTTGCGGAATCCTTTTAGCTTAGCCGCAAAGATCATCTTAGTCGGCTGTGCCGAATTCATTCCTCATTCATTGTTATTACGTCGTCTTCATAGACGCGACCAGCCCGAACTCACGCGACGAAAGCGATCCGTGTGCGCCGTCACGAATGTTTCCTGCGACGGTTGCCACTCTAATCGTTCAATGAGTATCTCGATTGAAGTATCGGCCCGGGACACACGAATGACATTGAAAGAATTTGATTCGCCTCTTGCACGAGTGGAGGTCGCGGTTCCAGCCTGAACAACAAGCGCCGCGCGTGCGCCCAATTTGTATCGCTTCGCCGTCTCACCCGCGTGGCCTACGTGCAGATGCCCGGCGAGAAACACATCGGCTCCACAAGTCGAAAGTTCCATTCTGGCCATACGAGCTCGGCCGACGAGCTCTCGATCATCGTGCCCGTCCGGCAGATCGAACGGGTGATGCGTGACCAGAATCTTGATGACCTCAGGGTCAAACGCACAGAATCTCTCCCGCAGCCATGCAACCTGCGTCCGGTTGATGCGCCCGCCTTTGATTGTCAGCGATCGGGCTGTGTTTACTCCAAGCACCGCGATCTCGTCGTCGGCGTAGAAGGGCCGCAGGTCGTCCGTGATGTAGCGGCGATACTTGTCGAGCGGGCGTGCGAACCGCGCGAACACATTGTGCAAAGGGATATCGTGATTCCCGGGCACTACGATCTGAGGTACAGGGAGCGAATCCAGGAAGGTGCGAGCCGCTTTGAATTGTTGTGACCTGGCGCGCTGCGTGAGGTCACCGGAAACTGCGACAACATCAGGCTTAACGTCGTTGATGGCGTGAATGAGCGGAACGATGATCGCTTCGTTGACCGCGCCGAAGTGAATGTCGGACAAGTGAACGACGGTTCTCATCACCGCTCCTTAACTTCCTGAGCGAACCCGGGCGCCGGCACAATCACTTTCAGCGCCGCGGGCCGTACACGATAGCGAAGCGGCGGTTTCATCATCGTCACTTCGCCATCAGTGGCGACGCGAATTCGTCCGCGTCTGGTCTCTATCGAGAACTGTGTCGCGCGCATCGCAACGAATTGCTCAGCATTCTCGACGCGCCCAATGAGCGCCCGCAACCCGAGTCCCACGAGCCCGAGCCGCCTCATGCGATGAGAGAAGTAAAGGCTCAGCTCGCCGGCGTCCAGCCGCGCACGCCGGCCAATATTGAAGTTCTCCATTTCGTATTCATTGTTGCCTACGAACACAAAAGGAGACCGGCTTGAGATCTCCTTCCCATCGACGCTCAAGCGGACGTCGAGAAACGGATATCGCCGCATTACGCTGAATGCCGCCCAGACAAATGCCGGCCACTTGCCGTGTCCGAGGCGCTGCTTTTGTTCTCGCTCGTGCACGAGGCGCGGATAAAGACCAAGACTCGAGTTGTTGAGGAAGAAATGTCCGTTGACTTCGCCGACATCAACCGGGACCACGTGATTTGCGACGATGTTCTTCACCGCGCCCTGCAGATCAAGCGGAATCTTCAAATCCTTTGCAAAGTGGTTGAGCGTTCCGAGCGGCAACACTCCGAGAGTCTTGTCGGTATCAATCAGAGCCGATGCGACTGCATTGATCGTCCCGTCGCCACCCCCGGCGACGACAGTCCCGGCGTCGCCGTTAGCAGCGCGTTCCGCGAGTCCAACGAGTTGTTCGCCGCTACCAGCCGGCGATATGTGCGCGTCAATACCGCTCTGATTGAAAAGGTTCGCGAGATGGTCACGAATCTCTTCTTTCCCGGGGCCACCCGACGAAGCATTGATGATTACTTCGATTATCGTCGGCACCTTTTGCTGTCGATTATGGTCCTTCATCGCGCAAAATTACTTCCTACCATTTGATCAGAGACAAGCGATAATCGGGGATTAAGGACTTTCTATCTCTTGTTTGAACAGCAAAGACTAATTGGCTCTCTTAGTATGCCTCGAGGTGCCTCAAAGAGTTGAGGCCACGAAATCGGATTAATTGTTTATTTAATCCGATAACCTCCCTCCTCGTTATTAAAAATCCAACCAACCACTTCACCGATTCTGATCTCTTCGCTTCGATAAGCCTCCATCGTGATGGCCGCCGAACCCTGCCGGTGAATCGTTTGAGCCGATCTCAACATCGCTCGAAATCGCTGCTGCCAACGCTCGATATTCGACGCTCTCAAATCGAGCCAGCCGCGCTCAGCCCATTCATCTATCGCCGCTTCGGTCACCGGCATTTTGGTTTGTCCCGCATATTCCGGGACGTTGATCCGAGGTCCTCGAACCAGGCGGTCACCTTCGGGCGGTAGAATCGGTATGCCGATCGAGACGATCGTATTTCGGAGCGCGTGGTTGCGTTGCAGATAACTCCACAGCGAGCGGGAAATCTCGTCCGGACTCTGCTCGGATACCTCCTGAAGCGTTTTGTATTTCGTCTTCAGCAGGTGCGCTTCGTACAAAAGCTTTGTAAGCTTCGGAGGCCCAAGCTCGCCCGTGGCAATCGAATGCGAATTCGTCTCGTGCTCGAGCCTTCGCATCGCTTCGATGGCCGAGCCGCGCAGGTAACCCGCTCGATAACTCGGAGTCATTATTGCCGAATCGATCGCCGCAATCACATCGACTCCGGTGTTGCGGCCTTTAATCTCGAGCACGACGTTCGACGCGATTTCCTCCGGAGTAACGAACTCCATCTGATTGATCGAAGTCACCGCTTCGAACTCGCCTCGCGCGAAAAACCCGTTCTCACCGGTATCCACGCCGACCATCTCGAGCGCGCCGAGTTTCTTGAATTCATCGCCCGGGATTGAAAGCTCGATCTCGCCATCGAAGTGCTGCGTTCGCGGCGCGTACATGAAGACCGGCGTGTTGTCGCGATGATGAGTGAGCGGCTGATACGTCACTTTTTTGTAGCCGATCATCGCGCCCGGTTTGATCTCTTTTACGATCGGGCCGCCCGGCGTACGCGCCATCAAAAACATCAACCCGGTGTGCGCGAATCCGATCGCGGTCTTGGACATCAGCTTTGCCGAGGGCTTGTCTTCGCCGTGCGTGTATGGAATGTTCAATCCCATGCCGCCGGTGCCGGTGGTTCCGACCTTAACGTAGGCTCGCGTCCCCACCTGGACCATCGCGCGATATATCAATTGTGTATGCCGAATGAGTTGCGGAATAGACTGAGATAAGAGCAGCGTTTCAAACGTGCGCTCCAGCCGCGCGCGCTTGTCCCAAATCGGTTTCAGATCGTGCTCGGAGATTCGCTCGCCGATGTAGTCGAGCGAGTTTCGAACCTCAATCGATGTCGTGTAAACGTCCTGATAGCTGATGCCGGACGCCGTGTTGACGCAGTCGATCAGCACATCGGCGCCGTGTTCGCGAACAGCGGCCGCAAGCATTGACCGTTCGTAAGCCCCGTCGAGCGGGCCAAACAAATCGTCGTAAAGCGCGCGACGGCGAGCGGGACTCGCAAGCAGCTCTTCGCGATCGGCCCGGGCAAGTTCTGATCGTACAAAAATGTTGCCCCAAAGCTCGACGAATTTGATCGCCCGGAATTCCTTGCGAAGCTCGCGAGTCAACTCGCGCACTTCTTCTTGAAACAGTGACGCGATGACGATCTTTTCTGGCTTGAGCTGGCGGGCTACTTGAAATGAAATCTGCGTGCCGACGAGTCCGGCGCCACCGAGGATGAAAACGGTCTTATCGAGTGGTTGATATGCTTCTTTGGGCATTCTCTTGAGGGTTCCGGGTTCAGTGTTCCGAGTTCAGGGTTTGTGTGTCCTAACGCCCTTGCGCTGAACGGCCGCCACAGCCGGTATTGCTCCAGCGGCTTGTTAGCCGGCTTGATCGGCAAAGTCATTCGCCCCGAAGGGCGGAGACAACATCGGAACGACCGCGCTCCCGCGCTTCCGCCAGCCACTCTGGCTCGACAACGGCGCCACCACGAACGAGATAAGCGACAACCTCACGGTGATGCCCGTGGTCCGCGGCTGGCGGTCGCTCACCCCATCCGTGAAGCGCCCAGCCGAGAGGCGTCGATTTCCACTTCTCGTCTTTGACGTCCACGGGCGCTCCCTTTTCGAGCAGGCGATTAACCAGAACGCTGTTACCAATCGTGGCGGCCCAATGGAGCGCCGTCTCTCCAAAGAGCCCTCGCAAGTCGGGACGCGCTCCAGCGTCGAGCAGCAACAGGCCGACTTCAGTCGCGCCCAAGCTGGCAGCTGCGTTCAGGGGATCGCCGTTCTCATGGTCGATGTCTGCTCCACTTGCGATGAGCGCCTGCGCCAGCCGCGCAGCCGTTTCATCCCTGAGCGTACCGTCGAATACCTTGTCGCAAACAAAATGCAATGGCTGCGTCACGATCTCATCGTTCTTTCCCCAGCGTATCGGCGTGTTCGCCCATGCCGGGTCAGTTGCCAGCGCCTTTTGCAGTGCTGCAACGTCACCGGCTTCGATGATGGTTCTGATGTCCATGCCGCTTGTAGAATCCGCTTAACAATTCCTTAGCCTGGGACCTTTGAACCCGGAACTCTGAACACTAAACCTGAACTTATTTAACCGAACTGTTCAAGGAATCGAAGGTCGTTCTCAAACAACAATCGAATGTCATCGATGTCGTACATCAATCCGGCCATCCGATCGATACCCAGCCCGAATGCGAAGCCGGAGAATTCCTCGGGATCGATTCCCACCTTCTCCAGCACGTTCGGATGAACCATTCCGCTTCCGCCCAATTCGATCCAACCCGAACCCTTGCACACACGGCATCCGGAGCCTCCGCAGACGTAACAACTGAAGTCGACTTCAGCAGACGGCTCGGTGAACGGGAAGTAAGACGGGCGAAACCGGGTTCTGACGCTCGCTCCAAACATCATCTCGACGAACTTCTGCAACGTTCCTTTAAGATCGGCGAGTGTGATATTGCGATCGACGTTCAGGCCTTCGACCTGGAAGAACATCGGGTTGTGAGTCGGGTCGGGCGTATCGCGTCTGAAAACGCGGCCGGGCGCGATCACTCTCAGCGGCGGCTTCTGACGCTGCATCGTGTGTATCTGAACGGTAGAGGTCTGGCTTCGCAGCGCGAGATCTTCCGAGACATAAAACGTATCGGCGGAATCGCGCGCCGGGTGGCCCGGAGGAATATTGAGCGCATCGAAGTTGTAGAAGCTGGTTTCGATCTCGGGTCCGTCTTCGACCGAATAGCCCATCGACACAAATACGTCTTCGATTCTCTGCCGAACTAGCGTGAGAGGATGCAAGTGCCCGTGTCTGGGCCGGGTGCCGGGAAGGGTGACATCGATTCGTTCGCGCTCGAGAGCTTTGGTTTCCGCCTCGCCTCGAAACTGTTCGCCGAGCCGAGCAATCTCGGCTTCGACTTCCGCGCTGATTTCATTGACCTGGCGCCCGAATTCGCCGCGTGCTTCTGGCGCCAGTGAACCGATGCGTTTCTTCTCGGCGATGATCAGCCCGGCCTTGCGGCCGAGGTACTTGTCGCGCAACGCACTGAGCGCTTCGGCATTTGAAACAGACTTCGCGTCAATGGCGAACTGATCCTTGAGTTTCTTCAGATTTTCTTCCATACGCGATAACGGGCGAAGCAAGTAGCAACGCCACTGCTTCGCCCGCCTTCCGAGTTTGAGGATTGTCTAAGCTGCGGTTGCGCGGTTCGATTCGATGGCTTGCTTCACTTTGCCTGAGATCTCCGCGAACGCCGATGGCTCGTTGACCGCGAGGTCCGCAAGCACCTTGCGATCGAGTTTGATATCGGCAAGCTTTAGTCCGTGCATGAACTGGCTGTAGCTGATTCCATTCGCGCGAGCGCCCGCCCCTATGCGAACGATCCACAGCGAGCGAAAGTCTCGCTTCTTCAGCTTGCGTCCCGTGAACGCGAAATTCAACGAGCGCTCGACCTGTTCCTTGGCGTGACGATAGAGCTTGCTCTTGGTGCCGCGATATCCGCGTGCAAGCTTTAATATTCCTTTTCGTTTTTGCAAACGCTTGTTTCCACGTTTTGCGCGAGGCATAAGTCCCTCCTATGAATTTCCCGCAGACTATCCGGTCTTCGGTTTCCGACTTCGGTCGGGCGATTGAGGTGCGGACCGAAAAAGTCCGCACCGCGTATTTATCCGCGGCCGTACGGCAGCATTCGTTTCACAAGACCGACGTCGGCGTCGGCAACCATCACATCAATATCCAGGTGACGCTTCCGCTTGGTTGTCTTGGAAGTCAGAATGTGGCGCGCGTGCGAGTGCCCGCGCTTTACTTTACCGGTCGCGGTCAAACGAAATCGCTTCGCCGCGCCTTTGTGCGTTTTAAGCTTTGGCATTAGTCCTCCTGTTGCTTATCAAATTATTTCTTCTTCGGCGCGAGCATTATGAACATATTCATACCTTCGAGTTTCGGCCTCACCTCCACCGTGCCCGCATCCTCCAAATCTTTTTCGAGGCGCTGCAGCAGCGCGGCGCCCAATTCCTTATGCGTAATCTCACGCCCGCGAAAGTGAACCGTCGCTTTCACCTTGTCTCCATCGTGGAGAATTCGCACGGCGTTATTCTTCTTAAAATCGTAGTCGTGCTCGTCGGTGCCCGGTCTGAACTTTATCTCCTTGACGGTGATGAAAGTCTGTTTGGCTTTGGCTTCTTTCTGTTTCTTCTTCTGCTCGTATTGAAACTTGCCGAAGTTAATGATCCGGCAGACCGGGGGCTGTGCCTGTGGGGCGATTTCCACCAGATCCAGTCCCTTGCCCCGGGCGATCTCGATCGCCTGCTGAGGCGCCATAATTCCAAGTTGAGCGCCGTCCTCATCTATCACGCGCACTTCGCGGACGCGTATGCGCTCATTGACGCGAACCGACGGAGCGCGGTCCCGTCTGTCTCTAAATCCTCTTCGCTGAAAGCTGCTGATAGTTTATCCTCCTGGACCTCGCGCAAAGCGGTTATCGCAAATCAGCCTTTGCCACGAGAGGCGTATCTCGCGCTTTTGAGATTGCCGAATTGAGCAGCAATCCTCGCGCGAACCTCTACACGTTGCCGAGCAACGCTGAGTCTGGTTTAAGCTGTCGGTCCGTTGCGATACCTTCCAGCAATTGGTCGGATCTTACGTCAGCGCCCCAACTGCGTCTCCAGGTCGGGGACTTCGCGAGCTGACGTAAAATAACGATATCAACTCTCACGAGAGTTGATGCGATAGGCAGTGAGAGCCTAATCATTCACCGCCGCGTCGCCTTTTCAACTTATGGTAGGCGCGTGCGGATTTGAACCGCAGACCCCTACCGTGTCAAGGTAGTGCTCTACCCCTGAGCTACGCGCCTGGAAATTCAAGGATTCAAATTAGCAGAGCGCTGCAAGTAACGTCAACCCGGACAGCAGTTCACATAATGCTCACTTCTCTTTTCGATCTCTTCTTCCCGGGTCGCAGCAAATCTCTCGGGATCACCTTTGTAAGCTTGCGAATGTAGGTCGGCGTCACGCCCAGTATCGAGGCGGCATCACGGGCATTGCCTCTTGCCCTATGGAGGGCGCGCGCCCAAAGCCACTTCAGGAGCGATATTTTCGCATCGGCAAGGAGCGGGATGCTGGCATCTGAGACAATAAAGAACTGTTCGTGATTCAGCGCGTTGATTCGTCTGCGCGCAGCTTGCGCCTCTTTTCTCAATTCGGCAAGCGGCCGCGATCCCAGCACCGCTTCAACATCGCTCAACAGCTTGCAAGCCTCCACCGGATTCGAGCCGCACAAAGCCTGCGATAAGAGAGCCTTGATCTCGATCTCCAGCAGCGAAGCACGCAGGTTCTGCGCAATGTCGAGCGCCTGCCACAGCACTTCGGCAGCTTCTTCGTCGCGATCCTGCGACAGGTAAAACTTGCCCAGCGTGCGCCTCACATCGGCTCGTTGTGAGTGGCTGTTGGCTTGTTCGGCGATCTCTCTCGCGCTCATCAGCGCGCGCTCGGCCTTGTCCCACTCGCGGCGCGCCAGATGGACGCGGGCCTTGATTTCATATGTCGAGGCGATCTGCGTGGTTCGAACTCTGACCGCCATCTCGAGGGCGCGGCCGGCACATTCTTCGGCGCGATCATATTCCTTGAGCCAGACCAGCGTCGCCGCAATATTGTTGAGCGTAAGGTAGGTGTATTGCTGGTGCCCGATCCGCTCGAAAGTTCCCTGCGCGAAAGTCAAATAGTTCAATGCGGTCTCGTGCTCGCCGATCACATTGAGCGCCAGGGCGACGTTCACGCGCGCCACGGCGAGGTTGTATTGGTCGTGACTCTTCAACAGAATTTTGATTGCGCGTTCGAGGGTTGTTCGGGCTTCTTCAACCGTGCCCATTCGATTGCACACGGCGCCCAAACAAAGATACGCCAACCCGAGCCAATAAGGCCGAGAACTCTCGGCATAAATCTCGATTGCCCTTTCGAAGCAGCGCGCCGCTTCCTCCCATCGTTCGAGTGACCATAAAGCCTGACCTTGAAGCTGTACCGCCTCGCCTTTTGTTAACTCGTCCTCGCGAACGCAGGCGACCGTCTCCGCGATTACCGCAAGCCGATGCGCCTCGCTTGGTTCGCTGTGCCGATAGTGATACAACGCGATCACAAGCAGCACCCGAGGCGCCAGGCTAAACGGCACTCGATCGACATTATCGAGCAACGGGCCGATCGCCGCATCCATATCGTCATTGCGGCCATTGCGGCCCGCAACCTCGGCAGCAAGCACTCGAAGGCGGATCGCCTCGACATCGAGTTCAAACGGAAGCTGCCATCGATCGCCCAGTTCGCTTGCGATTCGATCATAGTCGCCGGACTCGCGCAGGAACTCCAGTGCCGCGACATCGGTGTAGTTTTGGGACATTCGATCCCTCCCTTTTTGGAGCGGGAATTTGCTTTTGTTGTTGCGTCATTGTCAGACAGCCGTGTCGTACTGTCAAGAAGATGTGGCGTCTTTTTCGCGACGCCTCGCGGCCCCCAAATGAACGGCGAAAAGCGCCGCAACCACACCAACCGAAGCGAGTGTTATCAGCCTTCCATAACGGCGAACCGGGGTGTCCAAAAAATCCAGCGTTACAATGTGATCTCCCTTGCTGACCTTGATTTCCATATCACCCATTTCCGGGTTTGTATCTATCGGCTGCGGCTGGCCATCAATCACCGCCACCCACCCGGGAAAGTTAAACGTCTTAACCAGCAGCACATCATCATCAGCCAACGCGGTGTGAATGACTCGATGCTGAGGCTTCCAGTCTTCGACCGAAACTGTCCCGTTCTCCGAAGCCAGCTCGGCCCTCGGTATATCCGCGGCCAGATCACGAGGATCATCCGGCGCCGTGGCCGGAATCGTCGCGTAGTTGATGTGTTCCGGCTCCGGCTCAAAAATCGGAACACTAATCATTGGCCGAACTACAGCGATCGCACTAAACCCTAGAAAGCCGATCACGATGACAGCGGCCAGTGACGCAAACACGAGGCGCTCGCCGCGGGAACCGTTTCTTGAGGCAAGCGCCGCTGCCTGCGCCAGAGCGCCAATCAGCAGCGCCGTCACCAGCGTGGTAATCGATAACATCCGCCAGGTGAAGACCCCGATATCGAGTTTGGGTATCAGTTTTCCAATCGGCATCGATGCTTTGACCATCATGAAGCTTGCCAGTCCGCCGAGAATCACCCACGCAACGACTCGCTGTCTGAGCGCCGGCGCCGAAGCCAGCACACGCCGCCTTACGCCAAGTAACAGCAGCGCCATCGCAGCGATCAAGGCTGTCCCGGTGATCCATATCCAATCCAGCAGCTTGAAGAATCCACTGTACAATTCCGCCGAGTAGAGACTGTGAACGAAAATATAGGTGTCGTGATAGGGCCACGTTTCCGAAATGAACTCTTTATGAATCAGGTTCTGCTCGATCGCCGCCGACAATAGGTATGCGGCGGATAACCCCACTCCCAGAGCAATCGTTACGCTAACAACCAGAAGTCGCTTCCACTGTCGCTGCATGATGGCGAGAGCAAGAAGATAGGCGCCCAACCCCAATGTGAACTGATATGCGGTCGGCGGATGCGACCAAAGAAACGCGCCATAGCAAATTGCTAATCCCGCCACATCGAGAAACGTCGAGCGTCGATTCGAGATTCGCGTTGTCTCGCCGGCGCCCGGCGCTTTCATCAACCTGTCACAGAAGATCAGTATCAACGGCATCCAAACAAATCCCAGCAGCTCGGCGATGGCGCCGCGATGATATTGGTCGGTCAGGTGATAAGGAAGAACCACGTACGCAGTCATCGCGGTAACCGCCGCCGCGCGGCCCATCACTCGCCTGGCGTAGAAGTACAACGCCGCCGCCGAAGCGATCATCATCAGCAGATGCGCGCCCAAAAGCGTCCGAAGCCAGTCTCCGGTGACGCAGTAGAATCCCGACGTCAGATAATAAATACCCGGCGGATAAAAACTGGTGGTCGGTGCGCCGAACCCACGATTGGTGTCTTCTTCCCATCGGGGATATATCTCACCCGCCGCCAGCCCGTTGTAAAAAGATTTCATCTGGTCGTAGTGCAGGAACATGTCGTGAGTCGTCGGCATGCGCAATTCGAACGCTTCGCCGCGTTTGGACTGCCCCATAAAAAAGAAAGGAACTACCGCCAATGCCGACAATCCGATTCCCAGGATTGCGATCGACAATTTGGTGCGACGTTCCTTCGACATCTTCGCAGCGAACCTCATTTGTCGAGCTTCTGATTTGATTTGGCGTGCCGGCAATTGTTATCGCGCAATCGCGAGCAATGCTAACATGCGTTTTCAGCCTGGTGAAATTCGGATCGAATTCAAACAGACTTTATGTGATAAGCGAATCTTGGCTCTGCTGTTGATTTTGAACAGCCCCAACATGATTTAGAGAAAATGATAAACTGGGAGCCGCTCGCAATTCGGTTTGCGTTCTAATATGAGACTTCCACTCGCAGTGTTTACGGCGTCAGCCGTTCTTCTGAGTTTATGCTTTGGTCCTTTCAAAGGATCAGCACAGACAACTCGCGTCGAAACCGCAAAAATCGAGGACGAGCGGGGTCTCGTTGCACTGGACCAGGCGCTGAGAACAATCACCAACCCATTCACGGTAGTGTGTGTTGCGGCGCGGCCCGGCGACGAAGACGACGGCGCGCTCGCGTACTTGCGCAAGCGACTCGGCGCGCGGACCGTTATTGTTTTCGCGACTCGCGGCGAAAGCGAGAACAGTTCACGCGTGGCCGAAATGGATGCCGAGTTGGGCGCCGTTCACACACGCGAGGCCCTGGAAGCCGCGCGCATCACCGGATCAGATGTCTTGTTCCTCAATCTGCACGACCCCGGTTACTCCAGATCCGCGGACGAAGCCATCAGCATCTGGAACCACGACGATGCCTTGCGCCGCTTCGTGCGCGCCTACCGTTCGCTCCGCCCTGACGTGATCATCACCCGGCACAACTCAAAGTCCGGCGAAGGCGTAGAGCAGGCAGTTGCCCGATTGGCGCTCGAGGCCTTTGCCGCTGCCGCAAAAGTAGCTCCTGAAGCTGATTTGGAGGCGTGGCGCGTCAGCCGATTCTTTCAGCCCGCCGATGAAAACGATTACGACGTATCGATCAACTTGAAAGAATACGACAGCATTCGCGGCCGCAGCTACGCGCAAATGGGGCTGGCCGCTCATCAGCGCTTTGCTTCGCGAGGTTCGAACCTCGACCGCCTCACCGCCGATCGAGAGAAAAACTTTTTCAAACTCGTAGCCTCTACATCGGATGAAAAGTTGAAGAGAGATGCCGGATTGCTCGATGGCATCAGCTTGCCTGACAGGATCAGCGCTTCAATAGCCCCGCCTCATCTCGGGGCGTCAACCCTGGTTGAGTCGCTCTCGAGCGGCGAGCGGCTTGTCGATGCGTTGATCGAGAAGCTCATCGAGAAACGCGCGGAGGGAACATCCGCCGCCCTTCACGAACGATATGGCGCTCAGTTCGTTCGCGTCATTCGATTCACAACCGCGCTCGAGCAGGCGATTGCGCTGGCGCTCGGATTGAATCTCGATGTGACCGTCTCCGATCCGATTGTCGTTCCGGGCCAGAAACTCGTAGCGCGAGTGACGCTTCGAAACGGCGGCGTTCGCGCGTTTCCGATCGCGCTCAGCGGACCTGAACGCCTGTCGCTTTCTGATAAGAACACCGCGTCGAAAGACTCAGATGTACTGGGGCTTGGTTCGGGTGGGGTGGTCTCACAGGAATTCGAATACGACGTCGCAAAGGATATGCCTCGCACGCTGCCCGCTGAAGCTCATTTGCACGACGAAGACTATTACGCGATCGGCTCATCGCTGCCTGGGTCGCAGCCGCCGGAGCCCTTTGGAAACAGATTGGTGTTTTCGGCTGAAGTTGGAATAGGCCAGGTCAGCATCCGCCTTGCGGCGCTTGCGCGGTTCGATGTTGCGCCGCCGATTGAGATTTCAACAATCCCGTTCGCAACGTTGAAGGATTGGTCAAAGCCACGCGATTTCGAGTTCCCGGTGCGCTTGCGCAATCGCACGCCAGGGTCGCTTACGGGTGCGTTGTGGGTCGTACCCCTCGCGTTGACGCAAGATGATTACGAGCCGGTGCACATTGCTTTCAGCCGCGAAGATCAGGAGATCATCGTTCGACTCAAGCTTCGTTTGCCGATCCTCAAGCCGCCGCTCGCACCGGATGTGCTGCTCGAATTTCGGCCCGAGAAGCCGGCCCCTCCGGATCCGCTAGGCGCCGCAAAGATTCTCGCCAAGTTGATTGATTTCGAAGTTGCCGAAGATCTGAAAGTGGGATATATCGCCGGAAAGAATGACTGGTTGGCGCTCGCGCTCACCGAGATGGGCGTCACCCATGGAGCGATCAGGATCGAGGAGATCAGTTCAATCGAGCACGGCAACGCGGCCAATCTCGCGGCCCAGTTACGCCCCGATTGTCGTGATCTGTCCGGGTTCGACGCGATTGTGATCGACGAAGACGCGTACCTTGCTCACCCGGAGCTGATCCTTCAAAACCGGTGCCTATTTCGTTACGCGAGACAGGGCGGCAACTTGATCGTGCTTTCTCAGCAATCGGATGATCTGAATCTGGCGGTGTCCGGTGTGCAATTCGCGCCGTATCCGATAAAGCTCTCGCGCAACCGGCTGGCGGTCGAGACGGCGCGAGTCAAGATTCTCGACGCGGAGAATTTGATTCTGACGAAACCAAATCAGATAACCTCGAAGGATTTCGAGGGTTGGACCGTTGACCGAGCGGTGAATGTGCCGAGTGGTTGGGCTGGCGATTACACGCCGCTCCTTGAATCAAGCGATGCCGGCGAAGACCCGACTCGCGGCGCGTTGCTGGTCGCGCGCTACGGCGAAGGCACGTACATCAACACGAGCCTCACGTTGCGACGACAACTCCTCGCGGGCAATGCCGGCGCGTATCGGCTCTTCGCTAATTTGTTGAGCTTGTCAAAAACTTCGAAGGCGCCAAAGCCGCAGTAACGACTATCCCGGCAGCGGAGCCGACACGTGTTCGTGAACGATCAGCCACTTGCCTCCGCGCTTTTCCCATATCGCGGTATGCCTCGCGTCAACTTCCGTTGCGCCGCCGGCTTTTGCTTTCGCGGATAAATGAAACGTTACCGTCGTCCACGCGATTGTGCCCCGGCGATTCACAATCAAGTCGTCATTGGGCGTCAGCACCGCGCTCACCGAGGGTTCAATGAAGGCCTTCATCACTCCGGCTTTGTATTCGTCCCAACCGTGGTACTGCATCGGCGCGATGTCAAAGAACACGAGTCCCGCGTCCTTTGCGTAATACTTCGACGCGTTATTGGGATTCATCGAGCTCCAGGCCTTGTAATACTCGGCTATGAGTTTCTTGAATTCGGCATCCGGCGCGGGTTTCGCGGCAGTCTTCATTGTTTTAGAAGACGCGGCGGCCGCGGTCAAAAGAATTATTCCGGCCATTGCTGCGATCGTCTTGATTTGTTTGTTCAAGCCCACTTGTGAGTCCTCCGTTTGATTAAGATACCGACGATATATCGTAGAACCGTTCGGATTGCAATGGCACGCGAGGCGCCGGAACCTCGATTTCTTGACACCCCATGAAGCTCTTTGTTAGATTCGGCTCTTAAGGCGACCATCCCCTCGCTGTTAAGCGTGCCGGTTCTTTATGAATAGGAAAGACCTCTACTTCTTAGGCGTCGCAATCGCCATACTCGCACTGTTCACTTTCCTCTGGATCATCAGCAAGAAGCCTCCTGCTATGACCTCGCGGCCCGAACACGCCGGGATAACGCGCACGACGACGCGCGATACCTGCTGGGGATGCCACACGCCCGATTCGACAATGTGGCAGCATCATCCTAATAAAGGAAAACCAACCGATCGCGACAAGACGACGCCGTGCTCGGCTTGTCACAAGCTGCCCACACCAGAAGTCGCGCGATCGTTTCAATCATCGAGCATCAGGGAGGTGCATTCATTATGGCTAAACCGGCCGCAAAAATAAGAGCGAATGAACACCAGAATTACATAGGCGGGGAGTGGCAGTCTCCCCAGTCCGGCAAGTACATTGAGAATCGAAGTCCCGCCGACAACCGCGACCTGGTGGGCCTGTTTCCGGATTCAACCGCCGACGACGCAAACCGCGCCGTCAGCGTCGCCGCCGAAGCCTTCCAAAAGTGGCGCAAGGTTCCCGCGCCTCGCCGCGCCGAAATACTTTTCAAAGCAGGCGAGATCCTCATCGGGCGAAAAGAAGACTGCGCCGTCGATATGACTCGCGAGATGGGAAAGGTGCTGAAGGAAACTCGGGGCGATGTTCAGGAAGCGATCGACATGACCTACTTCATCGCGGGCGAAGGCCGCAGGCTTCACGGCTACACCACAAAGGCCGAGCTTCCGAATAAGTACGCGATGTGTTCTCGCGAACCGATCGGCGTGTGCGGGTTAATCACTCCGTGGAATTTTCCGATGGCGATTCCGTCGTGGAAGATTCTGCCGGCGCTTGTTTGCGGCAACACAGTGGTAATCAAACCCGCCGAAGCAACTCCGCTTTCGACTTACAATTTCGTATCGGCGCTTACAGAAGCGGGCGTGCCTCCCGGCGTTTTGAACATTGTCGCGGGACGCGGCTCCGTCGTCGGCAAAGCCCTGCTCGACAACCCGCAAGTCCGACTGGTCTCGTTCACCGGATCGACCGAAGTCGGACGGACCGTCGGCCAGGCGTGCGCGGCGACTGACAAGATTTGCTCGCTCGAGATGGGCGGCAAAAACGTGATCATGATCATGGAAGACGCCGATCTGGAGCTTGCGCTTGAAGGAGTGCTCTGGGGCGCGTTCGGAACCACCGGTCAGCGCTGCACCGCTACGTCGCGAGTGGTCGTTCATCGCAAGGTCGCCAAGAAGTTCACCAGCATGCTGGTCGATCGAACAAAGCGATTGCGGCTCGGATCGGGACTTGAAGATAAGACAGACGTTGGTCCTGTGATCAACGAAGACGCGCTTGAAAAGATTCTCGAATACATCGACATCGGCGGGCGCGAAGACAAAGCCAAAATGCGCACCGGCGGCCACCGGGTTGAAAAGGGCGATCTGAAATACGGCTACTTCATCGAGCCAACGGTGTTTTCGGACGTGCAGCCGCAGATGCGAATCGCCCAGGAAGAGATCTTTGGCCCGGTTGTGTCGGTGCTCGAGTGCCGCGATCTGGATCACGCGATCGAAATCGCGAACGGAGTAAAATTCGGACTGTCGGCTTCGATCTACACCAGCGACACAAATCGAGCGTTTCATGCGATGGAAGACGTGCAGACTGGAATCTTCTACGTGAACGCATCGACGATCGGGGCCGAGGTTCACCTTCCGTTTGGAGGAACCAAGTCGACCGGAAACGGGCATCGCGAAGGCGGAACACAGGTGCTCGATATTTTCTCGGAATGGAAAGCGGTGTACGTGGATTACTCCGGCAAGCTCCAACGCGCGCAGATCGATTAGCAAGTCAGGAGATTTATGATCGTAGGGTTACCAAAAGAAGTGAAGGACAACGAGTACCGCGTGGGGCTTGTGCCCGCAGGTGTGAAAGCGCTGACAAGCGACGGTCATAGGGTGTTGGTTCAGACTCGCGCGGGCGACGGTTCCGGAATCACCGATCAGGAATACGTGACCGCGGGCGCGGAGATCATCGGCTCTGCGGAAGAGGTCTGGTCCCGCGCGGAGATGATCGTCAAAGTCAAAGAACCCATCGCATCCGAATACGGATTCCTGCGCGACGGGCTAATCCTCTTCACGTATTTGCACCTCGCTCCCGCGCGAGAACTGACTCGGGCGCTCGTCGACGGCGGAGTGACCGGCGTCGCCTATGAAACGATCACCGACGCTGAAGGTCATCTTCCGCTGCTGACTCCAATGAGCGAGGTCGCGGGTCGCATGGCCATCCAGGTGGGCGCGACTTATCTCGAAAAGATAAACGGCGGGCGCGGAGTGCTGCTTGGCGGCGTGCCCGGAGTCGCGCCCGGCCGGGTGACGATCATCGGCGGGGGCGTTGTTGGAACAAACGCCGCGAAGATCGCCGTCGGGTTCGGCGCGGCGGTCAACATTATCGATCGGGATCTCGAGCGGCTTCGCTACCTCGACGACATCTTTGGCAGCCGGATTCGCACTTTGGCTTCGAACCCTTACACGATCGCGGAATCGGTGATGGCTTCGGATCTGGTCGTCGGCGCGGTGCTCGTACCGGGAGCGGCTGCTCCAAAGCTGGTCACGCGGGACATGCTTCGCGACATGCCTCGCGGATCGGTGATCGTCGATGTGGCAGTCGACCAGGGCGGGTGCATCGAGACTACCAAACCGACCACGCATAGCCAGCCGACATACTATGTGGAGAATGTCCTTCACTACGGTGTGACCAACATGCCGGGTGCGGTGCCGCGCACATCGACGTTTGCGCTTACGAATGCGACGTTGCCGTTTGCGTTGAAGCTCGCCAGATACGGCGCGGTCGAAGCGTTCAAGAGAGACGTACACTTGAAACGCGGCGCGAACACCTATAAGGGAAAAGTTACTTACGAAGCAGTTGCGCTGGACCAGGGACTTGAGCACACGCCGCTTGATGAATTGATTTAGATCTTTCATTCAATGCGAGTGCTCAGAGTACCGACTTTAGTCGGGCCTTGCCGTCAAACAGCGCAGTACCCGCCTGAAGCCGGTACTCTGAACACCCGCGGCACTCCGAGGATCACTCTTTTTTTTTCAACAGCCGCAGTAACGCTCGCTCGGCGCGGTGGATGCCGGTGCCTCGATGGTTCAATAGATCCGCAGTAGTCTCGTAGTATTCCTCGACAACCTTTCCGCGCTCGAAACTCTTCAGCACATCCGGGCAAATGTAAGCCGAGCGGCACACGGCCGGAGTGTTGCCGAGAATCGCAGCGGTTTCCTTGACTGCCTGGACGATTTTCTTCTTCCGTGATGCGGCTGTTTCTTTGTGCTCGGCGCCCGCTCGCGCCAGCGCGCACGCGCAAATCAAAGTCCCCGCCCACGTTCGAAAGTCTTTGGACGTGAATCGGTCACCCATCACTTCCTTGATGTATTGATTGATGTCCCGGCGCTTGACGTCAACAAACTCGCCGTCGCCGTTCTGATACTTGAAGACTTCCTTTGCTTTTACCTTCAGTAGCTGGCGCACAATTCTGGCAACGGGCCGATCGCGCAATTCACGATGTTGGACGATCTGCCGTTTGCCGGGAAAGTTAAATTCGACAACATCACCCTTCACGTTCACGTGTTTGGGCCTGAGCGTCGCCAATCCGTAGCTGCCATTCTCGTCGGCGTAGACCTGGCTTCCCGCGCGCAGCATGCAGGTCGACAGGATTCGCAGTACCGAGCTCATCACGCGATCGCGACCGAGGTCTCGTTTTCGGAGATTGCGATTCACAACGCGCCTCATCGCGGGAACCGCCTGAGCGAATCTCAACAGACGCTCGAATTTCTTTCGTTCCCGTTGAGCGACGTGCTTCGGATGATAGAGATATTGCCAGCGGCCAGCATCGTCCTTTCCAACCGCCTGCAACATGCCGCCCGCCGATCGATTGATTGCCACATCCGTCCACGCGGGAGGAATCCTCAACGCCAGGATTCGAGCGATATCCGCGCGATTGACTCGCCCGCCATTCGAGCTGACGTATCGGAAACGTCTTTTTCCGCGCCGCAGAATTCCTGTTTGCTGCAGCCTTTCAATTCGACTCATTGAATTCAAGGTCTCCCGACCCGTTCGGCTGATCAACTCGAGTGCCAGTCAGCTACGCAAACCGCGTCGACGCAACAAACACAATTCAACGAAACTGCGCGTCGATTAAGCGTTTCGTAAGAATCACAACTTGCAGCCGCGCTGGTCGATAAGTGGACGTTTGGAAAAATTGTCTGATCGAAAATAACGCAGCCCGGCACAAAGCGCCGAACCGTTAATGCGGCGATGAATAGAGGAGTTCGCGCCCCGGTTCCATCGAATGGCGCGAGACGACGCGGATTTGCGCGACTTCTCGGCACACTTGGCGCGCCGCCCAGGAAAACCTCAAAACTTCTTGTTGATGCCGCTCGAATGGCACGCGGCTTGTCAGTTATTCCTCGAAACATCAACAACGTCGAGGAAAAGGTAGGTATGAAGAAAGAACAAATGCACGAACTCTTGTGTCAGGCACTTGAGACTGAGATGGGTGGAATTCAGATTTATCAAACCGCGCTACGCGCGGCGGTCAACCAGGACCTGAAGGAAGAGTGGGAGAAATATCTCGAACAAACTCAAACTCACGAACAGACTCTTCGAGGCTTATTTGAAAAACTCAACCTCGATCCTGATCTTGAAACGGATGGCCGCAAGGTGGTCAAACTCATCGGAGAGTCTTTGGTGAAGGCGATGCAGATGGCGCTCGATGCGGGCAAGCCCGAAGCGGCTCAGCTCGTGGCCGCTGAATGCATCGTGCTCGCGGAAACAAAAGATCATTTGAATTGGGAGTTGATCGGCCAGCTCGCCAAAGACACCGACGGCGAAACGGCAAAGGCGCTCAACCAAGCTTTTGAAAAGGTCGAGGATGAAGAGGACGAGCATCTTTATCACACAACCGGATGGACTCGTGAACTTTGGATTGAATCGCTCGGTCTGCCCGCGGTCGTTCCGCCTCCCGAGGAAGAGAAGGACGTGAAAACGGCGATCGGCGCAGCGCGGGCGAAGAATGCGCGAACGAACATGCTCTGATCGGCTTCGTTCATCTTCAACCGAGGTTGATCTGCCTCACGAGAGCAAACGACACGGGCTAAGACGGGACCCGGGCCGCCTCAAATACCGTCACGGTTAGGAGGTCACATGGATCGATATGAAAGCGCGTTCCCGGCGAATCGCTCGCAACTGGGAATCGATAGAGTGAAAAACACGGTTGCGGACAAACTGAATACCGCCGCCGAAGCTTTGCGGCGCAAAACCCAAACAAGCCCGCAGCAGAACGACAGCACAACCCGGTACGGCAAACAGGCGGCCGACTGGCTCGAATCGTCGGCGGACTACTTGCGCGGCGTGGATCTCGATCGCGTCAAGAAGAACATCGAGCGCTCGGTGCGCCAGAATCCCGGCCGCACTTTATTGATCGCCGGCGTGGCGGGCCTGCTGCTGGGCTCGCTCGTTCGGAGGAGGTAGCGATATGCAAATGAACACGGCTATTCGAAGAGAGTCAACGATGGCGATCGAGCGTGAAACTTTCGGGGAGTTGTTCGGTGAACTCGCGACCAAATCGTCCGCGCTGGTTCGGGACGAGATTCAACTCGCGAAGCAGGAGATCGCCGAGAAAATCGCGGTCTTCCGCGGGGGCGCAATCCTTATGGTGATCGGCGCCGCGATCGGATTGGTCGCCGCGCTTACCCTGACGGCCGCTGCCGTGATCGGGCTTTCAACCTACGTCGGGCTGTTCTACTCATCGCTGATCATCGGCGGGGCTTTGCTCCTTGTCGCGATCGTAACAGCCTCAATTGGAATGGGCCGCGTCAAGCGCACAAACTTCACGCCCGAGCAAACTCTGGCGACCCTCGAGGAGGACAAGGAATGGCTGAAAGAATTGACATAGCCGGGCGCACGCCGGACGCAGGTCCGCGAAGCGCGCAGGAAATTCGCGAAGACATCGCCGCCAAGCGGGAGGCGATCACCGAGACAGTCGATCGTCTGGGTGAACGAATCCACCAAAGTCTCGATTGGCATTCTTACGTGGCCGAGCACCCATATGTCGCGATCGGCGCGGCCGCGGGGCTTGGCATGCTGGTGTCGGGAGTATTCAAGCGCCGGCCGAGTCCACGCGATCGAATGATCGACGCGCTCGCCGAAACAATTGAAGATATCACCGATCGCGTTCGCGGCAATCTGGATGATGTGATTCGGACAAAGTCGGCATCCCCCACGAACCGCATCAAGACCGTCTTCACCGGGATCGCTACTGCGTACCTTGCCGATCTCGTTAAGAGGAAAGCCGGCGGCATAAACGTCGCGCGCGGCGAAAACGCCGGTGTGAACAGTAACCGCGCGCCTTCTACGGACCAGTCTCGCCTCACCGATACCGACTTAGAAGTTTCGCGTTCTACCAAGGCGGGCTCTCGGTCGAGCTAATAACAATTAATCAAGGAGGGAACAATGGAATCCACTAAGAATGTGACAAACAAACCTGATGGTCCAACTACAGGTCATTCGATAAACACCGCCAGCGCCGCGACTCGCGCTCGTGAAGAAGCAGCGAACATCAAAGACAAAGCGGGCGAGGTCATGGATCAGACTCGGCAGGCGGTATCAAACGCTTACGAAAAGACAACCGAAACGTTGAGCAACACTTACGATCAGGCAGTGACCTACGGCCGAGAGAACCCGGGAACGTTTGCGTTGATCGCATTCGGCGCGGGAATCGGCATCGGCGTGCTGCTGGCGTCGGGACTCGGCGGGCGAAGCCGAATGAGCCGAATTGCGGAACCCATCGTCGGCGCTCTTTCGCAGGTCGCGATTGAGTTCCTTCGCTAGGTTTTCGCCGGATTAACAGGAACAAAGTGTGTGGCGGAGTTTTTGCTCCGCCGACATACTCTTTGTTTTGCCCTGCCCGCGGTTTGAAGCGCCGGGCCGTGACATTCTATTGCTTGAGCCGCGCCGCGCGATTGAACAGTTCAGGTGACTTCATTCTTTGACAGTGTTCTTCAAAGCGCTCGCCCGGTCCCTTCCAACAAAGATCATCCACAGCTTCAAAGACCGGCACATCCAACCTCAACGTCGCGAGCGTGCGAAACAACAGCGCTTCGTTCCAGTGGCTGAACAATGATTCGGCAAGCCTTCGAGCGCCCCGAATCGACGTATGCCATTCGCGCGAATCCTTTGGGATGTTCTCGAGATGTTCGTACGCGGAGAGGCTTAGCGACGCAGCCTTCGGTCCCCACCCAGGCACACCCGGAAATCCATCCGCGCTGTCGCCCACGACTGCCAGGTAATCGGGAATCGATCTGGGCTTCACTCCAAATTTTTCGACGACACCGGCTTCGTCGCGGATGGCTTCACGCCTGCGGTCCAGTTGAACGACTCGCGTGCCGACGACGCATTGAGAGAGATCCTTATCCGGTGTGCAGATGATCACCTGTTTTACTCGAGCGTCCCGGGCCGATTTATCCGCGGCCGCTGCAAGCGCATCATCCGCCTCGTAGTAGACCATCGGCCATACGACGACTCCCATCGCATCGAGGGCTTCTTCGAGAATTGGAAACTGCGAAAGCAACTCCGGAGCGACACCCGCGCTGGTCTTGTAACCGGGATAGAGCTCATTTCTAAACGACTCGACTACGTGATCCGTTGCGACACCGATGTGGGTCGCACCGCGTTCGATCATCGATAAAACCGAATGAAGAACACCGCGCACCGCGCCGATTTCCTGTCCGGTAACGTCCGCCGCGGCGGGAACGGCGAAGAAATGACGGAACAGTTCATAAGTCCCATCGATCAAGTGCACATCCATAGAAACTCCGTGGCGGGATTCACTGAAGCTCGCGCAAGGCAGCTATGAACTTTTCATCGTTGAACTTCCTGAAGCCGGCTCTGGTAAGTGTCGCGAGTTCTTTGAACAACGGTTCCTCGACGGTCTTGAAGTTGAAGCAGGACTTGCCCTGCATCCGCTTCTTCAATTCGGGCGACATGCCCTTCAGCAGATCCGGCGTGGCATAGACCGACATCAAATAAAAGCTGACGTAGTTTTTGCCTTTTCTAACGCCGCCGAAGTACAGAGGCTTCCTGTTTTTCATGATGTGACGCGTCTCGAGCGAGTAGCCGTCGTCGGTGTCCGCAATAACGACGAGCTTCGACGCGTAAGGTTGCAGGATGGCTTTTAGCTTCGAGAAGACGGTCGAGAACTCGGCTCTGTCAGGCACGGTGTCCTCCTACTGAGCCGGCGGCTGGCTTGCGATTACGCGCTCTCGTTCCTGCTTCGCCCAATCGCACAGAATTTTCTTGTCGGAATCGGAGAGCTTCGCCGCCGGGTGGATAAGAACGTAGGACTTCAACGGCATCTCGCCCTTCTCGATCTGTTCGCAGATTTCCTGCAGCTTGCGCGCCGCACGCTTGGCGTCGTATCGCGCCCAATCGGAAAAAGATAAATCCTTGCGGCCATCATTGACATCGCTCACCAGAAGCCATGACACCGGGGCGACCTGGCTATACCACGGCCAGATTGTTTTGTTGGAATGACAGTCATAGCAGGCTCGCTCGAGTATAGCGGTGACTTCGGGGGTTACTTGGGCATGCGCCTGGATTGTCCTTGATTCATCAATGGCCGGATTCGTCTTCGCGGGACGAACCGCCTGAATAACGACCAGTAAAACGACAAGACTTATTCCTGTCCACTTCAGTATTCGCTTCATCGCGCCTCCAGATATCGAACTCTCACAATTGTCTGATCCAAATATTTCTAAAGCGCATCGTGTTGTGATGATCCTGCAACCTTAGCGAAGCCTTCGGGCCGTGCGCGATGTAGAGCGCCGCCCTGTCGTGCCAGGTATTGCCGTAGATCTCGACGTTGTTTTGGATCAACACTCCGTTGTGAAGAACGGTGATTCGCGCGCGCTCAGTGACTTTACCTTGCTCATCAAACTTCGGCGCCTTGAAAATAATATCGTAGCTCTGCCATTCACCCGGCTTGCGGCTGGCGTTTACCAGCGGCGCATATTGATTGTAAATCGCCCCGGCCTGTCCGTGATAGTAGGTCTTGTTGTGATAGGAATCGAGGATCTGAACTTCGTATCGTTCCATGAAGAACACACCGCTGTTGCCGCGCTCCTGTCCTTCGCCTTTTACTTCCGTGGGCGTCGCCCACTCGATGTGCAACTGACAATCGCCGAACTCCTCTCGAGTCGCGATGTCTCCCGTTCCCGGGACTACCTGCACGTAGCCATCCTTCACCAGCCACTTCGCATCGCTTTTATTATTCGCGTTTCGCCATTTGGAAAGATCCTTGCCGTTGAACAGCACGATGGCATCGGAAGGAGGATCGCTGCTGGTGGTCCCCGGTGCAATGATCGGAGGTTCATTCTTCGGCGGCGGAAACGGGGCGCTTTGCTGCGGGGCACGGCCGGCGGCGGTTGCGCAAAGACAAACCGAAACCGCAAACAGTGAAAAAATTGCAAATGTCGTTCGCTTGCTCATGAACAAGTCTCCTAACAATAAAGGCAGGATTTTGGGAATACCAGGGGAGAGGTCGGCGATTGCATTGCCGGCTTCATTTCTGATTTGCCATTGACACGCCCGGCCTAACCGAGACTCTCACGAACGCGTTGGACCAGCAGCACTGGAACCCGCGGCCGCCGTCGCCCGACGCGTCGTTGGCCACGACTCGCAGGACATACTCGCCCGGCTCACTGAATGTCGCGGCCGTTATCGCCTTTCCCGTGAACACAGGCGCAGGCGTAACCGTACTCTCTGTCTTTTCCACGGTCGGTTTGCTGTTCGTGAATGAAGCATTGCCCGGTCCCCGAAACTTGCTCCACGAAGCCGTCACCGGGGCGTTTCTTATGCCTTGAGTTGCTGATCGAGGGGCCCTGGCGTCATCCGCAATCCAAACAGTGAGCGTGAGCGGATTGCCGAGCGTGGCAGTGAACGTCGCGCTGCTCCCGCGTGGGCCCTGCACGCCGAGCTTTCCTTCTTCAAAGCTGATGAAGGGCGGCGTGTTTCCGCTTCCTTCGATAAAAGGCGAAACCTCATACAACGGATTCAGGCTCATCGGAATGACCGTTGTTTGACCGTTAGCGACCACAGTCCAGGTGAGTTTTTTGTTACCGAAATCCCGGGGCACCGAAACGGTGAACACGCCCCATTGGCGGCCGGTGAGGAAATGAGTCGGCTGGCCCTGGTCGGGCCCACCGGGTTCGATCCGGTTGTTCGGTCCAGTAGCGATGTCCAGCTCTCGCTTGGTATTGCGATTGTAGTAGCCAAGAAGAAGACTGAAGCTGCCGTCGGGATTCGCGAACCAGCCTTCGAAAGCGCCGGTGATGCTCTGCCCCGATTCGTGCGAAGGTTCCATGGGCAACTGTTCGCCCGACCCGGCTGCCCAACTTGCAAGCAGTATCGCGACGAGCAAGCGTAGAACAGCCCAACGGCCTTTCATCTCACATCTCCTTTTCGATTTGTGAATATCGAACGCGCATCCAGAATGAAGAGCAGCCGAGGCGCGCTGCCCTCGCCGCTCTGTGAATTGGAAGCAGTTGGACCTGATTCTACCGAGAGGCTGTGGGCGCAAGCTTCGCCTTATTCCGGGTGACCCATGCCTGATAATCTTCTTCGGAAATATAAGTCACATTCACCCACGCGTGCGCCATCTCATCAACCGTGCGGTCGCCCCATCCGACCCATTGATCCGGATCAGGATTGTTCTTATTGCCGGGCGTGTTGTCGTGCCAGGCCGTCACGTGGATGATCGTGCCCTTTGGCAGCACCGGCGCGGCGTCTTCCGAATAAATGTAGTTATTCATCCAGTTGAAATTGAAATGGTCCACATAGCTCAGCACCTGGGTCGTGCCGTTTGGCAAGATGGCTTCGAGCGCCATCGCTTTGCCGCGCAGGTGCATATGCGGCTGAAAATTCTCGAGCCGCGCGGGTTGTCGCAGCACTTGATAACCCTGAGTCACCGCGACCGAGTTAGGTGGAATATCCAGACGAGCACTGGTGCTCGCCGTCGCGCCAAAGAGCGTCAATCGCGTTCGATACTTCGGCGTTTCGCCCTTCGGATAAAGATACACGGCCAATTCCGCATGATCTCGAATTTGTTCGCCAACGGCGTGAAGATGAAGCTCCCACGAAATGCGCGATCCCGGCAGCAATAGCTTGCCCGTGTTTGGCCGATACGTGTCGTAGTTCTTGCCGATGGCCCATTCCATCAACAGTCCGGGCCCGGCGGGTCCGGCGTTAGTCGTGTCGCCAGTGGAATCGCCGGCGCTGGAATCGGCGGAGGTCGGGCGAGCCGGTTTAGCTCCGGGTTCCTCCTGAATAAGTCCGGCAAGAACGTGATGCATGATTTTGCGCCCCGCAAGCGTTCCCGGCCGCATCTCGACTGCGCGCACCCAGCGAGCTTCAGTCAACGGCACATCGGTGACGGGTCTGAACCAAACATCCTGAGCCTGGGCCGGCATCGTGTAGTCATCCGACTTGAGGATGAGGTCCGGCGGACCGTACAGTTTCGCCAACACCCACCCCTGTTCATCGGGCCATTGTCTGGCAGGCGGCAAGTCCTTCGCGTCTCCAAGCGGCGCGCCCGAATCAACCCAGCGGACGATAGTATTGATTTGATTGTCATTCAACGAGCGATCATTTTGGAAGCTCTGAATTCCAACCGTCTTGTCGATATGCCACGGCGGCATGTTGCGAGTGACGACGCGTTCGCGAATAGCCTTGGCCCACGGCCGTACTTCCTGATAAGTCACGAGCGACATCGGCGCGGCAGTTCCCTTTCGGTGACATTCCTCGCATTTTTCCTGGAAGATTCGGGCGATGTCTTTGGCGAAGGTTGGCTTTGCGGGAACGGCGCTTTCGTTGGAGTCTGCGGCTGCGGGAATCGCAAGCGCAACGACGGCGATCGCGAATACAGCGAGAGCTGCGAGCTTCCACGTGGATTTCATACCAGACTCCTCCTGAATTGGGTGTCTGAGCCTTGTCGACCTGGGCCACACTTTAGCATTAATGGACTGCGCAGTCTAACGGTCGCATTGACTCATCAAAAATCTAATCGAAATGAAGTCGTTGCCTCACGAAAAAATCTAATCGAAATGAATTAAGCAAACCTCTTGGTTTAATGGACTGGGAGGTAGAGATGGGGCTAACG
>Ga0070699_100000064_pt1 | contig 99951 bp, 89 predicted proteins | sample KBSK1503metaG_FD_65473 | JGI IMG/M metagenome (GOLD analysis project Ga0070699, IMG submission 65473) | Corn, switchgrass and miscanthus rhizosphere microbial communities from Kellogg Biological Station, Michigan, USA - KBS K1-50-3 metaG | ecosystem: Host-associated > Plants > Roots >... | reverse complement strand
CGTCACCGTCTGGCGGGTCGCCTCCCAGGCGCCAGTGGCCACGAGCTGCAGCGAGTCGTTGCCGGCATGGGCATCGGCGGGATTGCTGTCGATCGACGCCTGGGATGCGAGCGACCAGCCAGCCGCGCCTGACTCGAAGCCACCATTGGCAGCGAGGTTCGCAAACGTCGTGAAGCCTGAGTCGGCACTCGCTGACGTCTGCCCGAATGCGTCCGTACTTGATACTTTGAAGTGATAGGTCGCGTTGTTAGTCAAGCCGTTGAGAGTTAGCGAGTGGCTTTTTACGTTGCTCGCATCGGCAACAGAATTTCCGTAGCTCGTTGTGGCCCCGTAATCGACCCGGCTGGACGCTGGATTGCTGGTCTGCCAGGTGATAACGGCTGAGCTCGAATTGATGTTGCTTGCCTGCACTGAAGAGATCGTCAAAGGAGGGGCGCAGCTCGGGAACTTGAACGAACCTACCCGGGTCTGCCAGTCTGCCGTGCTCGTAACGGTGTAGTACTCCTGCGTGTACCAGAAGGTGCAGTCGTCGGTTGGGTCGACCGCCATCATGCTGTAGTCGCCCCAACGGCTGGAGGTTGAGGTTTGCGACCCGCTGCCGGCGACGAGCGTCGCTTCGCCCTGAGGTAGAGACGCAAGCGGATCGCTGGCCAACCGGCCGGAGTATCGAATCGACGGCGATACGGTGGAGCTCGAGACGCTGTAGCCGAGCGCGATGTCGCCGGACTGGTCCATGGCGATGCTGCCCATCCAGCGGCTGTCGCTGATGGGTGCGTAGGTGCTCTGCTGGTAAATGGTTGGCGTTGTCGAGAGGTTGCGGATCTCATACCAGCGGATGGCGGCCTGGGCGTTGCCAGACCCAACGCCGACGGTATGGTTGGCGACCAGCGATTCGTGGCCGTCGGCAAACCGCCGGTACTGCAAGCGATTCATGAGACGGTCGCTAATGGGGTCGAGGCCCTGGTTGGTGCCGGGCTGCTGGATGCAACTTCGTTGGCCGCCGCACATATCCCAGAAATAGGTGGCGACGGTCAGATTGAAGTTTGGCGTGTGAGAAGTCGTCACCCCGAATGTCGAGTTCGCCGGCGTCGTGAAGTCGACGTGAAACTTCCATATCTGAAAAGTGCTGCCCGATGGAGAGACCGCGGTATCGATCGCGCCGAAGTAGTTCGGCGATCCACTCGGCGGCAGGATGGAGCCATCCAGATCGGATGGCAAGAGGCCGCCAAAGTTGGCACCGAGGGGGCCGAAGCCGATGGCGGTCGCGAGCTGCCCGGTCAGCATCTTGTTTCGATCAAAGGCCAGTGCCCCGCCGCCAACGAAGGTGGGGCCGTTGAAGAGGTTGACCGTCATGTAGTAGGCGTCCGGCCAGACCGCCAGTTTGGGGTAGTCGTTGAAGTAGGTGTTGCTGATTGTCCAGGCGTAGCGGTAGTAGGTTCCCGTCGGGTCGCCAGTAGTTGATACGGCGAAGCACTGGACGAAGGGCGCGATCGGATTCCGTTGGTGATCGACATTGAAGGCGAACTGCGTAAACACCCATCGGTTCGCCGTCCGGTCGTAGCGCACTACTGGGTCGCCCTGATTGGTCGTCTCGCACACGCCCCCAAATCCGGCCCACAGGGTGTTGCCCGGACTCGGACCCAGGAGGCCGGCACCCGTCCGGTCAAAGATCTCGAATTGGAGATTCACCCATTGGACATAGTTATTAGGACCGACGTCACCATTGGTGTCGGGCGGGAGGACGCCAGCGATATTGTTGACACCTTCAAAGTTGGTGCTGGTCGATGGCATGCTGGCGGCGCCCGCCGCCGTCTGAATCGAGTTCGGAGCCGTCGGGAGCCTGGCGCCGGATTTGCCGGGGCGGCGGAGCGGGCGGTGCGACTGGTTACCCTTGCCACTCGGCGGAACGGGGCTGGCGTGCATCGTTCGGAGTGCCGGCGAGATGTCGTTCTTGAGCGACTGAATGACCACGGGATCGCCGGGTGCCGCGGCTCGCACAGGAATGCCGGAAAGGACCTGTCCGAATACAGCCGCAACCGCCAACCCCGCCCCGAGAACTCGCCTTCGGACCAACTCGCAGCGTAGTGTCACGCCCGGGTACCTAGAAGTCAACGGGGCCGGTCATCTGGGAGATGTGGGTCCTCGGGTGTAAAGCGACCGAACGCTAGTTGCGGGCAGGCTCGATAGCGGCGCGGGCTCGGCTGATGTCGTCCACGCCGACTACGACGCGCGTCTCGGTCGCGAGGTAGACGAATCGTAGGTTCACGCCGGCCTCCGCCAGCCGTTGCATGAGCATCGAGAGCTCGCCGGGACGGTCAGGCATGGGAAGGACCAGCACCTCGAGTTCGCCTTCGATGGTGTAACCGCCTGCCCGAAGCGACGACCGGGCAGCGCTCGGATTGCGGGCGAGAACGTGGACGACACCGTCGACCTCGGTCAGGCCCTCGATGTTGACGCCAGAGCGGCTCAGTGTGTCGACGACCCTTGCTAGCTCGCCAGGACGATCCGCCGTCAGCCTCACCGTCAGGTCGCGGCCCATCGGGAGCCAATTGTAAGCTCCCGCTTTAGGGGGGCTTGACGAAGCTGACCCGGCGGACCAAACTGCTGTCGTCGTGGTGATTTGCTCCAAATGCGGCTTTCGCAACGCGGACGGTGTGGAGTTCTGTGCCAACCCGAAGGGCTGTGGCGCGTTCCTACCCTACGAGGGGACGAAGACGGAGGCGCTCACCGGGGGAATTACGGTCTCGGTAGCGCCGGCTGTGGTTATCGTCAAGCCAGGTGAGGAGGCGATCGCCGAAGTTCGGATCCGCAATAAGAGCAATGTGGTCGACCAGTACGAGATCAAGGTGGTCGGCGAGCCGTCGCGCTGGACCCTTACCGAACCGACCACCCTGTCGCTCTTTCCGGACGCCGAAGGCGTGGTTCGGGTCCGATTTCGTCCCGTTCGATCGTCCGAAGTCGCGGCTGGGCGAAAACCGTTCTCGGTTGCCGTGCAATCGAAGGCCTCGGCGAACATGTCCGCCTACCAGGACGGGACGATCGATGTGGCGCCCTTCCGTGAGGCGGCGCTCGCGATCGTACCCCGGACGGCGCGCGGAGGCGAATCGGCGAGCTATCGCGTCACGGTCGAAAACCACGGCAACGTCCCGCTGCAGGCGATGCTCGAAGGGATCGATGCCGATGAGCTGCTGACCTTCCGCTTCGATCCTCCAGAACTGCTCGTCGCCCCGGGGCAGTCGGCCTTTGTCCAGCTGCTGGTCCAGCCCCGCGCCACGTTCTTTGACGGCCCGCCGCAGCCGCATGCCTTCAAGGTCCAGCTGCGCGCGGACGGCACGCCGCCGATGACGGCCGACGCCACCCTGCTCCAGGAAGCGGTCCCGCGGCCTGTTCGGAAAAAATTCCCTCTGGTCCCCGTGCTGCTCGGGGTGCTGCTGCTCGGGGTGCTCGCCGGCGCCTTCGTCGAACGCGACCCGCTGATGCAGGCCGTCGGCTTGAAGCCCACCGCCGCGACGTCCGGCCTACCTTCTACCGCAGCAACGAAGACCGCCGCGCCGACGCCCACGCCGACGCCGATCGTCGCGCCCATCCTGGTTGAGGTCCCAAACGTTACCTGTATGACGCCGTTGGTCGCCCAGCAGGCGATCGAGAAGGCCGGCTTCACGTTCAGGGGGAGCTTCGTGGCCAATCCGTTCTATCCCAAAGACACCGTGTTCAAGTCGCAACCAGTGGCGCTGGGCCAGGCGCCGAAGGGATCCGACGTGACGGCCTTCGTGTCGACCGGGCCGGACCCGGGCACGGTTGCGGCCCTGAATCCGTGTCAGCGCATCATCCGCGTGCTTCCATCAGACATCTTCCAATTGATCAGGCCAACGGCGACCCCTTAGTCGGTCTGTCGCGCTCCGGCGCTACGGCATTAGGGATTGGCGAGCTCGAAATGCATGAAGTCTTTGGCGGACGTCCAGGCGCCGCCCCAGCCGAGGCCCGCATTCTGTAACCCTTCCACGAGCGCCTTCGGGAGGTTGAGGAAGCCGTGGGCGGCGTAGCCGTTGAGCGCATTCCGGCGGCTGTGGATCGCCTTCACCAGGGCTTTTTGCCTGGCATAGCCCGGGGGATGGGGGTGTTGCGCCTGCATGGTCGCAAGCGTCTGCTCCTGCTGCGTGACCCAGGCATCGTTGAAGTTCTGCTTGAAGAGATCGCTTGCGGACGCGAGCGTGTCGTAGTCCGCCGTGGCCAGCAAGCCGGCCGTGAGCACCGTGCCACATACCGCATTGACGACCCGAAAATCCGACGCGGAGGTGAGGTGCGGATTGCTCGAGGGATTGATATCGATGGCCTTGCCGAGGGCGTGGTTGGAGAGGCTGTTGATGCTGTTGTTGAACGTGCGCGGGACGTACGACCAGGTCCCCTTGTCCAGCGTAAAGGTATGGCCGGCCGTGGTCAAAGCGGTCTCGGCGGCGGTCAGCGCGGTCTTGAGGTCGGCGTGGCCCTCTGTATGGCGGTTGTAGAACGTGATGCCGACGATGTTGGTGGCCAGATAGTTGGCCGGATCGGCAATCCCTCGTGCCTGGTAGAGCCGCTTCAGGTTCAGGTAGGAGCGGTGCGGGTCGCCGCCAAAATTGTTGTCGAACGCGCTGTGCATGTGCGGGTTGGCGTTCCATTCCGCGAGTGCGCTCGTGATGTAGCTCAGCGGATCCGCTACCGCCGGGTGCGTCCAACTGGCAACGACGTGGCGCACCGCATCGTAGGCCTGCCAGGTCGGATAACGCGTGTGCAGGGCAGGCGCACTTGTCCACTCGGTCTGCCCCACGGTCTGGGGCGGCGCGGCGGCAGGCGCCGCGGGTGGAGCCTGACGCTGAACAGCCCGGAGGAGCTGGTCGACCGCGGCATTGCCGGCGGTCCGCTGAAGGTCCAGCAGGTAGTCAGGTTGGAGAGCGGGCGCCGTCGCGCCGCGCCGCCGCGGGGCCGCATGGACCGCAGCAGGCCGGGGTCCGGAGATCTTGACGCCGGCGTCCACCGGGACCAGCTTCGCCCCGGCCAGGCACGCTCACAACGGTCAAAAGGTGCGACTTGAGGGCAGAGGTTCCTGCCCAAACGGACGTGGGGGTTCGCTTCGGGCTGCGGGAAGCAGGATTCGCCGGTTCACACAATAGGGGATGGAGATTGCTTGGGCAGTCGTTCGGCTGCTATTCAGGCGGCAAGGCGGCTACGGGGCACGATGATCCCGCTGGCCCGTCGTACCCAAAGCACGTCGTCGCTGGCAGGGACCATCGCTAAGGACTCTTGATGGCGATGCTTATTGAGGTCATTCATGATTTTGAGGACGTGCTTTCCGAGCTGCAACGGGTCGACGCGATAGGGCTCCCATTTATCATGCGACCACTTCTCCATATTGGCCGTCATCTCGAACCACCAGAACGCCCCCCTGCGTCGGGGGTCGGCAATCTTGTGGAAGACGCTGGAAGGAATGAAGAAGACGGGGTCTGCAAATCGCATCAACTCGATGTCGAGCTGTGCGATGAAGTACCAGAAGTAGGGATTGTTGACAACCCGCGTCGCCCGGACGGGGAACTGGCAATACATATATCGGCCGCGCCGGCCGGGCTGCCGCCGGAGATTCCGAACACTTTTCACCTGAGATGCGAGGCCGAAGCCGTACTGGCCATGGACGTGGATCTCGTAGTCCCTCCGCTCATCGTCAGTTAGGGGGGCAGCGACTTCTATGCGACCGCCAGTACCAAGCATGAGGAGCTTGGCGAACTCCTGCTGGGCGATGAGACCCTGCTGAACCAGGCTGATTGGCACACGGGTTTAACGAACGGGCAGCCCCCACCCTGCCCTCCCCCAGAGGGGGAGGGGAAAAGGCTTATTTAGGAGCAGCCGCCGGCGAGCTGGCCGCCGATGCTGGACATCCAGTAGAAGCCCTGGCCGGGGATATAGAGGGCAACACCGGTGGCGTTGTTCCCATAACTCGAGTAGTTGCCTGCGAACCAGACCCCATGGCTGTCGGCGAACGGCGGGCTATAGGAGCTGAACCCGGTGGCGCCGCCGTACGGGGGATTGTAAACGCCGGCGATCGCGGAGGCGCTCGACGGACTGCTCGCAATCCAGATCTCATTGCCCGAGCCATTTATGTAGTAGACGGTGATGATGGGGTTGCCCTGGGCATCGAATCCACTGACCCCGACCTGGGCTCCGGGCCGCGAGAACCATTCGGAGATCGAACCCGTCTTAAGGTCGAGCCGGATGATGCTATTTGTCGCGCCCTGGGGAACGGCGGACGTGGCCGTGCCGTACGCCGCTGTGGCGGTGGCCGCTCGCCAGTAGCCAGTCTTCGTGATCTGCCGGGGCGTCCCCGAGAAGGGGAAGAGCCACAGGCCTGCGGCGTTGGGGTCCTCGGCGTACACGCCGTCTGATTTGACCGCAACGATGGTCCAGGCGTGGCCTTCGCCCACTTCGGTCTGCGTGTTAGTGGCGACGCTCACGATGTAGATCCCGTCCGCCGGCGCATAGGCATAGCGACTGCCGTCGGGCGACAGCTGGCTGATGGGAACTGGTACCCATTTCGAGAACTGGTGGTCGTAGCTCAGAGTCCCGTAGCCCGGGCCGTAGCCCGGCCCGGTTCCGCCAACCGGCGCTGGCGTCGGCGTAGGTGAGGGGACGGTCACGCTACTGCTGGGATCCGCGATGAAGTTGCCGCCGGGAAAGACGATGAAGCCGCCGCTCCCAGGCGGGCCGGCAAATACCGGAAGCCGGCAATCGAGCGTTGGGCGCGGACCCGTTGGCAGTCCAGCCGACACTGGTGGATAGAACGGCGGGTAGGAGCCGCTGACTGGATTGCCAGCCGGTGGATAGGGCCCCGAGAACGGATTACCATCGGGGCCCGGCCCTGAGGCTGGATTGCCAGCGGGTGGGTATGGGCCGGAGGCCGGGTTGCCAACGGGTGGATAGTTGCCCTGGCCGTTCGGGTTCGACTTGATGGCGACCGTTGCCACCGTTTCACAACCACTCGCGATGCCTTTGAGACCGAACGCCTTGGCCGGTGCGCATCGCAGTGGGGTTGTGAAGGTGATCGCGGTAATGATCACCAGCAGCGACACGACGCTGACAGCGATAGCGAGGATGGGGCGGTTACGGAGGAACTGGAGCCGGTCCATCAATCCCGTGCCAGCGCGGCGGTTCATGCAGCTAAATCGCTCCCCACGTACATTCGGTTACGGCGTCGTGAACTCCGCCAGCAGCGCTCGGTTTGCGGGATCGAAGCGATCCAACTCGACCGCTTTCTCCGCCGCCGCTCGTGCGGCGGCCCAACGGCCAAGGCTCCGATCTGCCAGGGAAAGGTTTCGGTACACGAGCGGATTGTAGGTTCCGAGCGCGGCTGCATCACCATATGCATCAGCCGCCCTCGACCATTCCCCGCGCTCGAAGGCGACGTTGCCAACCTCGACCGCGTATACGCTCTCGCGGGGCGCCAGGTTCCGTGCCTGTGCGGCGGCGGTCTGCGCCTGGTCGAGCTGGCCCCAGGCGTCGGCATTGACCGCGGCCAGTAGCTGTGAGTCGGCGCGGTACGGGAATACGGTGCCGATGACTATCAATGCACTCAGTGACGCGATAACAAGCCCCCACCCTGCCCTCCCCCAGAGGGGGAGGGGAAATGCCCACCCTGCCCTCCCCCAGAGGGGGAGGGGAAATGCTGGCGTTCTCCGCGAGAGGGGGAGGGAGAGAGGGAGCGTGCGGGTTGCGCCCCACGACTCCATGGCGGCGGCAGCGAAAATCCAGAAGGGAAGCGAGGCTGCGAGGGCGGAGAAGTTGAGCTGGAGGGTGAACTGGTAGGCAATCCATCCGGCGAAGATGGCGACGGCTCCCTCCCGTCGCCGTCCTCGCCAGAATGCGCGAACGAAGGCTGCCAGCACGAGCGCGTACGCAACGAAACCGACCAGCCCCTGGGTCGCGGCCACCTGCAAGGACTCGGCGTGGGCCTTGTCCCATTGCTGCCGTCCGAGGTACGTGGTCTGAAACCGTGGAAAGACAAGGCCGAAGTTGTCGGGGCCGTAGCCAAGAAGCGGGCGGCTTGCCGTCAGCCGTATCGCGTCGCGCCACAGTGCCGGCCGATCGCCGGTAAGGCTCAGTTCATCGATCTTCTGCTCGGTGCCAACACCGGCGCTCAGCCGCAGGCTGCCGACGATGACTCCCGCGAGGAGGATGACCAAGAGGCACGCGATGCCGAACCGAAAAGTCGGCCGGTAACCACCGACGAGCAAGACCACGGCGGCCAATGCCGTCCCCAGCCACGCGCTCCGGCTCAGCGTGAGGAGCAGAGCGGTGCCGATGATCGCGATGAGGTTCAGGGCGATGACGCGTTGACTCCACGATTTTGCTTCGATCAGCTCGCGGTAGGCGAGAGGGGAGAGCATGGCCAGAAACGCGCCAAGAACGTTCTTCTGGCCGAGCGTTCCGAACGCCGGCACGAGGGCTCCCTGCGTCGTCGAATCGGTGATCGATTGCAAGATCGCAATGACGGCGACCAGGTAGCCACTGGCGAGGAGGATTCGTATTAGCGTGCGCGCCTCGCCGGGACCGGACAGGGTTTGCACCGACAGCCAGAAGAGCGCCGCGTACATCACGATGGTGAGCAGGCCGTCATAGCGAGAGTAGGTGCCGAACACGGCCACGTTCTGGTTGTAGGCGTAGACGGTCGACAGCAATGCGGAGATGACAAAGGCAAGCAGCGGGAGATCGAGCGGAGTTCGCTTGATCGTCAGGGATCCACTGACAAACGCTCGTGTGATGAAGACGATCAGCAAACCGATGACGAGCACGCGTGCCAGCAGCAGCTTGGGCAACACGTACCGGTCATAGGTGCCCAACCAATAAGCGAGGGGCAGCAAGAACGTCCCGGCGCGCAGGAACCAGCGCTCGATGCCGGCAAACCGAGCTGGCGTCACCAACCCCGGGCCGCTCTCCACGATCCCGTAAACGTAGGGCTCCGATCTCCGGTTATGGCGCCTGTCCAAAACACATTGGCGGCAGTTGGGATTCTTGGCGCCCGGCTTGGCGCCGCCGGAGTCAGTTACCGAGGGCTTTCCCGAAGCCAAGCGGCGACGGCTGCAGCGCGCTTGTGGAGGCCGTGTTCGAGGAACAGGCGGTCGAGATGCGACTGGATCGTTCGCGGCGAGAGGCCCAGGCGCGAGCCGATCTCCTTATCCGACAAACCTGAGGCCACGAGCTGGAGAATCTCCGCCTGCCGGCGCGTTACGTGCATCACGAGTCTTCGACCATCCCGCTTTCGAGTTGATCGAAATTCCGCTGGTACGCCATCCGCATGAATTTCAGCGCTTCCTCCGCCTGGCCGCGATCTCGAAGCAGATCGCTGTACATGGCCGTCAGCTCAGCCAGCTTCGTCAGGGCCTCGCGTTCGAGCAGCATTCGGAATGCCCGGCGGAAGCGCTCATCGGCGATCGCGTGAATGCCGAGCTTCTCGAGTGCGCACCCCTCCACGGCCAGCGCCGTCGCTTCGTACATATGGTCCTGTGCGGCCACGGACGCCGCCGCACCATCAACGGCGAGCCGGATGGCTTCCGCCAGCACGTTCTCACGCAACGCATAGCGGGCCAGCTCCGTGGTCGCGGCCGCGATCGCGCGCAGGTCGTTGAATTGCCGAGCTTGCTCTAGGCACTCGGCCTGATACCGTCGGGCTTCCGCGATATTGCCGCTGGCGAAATAGGCGTCGCCGAGATTGCTCAAAATCTGGTTGGCGATCTTCTGCTGACCGATCTGCCGGTGAATGTTCAGGGCGCGATCGCAGTGTTTGATCGCGAGCGCCAGTTCGCCGGCGGCGCGGGCCGTAATGCCCAGCGCCATGTGGGCGTTGGCCATTCGCAGGAGGCTCTCGGCGTCGGTCGCCGCGCGCAGCGCCTGCTGAAGGTAGGTGATCGCCTCCTGGGTTTGGCCCACGCGGTACGTCGCCTGGGCAAGGTTGGTCAAGACCCGGGCGCGTAGATCCTGGTCGCCCTGCCTCGACTGGTCCAGCCAGTGGAGGGCCCGCAGGCCGGCTTCGATCGAACCGCTGAAGCGTTCGTCGGAGCCAAGCACGCCGCCGATCTCGGCGTAAATGGCGGCGTTCAATTCCGGGTCGTCTGGAGGGGCCAGGGCCGCCGCCTTATATAGGTTGGCCAGCGCTCGCGGCGTCCGTCCCATCGACCAGGCGGCAACGCCCCAGAGCCGATGAAGCTCGGCGCGCTGGTTCGCGGTCAGCGGGAGGGGGAGCGCTTCCCGGATCAGCCCCAGCGCCTGTTGAGCCTGGCCCGCTTTGACGGCCAGCTCCACAGCCCGGAGAAGGTACCCAGGGTCGGTCGGGAGGCGTTCCTCGACGAAATGGGAGAGCGGGTGACGGAGCCGGTCCGCCAGGAGGCGCAACTTGGGCAGGGAAGGGGTGATCCGATCGCGTTCGACCAGACTGATGAAACCTTTGCTGGCGACTCCGCTGGCGAGCTCTTGCTGGGTCAAACCCCGGGCGAGGCGTGCGGCCTTGAGCCTGGTCCCAAGTGAGTTCATCGTCCCTCCTGGTGTTTAGTCAGAATAAACTCGTGTCACACACTATATTGACAGGAATACGGGCGAGTGTTAGGTTGGGCGCGCTGCCGTCACACGGGGTTCATGACGTAAGGGGTTGGGGAGATGAACCGAATTGCTCTTCGCATCGCCGTTTTCGCCACCGTAGTCGCCGCATGGCTGGCGACGACCGCCGAGATCTGGCCGGGCTGGAGACCCTCGTAAGGTAGAGCCACTTTCGGGGGAGGGGGATCGTGGAACCGCTGAAGCGTGGCGTCGAAACTTCGGAGTTCTGGGGCAAAACGTTGCTCCAGCTGGTCAGTGTCGGGCTGGCGTTTTACGTGTCGCAGAATCCGGGCCACCTCACCGGCGACCAGCAGAACTCGATCATGGTCGTCGCGGGCCTGGTGGTGCCGCCGGCTCTCGAGCTTGCCTACGGCTTCTACCGGACGTGGCTGAAGCGTGCGCACGCGCTGTCGCCGCACACTGTCGTGCGCTCGGCGCGCCGGCCTGAATGACCTCCCGATTGGTGCGCACGCGAACGCGCGTGATGCAGCACCTTCGGCGTAATCGGGGCCGGTACGCCGGCGGCATCGCGGCCGGTGTCATCGCCGCAAGCGCAGGCGGCGTGGGCGGCTACGTCATGGGGCATCACAAAGCACCACCGCCCGCGACCGCGACCGGCGAGACGGTTCCGGCCGGTTCTGAGGGCACCGGCCCCGCAACCGGCGGCGGCCATTGCGGCGTGGAGCGATGGGACGTCAAGACGGGGACGGATGCGGGGTCCCAGAGCGTGAACCTCGACGTGCTCCAGCCGACTACGGTCGCCGCGATGGACGGCCTGCGCGCACCCTCGAACCCGACCGCCCGCGTTCAGGCAACCGAGACGACCGAATTTCAAATCAAAGCCACGATGTCCGGGTTCAAGCAGGAAGGGGATTCCGACTACCACATCGTGATCACCGACGGCCAGAAGACGATGATCGTCGAGATCCCGAGCCCGAATTGCGTCTCGACGCTCAGCCCCTTCCGCAGCCGCATCGTCCAGGCGCGGGCCGAGTTCGACGCGCGCTTCACGGCCAGTCCGCAATTCCAAACCGTGAGCATCCCGGTAACGGTCACCGGCATCGGCTTCTTCGACCGCATCCACGGCCAAACGGGCGTTGCCCCGAATGGCGTGGAGCTCCACCCCGTCCTCGATATTGCGTTTTAAGGTCGACCCGTTCAGGCCTTAGCGTATGCCTCGGCCTTGGGTCTACTGGGTTCGGGCGAGGTGTCCCAGGGCTCTGCGAGATAAGGGAAGTCGTTCAAGAACTCGGCGTCGTTCTTCAGCGGGTTCGGCGGCGTCTTCGGCGCGATGGGCGCCGTGTCCCATACCGCCTGGTCGCTCAGCGTCTCGAGGTGATATTTCTTGCCGTTGATCTCGGCGTCCATGTCGAGGAACATGGCCAGGAAGCGGGTTGCCACCTGGTCTTCGAGGCGCCGGCCGAACGGCCAGGTGCCGGTTGTATCCAGGTCCAGGGCGCAGACGTTGGGCACGAAGATCTCGAACGGCCGCCGCAACGGGATATCGAGACCCTTCTTGTTCCAGGAGCTGTCTGGCATGTTCAGTTCCTGAAAAAGGACTTTCTTGACCCGCGGAAATGCCTCGATGGCCGTCGCATATTTCTTGTGCACCGAGACCGGCGAGTTGTCGTGGTCGAAGGCGGTTTTCAGGCCCAGGGCGCTGATCGACGGCCCAAATCCCCAGCCGAGATGCCCGAGTCGCTTGACGAACTGTGGCGCGAGCACGAAGTTGTTGGCGCCCAGCTGCCGGTCATCCTCGCGTTCGCTGAGGCCAGCGTCGGCGAAAGGCTGGCCGACGGTATCGACGAGCTTGTATTGCTTGAGCTGCGGGTCGAGGTTGATGCCGTGGAGCAGCGCGGCCGGGTGCTCCAGCCAGAAGGGATGGTCGGGGATGGCTGGGACCTTGCCTGACCCCTTGCGCACCCAGCTTTCGCCCCAGATATTGATGATGCGATCGTCCACGGGGGACTTGGTGAGGAATTCGACCGGGATTTCCAGCACAATCGCGTTCACGTTTCGGCCGGCCTGCGCATCCTGCCCGCTGTAGACGAATCGGTAATTGCCGTCGGCGTCCTTGCGGAACTTGTTCCCTTTCCACGTCCACGGGCCAGGCGGCAGGTCTTTCTTGACGCCGCGTCCCCACATCGGGTTGGCCGGATCGAAGTTGAAGAGGTCGTTGCCCTCCAGCTCGAGCAGGGTCTTGGGGATGGGGAGCTCACGCGCCTCCGTCATGGTGTGGGGCACGTGGTAGAACTGCGGCGCATAATTGATGCTGCGAAAGAAGCCGGGCAGGTCGTTGAAGAAGGCGTCGTCGCGGCCGCCCAGGAATGCCTTAATCGCTGGGCCGCCAGGTACCTTGATGGTCTCGACCGCGTTGGTGCCGACCACCGCCGAAAAGGTGCCGCCGGCGAAATTGTTGAAATTGATGGTCCCGCGCCCGGCCTGGTCGACGGTGACCCGGATTTCTGCCGGCTTGAGATTCCCGACGTATTTCTCGGCCACGGCTTCGAAGTACTCGAACATGGCCTCGAGGCTCCAGTCTTTCCGTGACGGCCTGGCAATCCGGGGATGCGCGCTAACCAGGATCCGGTAGAGCAGGTCGGTGTCAAAGACACCGGTTTCCGGGACCGGTGCAAACGTCAGCGCGATCACGACCTTGTCGCCACCCGAGGTGTCGTCGCTGGGAAACCCGAACATGTCGTAGACGTCGGCGGCACTTAGGTCGATGTCGGAAAAGATCGAGTTGACGGCGTTCGGGTCGTTGTGGTCGGCCATGGAACTGCCTCCTTAAATGAGTGAGAGGGAGTTGTCGGCCGCGGCAGTTCTCACGAGTGCAACCCCCTTGATCCTAGCCGTACGACCGGACCCGCGTCGGCGGCGATTTAACCGTACTCCCCTCGTCCGATATGTCGACTCCGCAAAACTACGTAGAGGGTTCTACTTACTCATCGGGCCTGCGGTTGACAGTGCATAAGGGCGGTGCTACGTTTGGCCCGGTAGGCAACCGGAGGATCAGGAGGGGGCGATGATCAGCACCGAAGCTCCACCGTTAACCGCTGACGTGCGGACGCCAAACGAATCCAGACCTGTCGCGCGTGGAAAGGTACCGAGGCGGGCGAGGTTGAGCGGCGCCAGCTATAGCGGTGGACTCCTGGTCTCCCTATGGCTCGCGCCGATTGTGGCCGCAAATGTGACCGTGGTTGCATACGTTGCACCGAAGCTGCTTCCACCCGGGGCGATGTTGCTGTCGGATTCGCCGGTGCTGGCTGGACCGGTCGTCGCTCTCCTCCTGTGGTTACTCCTCGGCGCCGCCTTTGCACCCATGACGTCGGCGCAAAACGCCAACAGCGGCAGCTACGGCGATCTCCAGGAGCGGTTGACCCAGCTCAACGCCCGCCTCAATACGCTGCCCAAACCGACTCCGCTGAACGACGCTATTCAGGAAGCGCTCAGCCATTGTGCCTTCATTGTGGGTGAGCTCGAGACCGCGGGTTCGCGATGGGTCACGGCGGCCGGCTATCTCGCTTTGTGGAAGCGACTCCACCGAGCTGAAGAAGCGCTGATGGAGATTGAGCCACGCACGGAGGTGGTGGCTGATGCGCTTTACGACGAATGGCGATTACAGAATTCCAACATGGAGCACGAAGTTGACCTTCTCGCCGACCTGAAGGCGGCGCGACAGTACCTCGATTCAGCAGCGCCGAGCGCGACGTCGAACATCGCGAACGAGGCCGAAGCCCGCGCGGTCGCGCGGAGAGTCCGGTTTTCCATCAACGATTTTCGGGATCAACGATGGGCTGCCATTGTCCGGGCTCGGAATCTGCTCTACGGCACGATGAATATGACCGAGGTATTCGCCTTTTTCCTTCTGGGGCTGGCCGTGATCGATCGTGCCCCGGCCGCCGCCATCGTGGCCGCCATCGTCTTCTACCTGGTCGGCGCGCTGGTTGGCCTTTTCAACCGCCTGAGCCAGCAAGCGACGGCGGGAACCATGGTCGAGGACTACGGGCTGGCCTGGGTCCGCCTCATTCTGACGCCGACCCTATCCGGCCTGGCGGCGATCGGCGGCGTCGTTCTTACCGGGATGCTGACGCTGAGCGGGCTGACGGGACTGGTTCAACCCGGCAGCTCGGGTGGGGCGGCCAGCACCGTCAACCTTCCGGTACTCGCCGACATCTTCGATCTCAACAAGTTTCGGATCGGCTTTCTCCTGGCCGTGGTCTTTGGTGGAACGCCCATCCTCATCAGCAATCGGCTGCAGCAGCTGACTGATCAGTACAAGAACGACCTCAAGAGCACGGAAGCCACAAGCGGCGCAACACCGGCGGTCCAGGCCCGGCCGTCGGTCGCGTAAACAAAGGGAGGGGACGATGAGGGGTGGCGTGGGGCGGCGACTGACCCGCTGGAGTGTGCTTGGCATCGGGGCTGTCGTGGCAACGACTGCCCTGTCGCGGTGGGCCAATAAGCGACCGCGTCGGAGTTTGCCCGAAGGTCCCGGTGGCACCCTCGGGTCCGTGCCGGCGCCGCGATTTTCGCTCCTGGAACGGGCCTATGCCGCGTTCGCCGAACGGGTCGACCATTCGGTGGGCTGGCATAAGTTGCCTGGGTATCTTGGCGCGCTGATCCTCGCCGGTGTGCGGACCACGCTCCGCAGGAAGAACCTCCACGACACCTGGAACCTTCCAATCACCGGCGTGACGCCGCCGGCCCCAGCGGACGACCGCTACCTGACGGCTCGAACCAGCGACGGCACCTTCAACAACCTGGAGATGCCGCTGATGGGGTCGGCCAATACGCGGTTCGGTCGCAACGTACCGCTCGACAGGACGGTGGTCGAAGACGACCGGTCGATTCTCTGGCCGAATCCCCGAACGGTGAGCCGGGAGCTGTTGACGCGGGACAGCTTTATCCCAGCCACCACGCTCAATCTGCATGCTGCCGCCTGGCTGCAGTTCATGGTGCATGACTGGCTGAGCCACGGACAGAACGACAAGGAGCGCGTCTTCGAGGTTCCGCTGGAGAAGGGTGATCCCTGGCCGAACAAGACGATGCGCATCCTTCGGACGCGGCAAGACCCGACGCGGCCGTCGGGGGACACCGGTCCGCCATCCTTCATCAACGTCGCGTCGGAGTGGTGGGACGCGTCGCAGCTCTACGGTAACGATGCGCCGACGCAGATGAAGGTGCGCTCGATGGTTGACGGGAAGCTGACCGTGGACAAAAACCGGCTGCTGCCGACTGACGACTCGGGCATCGAGATCACCGGCGTGTCCGGCAACTGGTGGATCGGGTTGGAGCTCATGCACACGCTCTTCACGCTCGAGCACAACGCCATCTGCGACCGCCTCAAAGCCGAGTATCCGACCTGGTCCGACCAGGAACTCTTCGACCGCGCCCGGCTCATCAACGCCGCGCTGCTGGCGAAGATCCACACGGTCGAATGGACGACCGCGATCCTCGGCCATCCCGCGCTCCAGATCGCGCTGCGCGCGAATTGGTGGGGACTGGCGACCGAGCGTGTGTCTCGCCTGGTTGGACGGTTGAGCAAGAGCGAGTTGATCAGCGGAATCCCCGGTTCGGATCCCAACCAATTCGGAGTGCCCTACTCGATCACGGAGGAGTTTGTCGCTGTCTATCGAATGCACCCGCTGCTCCCGGACGACTTCATCTTCCGAGCCGTCGCTGACAACTCGGTGATCGACTCGCGTGGGTTTTCCGATCTCGCCTTCGCGAACGCCAGGAAGACACTGGAGAAGGTGACGCCGGAGAACGCGCTCTATACCTTCGGCACCGTGCATCCAGGGGCGATCACGCTGCACAACTTCCCGAAGGCGATGCAGCAGCTGACCGAGCCCGACGGCACGTTGAACGACATCGCGGCCACCGACATCATGCGGATCCGCGAGCGGGGCGTGCCACGCTACAACGAGTTCCGCAAGCTGTTGCACAAGCCGCCGGTCAGGAGCTTCGAAGAACTCTGCGCCAATCCGACCTGGGCCGAGCAGATCCGGCGGGTCTACGAGGGAGACATCGACAAGGTTGACCTGATGATCGGCCTCTACGCTGAGACGCCACCGCCTGGCTTTGGCTTCAGCGATACCGCCTTCCGGATCTTCATTCTGATGGCATCGCGCCGGCTTAACAGCGACCGGTTCTTCACGACCGATTTCACGCCGCAGGTTTACACGCCGGCGGGAATGACGTGGATCGCCGACAACGGTTTTGCGTCGGTCCTGTTGCGCCACTTCCCCAACTTGCGGCCCGCCTTGCGTGGCATCAAGAATCCGTTCGCACCGTGGACCGCCGTCACTGGTATCGCCCCGCAGCAGACCCGTCCGGAGTTCGAGCCCGTCGCACAGCCCCAGGCTCAACCAGTTCAGGTGTCGAGCCGCCAATCCAAAGGAGGATGAGTCGATGGAGCCAGTCCTGCAAAATGTCGCACCCGATATCGATGAATCACGAGTCGGCATTTCCTACTCGGGCGGTGGGCCGCTGCTCCTGATCGAGCTCGGCATCGCCCAGGCGTTCGTCGATCTGAAGATCGTTCCCGTGGCGATCGCCGGAGTCTCTGCCGGGGCCATTGCCGGCACCGCCCACGCCCTCGACCCGGTGAATGGGACGGGCATCAAGGCGGCCGCCGATGCGTTACTCAACCTCAGCGACCACAAGCTCGGGCTGACCAGGGCCGAAATCGTCGCCAAGCTCCTGGGATCCCTCATTACGATGCTCAAGCTACCGCTCAGTTTTGGCGACAATGCCCCGATCCAGCCGACGGTCGAGGGGGTGTTCAGCGGGTTGTCGCTTGAGCCGAAACTGACCGTTGCCGCCTTTGGGAACAATTCCCGGGCCACGCTCTACATTGGTGGAACGGACCGGCGCGCCTGCGAGCGCTACTGGTTCCCTGCCACCGCCGAGGTGGCCGATGCATTAGTGGCGTCCTCGGCCATTCCCGGCGTCTTTCCGCCAAGAACGATCACGATCGATGGGCAGCAGATGCTCTTTGTAGATGGCGCGGTCGCGCAAAATCAGCCACTCTCCCAGTTGGTGCTCGCCGAACGGTGCGGGACGCTCTATGCCTGCGCGGTGGGGTACGACGGCGAACACATGGGTGATCCAGCTGACGCGCTGGAAAACGCGATGTCCGCGATCTCGATACTGTCTCACGAGTCCTCACGGCTAGAGCAAGGCTACGTCGAGCTGAAACTGAAGGAAGCGGGCAAGGGCAATGTCTACCACATCCATCCCGAGGGGCCCTTCAATATTTCGGGATTCAATTTCACGGCCGACCAGATCAAACAGGTAATCGATCTGGCCTGCCAGCAAACGAAGGACTATATCCAGCAACAGGGCTGGATGCCGCCGGCTGTTGCCGCCCCGGTTGCGGTACCGGTTGGAGCCGGCACACCCAACGGAGGAAACCGAAACTAGGGACCAGGGTCGGCGAGGATGACGTCGCTTGCCTTCTCGCTGATCATGTAGACGGCGCTGACGATGAAAAAGCCCGGAATGTGAGGGAACACCGAGGCATCGACGACGCGGAGGTTTTTCGTGCCGTGAACGCGGAAGCGGCTGTCGACCACGGCCGTGGGGTCGCTCTGTGGTCCGATCTTGCAGGTGCAGGAGGCATGATGGCCCCAGGCCTGGCGGCGGACGTACTCCTCGAGCTGCTCCTGGCTGCGGACCTCCGGCCCCGGTAGCTTCTCTCGGACGACGATCGATCCGGCCTTTGCCGTCAAGCGGCGGACGAACTCGATGGCCAGCGTGAGCGACTCGAGATCTTCCCCCTCGGTGTCGTTGCCCTCTTCGAAATAGCGGAAATTGATCGCGGGGACATCCCGGGGATCAGCCGATTTCAGCCGCACCGTCCCTGCAGTGTTCCTGGTGTGGGCTTTGAGGATGGCCCAGGTAAAGAGGTTGCGACTCCGCTCGAGGTCTGCCGAGTAGCCAGGGTAGTAGCCGTGGAAGTTGGCGGGGAATCCGAAGATGAACAGATCGGGATCTTCGCGGTCCGCCTCGGCCTTCTTCGTGATGCCGAGTACCACGCCGTTCGTCGTATAGACACCGCGTCCGTGTTGCCAGTCGGTGAAGCATGGGTCGGTCCCGGGGGTCGTCGGCGGGGCGAAGCCGCAGCCCTCGAGCAAAGCGAAATTCCTCCGCATCTCGTTCACGACCCCCACCTCGTAGCGATCCTGCAAATTCTTTCCGACTCCGGGCAGATCCACGACGATCGGAATGCCAAACTCGCGTAATTCGTCTGCGGCACCGACCCCCGACAGCATGAGCAGCTGCGGCGTGTTGAAGGCGCCGGCGGCCAGGATGACCTCGCTCCTGACTCTCACTTGCTGTCGCGGGCCCGGTGGATCCGCGATTGCGTTTGGATCCGCCCGATATTGATGCGCGCCTTCGATGAATTCCACGCCGACCGCCCGGTTGCCTTCCTCGAACAGAACTCTCGTCACCAGGGTGTTGGTCTTGACGATCAGCCGGTCGGGGAATTCACCCTGCACCTTACGGATGTACTCCCTGGTCCCATTGCGCCGGCCGGCATTCGTCGCCATCGGGGCCAGCCACAGGCCGGCGGTGCCGGCCAGCTGCGCCCGCCAGTCGTTCGGATCTGGATAACTGTCCAGCCCCTCGAGCGCCGTGAGGGGATGCAACAGGTCTTCGCTCAGCGCCTGCTTGGCCGCATCCAGAATCAGCCAGAGGAGCTCCGAGTCCTTGAAGATCAACCGAGGATCGGCGTAACAGGTCGGTAGCCAGCCATCGAATCCGTGCCGGCCTGGGTTGCCGTATCGCTCTGACCAGAAGGGAAGTCGACGCGCGAGGGCGGCGAGCAGCGGATTAGTCGGGTACGGTCGAGGTCGATCGGCATAATGGCAGTCCTCCATCCGCTCGAAATAGGAGCGCATCGCGTCGCTCCGCCAGGATGAATCGCCCGTGGTCGCCGCGATCTCGTCCCAATCGTGGTTGTGCGGATAGATCGTGATCATGGCGTTGTGGGCTGTGCATCCACCGAGCGTCCCGGCCCGCGGATAGAGAACGCCATCTTCCGCCGGCACGAACTTGTCGTCGAGACGCTGCCGCTGGTCATCCGCATAGTGCCGGACGAAGTAGTCCCAGCGCAGCTGCGGATCCTCGGTCGACTCGGCGTGAAAGCTCGGAACCTGATAGGTATAGGGCTCGGCATCGCCGCCGGCTTCCAATAAGAGGACACGCTTGCCCGCCCGCGCGAGGTTCGCGGCCAACGGGCCGCCACCCGCTCCCGAGCCGACGACGATATAGTCGGGCGCCCCCTCGTCCGGCGTCATGACGGCTTACGACGCTTTGCGCGGTTGGGCAGCGAGCGACAGGGCGACGTTGACCGTCGAGATCAGCGTGGCCGTGATGGCGGCGCGTCGCGGCAGGTCCCCCCGAATCCCGGCGAGGGCAGCGGAGATGGTGTCCGAGACGTGGATGATGGGCGCGACGCGCACCGCCTGGACGCGTGCCTCGCCTCGGTTCAGGAGCAGGTCCGCCGCGATCAGCACGGTGCGAATGCCGAAGAGCCGAAACGGGTATTTCGCCGCCGCTTCTACCCGTGGATCGACCCGTAGCTGGCGCAAGAGCAAGGTTGGCGCCAGCAAGGCCAACCCTCCGTTGATCAGTCGGATGACGCCGAGCGAAATGCGCGCGAAATTCTGCCGACGTTCAATCGTGGCAACCATCTCTGGCAACGCCCCCTTGTGGCACCTACCGCCTGATACAGCCCCCTGTCGCGAATATGATCCAGCGCGCCGTCAAAGTCAAGGCTGGCGAACTAGAAACTGGGCTCCTTCGGCTCCGTGACGCTCTCGTCGCGCTGCCAACCTTCATTCTCGAGCTTCATGTGCTGGATCGCGACCCTGGAGGCATTGGCGTCGAGATCGGGCAGCGCCTGGTACTCGGAAACCCAGCAGCGAAAGAGGTTGTAGGCGATCGCCAGCTGGCCCGCCTCGTTGTAAAACTCGAGCCTGATGTCCTTTCGGAAGTCAGCGAGCGAGACTTCGGTCCCGAGCTTGTTGCCATAGGTCCAGACTTTGTTCGCCCACTTTTCGAACTCGAGGTCGTGGGTGACGCCACGTTCGAGCGTGACAGGGTCGAATTCCGTCCGACCCGGTGACTTGCGACTGCTGCTCGGGTCGCCTCCCTCACGATGGTGGATGACCTCCGTTGTCCGCTTCAGCGGGCTTACTTTGCTGACGCCGGCGACGTAGCGTCCGTCCCACTTGATTCGAAACTTGAAGTTCTTGTAGGGATCGAAGCGAGTGGGGTTTACGGTGAACTCGGCCATTGCGCGCTCCTCACTTCAAGATTCGACTGATGTAATCGGGAAACTCACGCGGAAGTTTGGCCAGAAAGCGCTCGCGAGCCGCCTGGGTTTCCTGATGGGCGTTGCGAACGGCGGGAGGCGCACCCTCGGCGAGTGTCTCGAGAACGTTCAGGACGACGTCGACGTCCGCTCGAACTGGAGCGAGCTGCACGTTGAACTCCGTCTCGCGAATCAGCAGGCTCAAAAGCCGCACGACAAGAATTCGATGCGGCCCCCAGACGAAAAGGACGTATGGCGGAGCCTGACTACTTGACTGTTTGGTGAGTTCCGCGAGGGCGGTAAGGGTGGGGAGGACGCCGAATATTTGGGTGGCCGGATCAATCGGGGCATCGAGGTCAATCGCGTCCAGCGACAGGGTGAAGTTGATGGTCTCGCGATCTGGGACGCTACCAGCGGGACTGGATAGCGGCGCCGCGACCGACCGCGTCAGGGTGTCGGGATTGAACTGAAACACAATGACGAGCGGATTCGGGTCGGCCTCAAAACTGATCAGCGCGCCTTTTACCGCGGAACCCATCATGCACCGAGAGTTCATCGCGGATCCTCACTCCTGTCAAGAGAGGCTGCTGCGCCAGCCACCTGGAGTGAAGCTCCGACGACGCGCCGTTGCGGCGTTCCGGAGACTTCCTTACTTTGCCAGCGGGACGGACCCAGAGCTGAGCCGTCGTGGTGCCAATGGCCGAGCCGGATTCGCGGTGCGCTGGGGCACCGCTGGCGGGACGGGTTGCAGGCGTTGCCAGATGCTGTGCGGCAGGGGAGGGATGCGGGTCCGGCAGGACGACGGATGATAGAAGCAGCCGACAAAAGTCCGTAAGTATCCGCCGTCGTCATCGGCATACAACGAGACGTTCGTATTGCACGCAAGGCAGCCGCCCGCGATGTCCGTGGTGGCGGTGCCGTTGTTGTTCGTGATGCCGTCGCCCTTGGCATCCGTGTACGTCGTCTGACCCGCGTTGCCCGAGCCAAACAGGACGGCCTGGATGCCGGCCGCTTGCAAGGCGGCTACGTTGGCGAGGAAGATTTCGGCCCGGTTGTCCTGGTAATGGCCGTCGGTGTTATTCATCGTGAGAAAGTACTGGTTGCCCACCGGGACCTGCCATTCGATCAGTGGGCGTCCTGTCTGGGCGTGCAATTCGGTCATCCATGACAGCCAGGTGTTGAAGTTGGGGAGCTTCAGGTTCTGCCGATCCCACCAGTGCGCGCCACCGTCGTTGGCGACGAGTTCCCACCAGCCGGCGTCGTGGTCCGCGACGTCGTTGAAGACCAGGTCGAAGCTGCTGCCCCACGGAGTGGGCCCGACACCGGCCGAATTGAGGAACGCGGCAACGAGGTCCGCTTCATGGGCCGGGTTGATAGCAGGGTTGGTGTTGGTCGCGATGTCGACGCCGCTGCCCCAGGACGAGGCGTGGGTCGCGAGCAACACGTTGGGCGCGTACTTGTCGCGCAGGTGAAGCAAGGCTCCGGCGAAACCCTGCGCCGTATCACTGATGCCGGCCACGTCGGCGAATCCGGAGCTCTTCACCTTCGCCGAGAGAGAGGACGCGGGTCCGCCGGCCGCCCGTTGCTCCAGGTAGCCCCAGAGGTCGGGTTCGACATGCACGATCACCGGGCCGCCATAGGCCGCCGCCCTCTGCATCAGGAGGACGAAGTTCGCATAGTAGGCGTTCATGGTGGCGGCGTTGTTCAGGTTGCTGAAGTCACGATCGCTCTCGTTCGACCCAATCGACGGCGTCGACTGCAAGAGCTCGTAGTAGCTGAAGACCGGGAAATATCCGTTGCTCGAGCTGGCTTGCAGGTAGTAGCTGGCGAACTGTCCCGGCGGACTGTTCCACGTCTCCCACCCCGTGCCCGTATTCACCCCGCCGCTGAGGTACTGGTATCGATAGGCCCAGGGCACGCCGCTCGAGGTCATCCAGCCGAGGTCTGTCGGCTGACTTGCAAGGCCGAAGTTGAAACCGCTCGGTAGCAAACTCGTCGCGAACCGCGGAGTTCCCGCCGCGAGAACGGGATGGCCCAGATCGCTAATGAAAATGCTGGTGCCGAAGGCGACGGCGACCAGCACCACGAAACGGTTCATACCAATTCAACGCGGTGGCGTCGAAACTCCAGCGAGCCTGACGAGCGCTGCCGATCCCGAGGAGCAATCAACGCGGATGATCGCGCATACGCATAATCGAACGCAACTATTTCCCTGATTAGCTACGCGTCGACTCTCGAACCACCCGGCGAAGGGCTTGCATCAGAGCGATGCAGTAGATCAGCAGCCCCACGACGGTGAAAACGAGGATGAGGCCGAGCGACGCGACAAGTGCAGTGTCCCTGGGTGTGAGGTTGAAGAGTTTGATGTGGACGTCAAGGAGGGACGCCAGGATAACGGTGATCGCCGTTCCTCCGGCCGGTAGCCCTGATACCAGAAGCATCGCCCAACGGGGCAGCACGTTGTTCGTCGGGTCGGATCTCCTCATCGTCCGGATTATGCGCCTACCGGGTCGATCAACCCCCCACCAACCCTCCCCCGCAAGGGGGAGGGCGATAGACGCCTAGTGGATCTCGATATTGCCTTGGACGGCGTAGTGAGGCTTTGCGTGAAACGTATGGCAGGTGAACGGCGGAGCCGGCGAGAAGAAGATGTCGCTGATCAGATCGGCCTTCGCCGCGCTGTCATCATCCTGCACCCCAAACAGCATTTCGGTACCTTTGGTCAGTCCAAAGGCCGAGTAGGCCAGCGTGCCGCTCATATACGCATCGTTGCCGACGATCTCGAGACAGTTCACGTCAATGTGAAGCGGCCCTCCGTTGGGGGCCACGAAAACGACCTGAGCGTTGCCGGAGACCGTCCCGGCCCCGTTCCCATTGTTGTGTGGTTGGGCGGTAAAACCGAAGTGGAACGGAGCCGTTGAGCCCCCGCCGGTGGCCGATTGCATGGCCGGTGTGCCGTGTCCCTGGACGCTCAGCTGAGCCAGGCCCTGGGAAGTCGCAACAAGAAGGCCGGCGGGCATTTTCGTGCCAGCTTGCGGAACGGCGCCTTGCGGCTGGGTCGTTTGTGGGGTACCCGCCTGCGGTGAGGTAGTGTGCGAGACGTTTGTGCCGACCGACCCAGCCGCGTGGACAGCCGCGGATGTGAGAGATCCGTTGGGACCGGTGAGGTGGGCAGGCCCGCGGCTGGCGAATGCCCAACCGCCGGCGAGGGCGACGAGACTGGCGGCCGCGACGCCGGCCACCATGGCCTTCGAGCCCACCTTTACGCGCATGATCTGAACCAGGTTTCGCAACATCAGGATCTCCTCTTTTTCATACTGCCTCTCAAAACGAGGCAGTGGGCGGACTCCTGCAGTAGCCCTGAAAGATGGTCTAGTGCGGCAGGACGCCGGTGCCGGCTTCGCAGCCGGCGATCATGGTGATGGGAAGCAGAATCAACGCCGCGATAGACCAGAGCGGGGGCCCGCGACGGTCCGGATCCGGTGCCGGGATCAGCGCCGCGATGATGGCGCTCCCGAGGAGCCAGCCGTAGAGGAGGAAGCCGAAGAAGAGCGACCCGGTGGTTCCTGCATCGCGACCCTGGGGGCCAAACGCCACGATGGAGAGCAGGCTTGCCGCGGCCAGCCCGAGGCCAATCAGGCCGCTGCCAATCCCGAGCCGCAACCAACGCGGATGATCGCGCATGCGCAAGATGATGGCCGCCCAGCCGCCGGCCACGAGCGCCGGGCCGATGCCGAAGGGAACGATCAGCGCGCCGTTGCCCGAAAGCGACCAGCCATCTCCAGAGAGCCGACCGCGCATCACGGCGATCGTCAGTATCCAGAGACAGAGGCCGGCGACCAGCCCGCTCAGTGCAATCAGGCCGACAAAGATGGGGTCCTTGAGGCGGGCGGGCATCCGTTAGGGATGGTACCTAGCCGCATCCTTCTATTGACGCTGTGCCGCGCGGGGCCGGAAATAGGCGCGGATGTCAACAGGAAAGAGCGTCAGAACCTCATCCGGCACTTCCCACTCCGTCTCGGTCATCCCCTGTTGGACAACGCGATCCATCGCCATGGCGAGGAGTCGCACGCACGCCTCCAATGGGAGGCGAAGTCGATCGAGCAGCGCCTGGCGTTCCCGGAGCAGGGCCGTCGCCTTTGTCATGAAATCTTCAACCACACCCTTGAGCTGTTGGGTGTGGGCCAGCGGGTCCACGATTGGCGCGTTTTTCAGATCGAGGACCTGTTGCACGTACGGCACGCTGAGCGTCGACACTTCCTGCCACAGCGTGCTGATTTCATGGAGCCGATCGATGCCGACCGCGTTGCTCCAAGCACGGCGCGCCTCGGCATCGCCCAGAACGCATGCACCGTACCACCGGAAGTTCGTGTTCGGCATCAGCCGGCCTTCCAGGTGACGGCAGGTGATGACCGACCCCAGCGGCCGGTGTGAGAGGTCGACCGTGACGATCTGGGTCGCCTGGTACGCGGGACAATCGGTGAAATCGGGCGGAAAGGGCTTAGGGTACGGACATTCGTCGCTTGGCCTCACTGTGGTTTCATCATCAATACAGACGTTCGGGATACCGATTATTTGACAATGGGTTTGTCCCAAACTAACCTTTGAGGAAGCGTCCGGTTACCGACTCGCTTGAGCTAGGGGAAGCCGTGCAGAACCTGAACCGGGATGGCTTGATCGACGAGCTTTACCACGCCAATTACGCCGCCGTCTTGAGCGTGTGCGCCCGCATTTTGCGAAGCCGGGAGGATGCCGCCGACGCCGCGCAGCAAGTCTTTCTCGTCGCGCTCGAGTCGCTCGATCCGACGCTCAGCAAGGACGCGGCTCGCGCCTGGCTCCTGGCCGTCGCCCGCAACCACTGCGTGGACCTGCTGCGGCGCCGCAAGCGATTGGGAGAGGCGCTGGTCCGGCTGGGCACCGACGGAGGCCGCGCCACTGACATCGAGACCGCCGTCGCCGATCGAGACTTCATCAGCGTCGTGTTCAAACAACTCTCGAAACGCGAGCGCCAGGCGCTCTGGCATTCGGCGGTCGAGAGCCGCCCGGTGGGAGATATCGCCGGACGCCTCCGACTCAGCTACATGGCGGCAGCCCAGCTGCTTCATCGGGCGCGTCGGCACGCCGTCCAGGTGGCGGCGCGGGTCGCGGTGGTCTTTGGCATCTTCCAGCTTGGTCGGCAGCGACCCGCTGGCGCGTCAGCTCTCGTCGCCCGCCTCGTCGCGGTTGCCGCGGTGCCGCTGATCGTCGTCTCGGTTCAGAGCTCGAGTGCGACCCGGCAGCCCGCACGCCCCGCTCCTGCCGCGGTCTCCGCCCCGGCCCCGAACCAGGCTGCCGGGTCGCCGGCATCACCCGGCGCTGTGGCGGCGGGTCCTGGTTCGCTCGTGCCTGGATCCACGGCGACCCTCAATTCGGCGGCAATCGCGGTCCAGCAACTGCTGAAGTCGCTACCATCCGTCCTGCCCGTGCTCGGTACGCCGACGCCAGTGCCACTGGGCTCGGCAGCACCCTCGCCGCCACCGATCCACTAGTTCGCGGCCGCGCCCCGAACCTCAGAGTCGGGAATGGGCCATTCGGCGGATGGTCATTCATTGAGGAAGGCGTGACACTAGGCGCATGATCATGGCGCCGTCCAGCGTCGGTCGGGACGCCGCGCCTGACTCTGGGGTATCGCCTCTCCAGCCCATCGTCCCACTGCTTCGGGACAGCACGCTGACGGAAATCATGGTCAATGGGCCAGACGCCGTCTACGTCGAGCGCGACGGAAAAGTGCTGCTCACCGACCGGCGATTCGACGACGAAAATCATCTGCTCGGTGCGATCACCGCCCTTGTCGCGACGACAGGTCGCCGGATGGATTTCAGCGAGCCCGTGTTCGAGGCACGCCTGCCGGACGGCTCGCGATTGACCGTCGTCCTCCCGCCAGTCGCGGTCGACGGCCCGATGCTGACCATCCGGAGGTTCGCGGCGAGCCCCTACGGGATCGACGATCTGATCCGATTCGGCACCCTCTCGCTGGAGGCCGCCGCCTTTCTGCGGGCGTCGGTGATCGCCCGCGCCAACCTGCTGATCTCGGGCGGCTCGAGCAGCGGGAAGACCACCTTACTTAATGCCCTGACGACCGCGATCCCTGAGGACGAGCGCATTGTGACGATTGAGGAAGCCGCCGAACTGCGATTGCCCCAAGGCCACGTATGCCGACTGGAGTGCATTCAAGCGGGCGAGAAGACGATGACGGTCCGCCAGCTGGTGCGGCATGCCGTGCGCATGCGCCCGGATCGTCTGATCGTCGGCGAGGTCCGCGGAGGCGAGGCGCTGGACCTGCTGCAGGCGATGAACACCGGGCACGACGGCGCGATGAGCACCATACACGCCAACAGCCCGAGGGATGCGCTCTCCCGTGTGGAGACGCTGATGTTAATGGCCGGCCTCGATCTTCCCGTCCGTGCCATCCGGCAGCAGCTCCGCGGCGCGCTCAACCTGCTGGTGCACGTGGGACGCCTGGCCGATGGCCGGCGCAAGGTCCTGAGCATCGCCGAGCTGACCGGATTCGACGAGCATACGATTGCGTTGCACGAGTTGTTCGTGTCCGAGGCCACTGGTGGTGCGGTACCTGGCCGGACGCGTCTGGTACCGACCGGGATTAGGCCGCAGATGATGGATAGGATCTACCGGCGTGGCGTCGCGGTGCCGGAGTTGAGTCGGCTCTTCCCAAAGAGCTCCGCGGCGATCGCCGATAGTGGTCGCCGGCCGGCGACCGCCGCCGGGAGCGAGGGGGGCATTCCAACCCACGACCGCCGGCAAGCTAGTTTCGGCGCGCCTAGCCTAGATTTCGACTAGTCCCTTTCGCACCGCGTAGAGGACGGCCTGGGATCGATCGTAGATGTGGAGCTTCTCGTACATATTGCTGACGTGGTTGCGAACCGTCTTCTCGCTGATATCGAGCCGCCGGGCGATTTGCTTGTTGGGCTGGCCCATGGCGATCAACTTCAAGATCTCGACCTCGCGTGCGGTCAAGCCGTCGTAGAACTCTTTCGGCGTCGAGTTTCCGCTCAGCATATCGATCACGCGATTCGCGACTGCGCTGGCCATCACGCGCTCGCCGGACATCACGGCGAGGATGCTGGAAACAATCGAGTCGATCTGAGCGTCTTTGAGCACATAGCCGCTGGCTCCGGCACGCAGCGCCTGCAGGACATAGCTATCCGTCTCGAAGGTGGTGAGGATCAGGATCTTGACCTTGGGGTGCTCGGCCACAATTCGGCGGGTCGCCTCGATGCCGTCGAGGTTCGGCATCTTCAGGTCCATCAGGATGACATCCGGTTTGAGGGCGGTCACCTTCTTGACTGCGTCGAGCCCGTCGGCCGCCTGGCCTACCACCTGCACGCGAGAATCAGCTTCGAGCAGGCGGACGAGACCCGAGCGGAAAAGATTCTGATCGTCGACGACTAATATGCGAGCGGTAGCCACTTGAGCTATTGCCATCAACCTTCCTTCAGCGTGCTGCGTCGATCAGTCAGCATGCTAGTTCGACTTCTAGACGAATGACATAGGTTAGGTGTCCCAGACACGGCGGGACAATTGTTCACGGAGGGCATGTCGACTCTGGAGATTCAGCCGCCCACGGCGGCTGCCAGGTGCCGATGGTCAGAGTCGAGCAGTAGCGACATCGATGTCTGCACGGTCGCTTCGGCCCCGCTGCGCCGGAGAAAACGAGGCGCCTCGAGAATCACTACCGTCCCTTCACCCGGCCGGCTCCGAATCGTAAAGATGCCGCCGATCTCTGCCATCCGCTCGGCATTGCCCAGCAGGCCGAGGCCGCGGCCCTCCGGCGTTGCATGCAGTGCGTCAGGCTCGAAGCCCATGCCGTTATCCCGAATGGTGACCCGGAGGCGCCCCTCCGACTCCAGGAGTCGCACCTCGACGATGCCGGCGAGCCCGTGATGGATCGCGTTGGTGACGGACTCACGAATCGCCCAGGCCGCTTCTTTTGCCACCTGCGGAGAGAGTCGCCCGATGACGCGCTCGTCGATCCAGAGCAGGGTGGCTCCGGAGGCGGCCAGCAGCCGCTCCGCATAGCGCTGCGCCTGCGCGAGGGGGTCGGCCAGGTGTGCGTTCTGCCGGACCCGGTAGGCAAGAGCTCGAACCGACCCGAGCGCCTTCTCGGCTTCGTGCTCGAGGATGCGGAGGTCGTCCCGGGTGGCGTAGCCGCGCTCAATCGCGACCCGGATTTCGACCAGCAAGGCGGTAAGCGATTGGCCCACCCCGTCGTGCAGATCACGTGATAGCCGGCTGCGCCGGCCTGGGGGAATCGCGGCGACCCCCGTAACGGTCAGTGGTAAGGAGCCCGCAGGTGCCGTCGCGCCGGAGACCACAGAACGTGATGTCTCCAGCGCACGCGAACGAGTTATTTGCAAGGGTGTGCCTACCGCCTTCGAATTAGTCCGGGATTCGCCTCTCCGCCCATCTCGGGCGAAGGTCAGAGTACCAGTCGTGAAATCCTCGTCAAGCGGTGGCCGCCTAAACTTTGGCCAAAGTTAGCGCTGGGTCACCCGATTTTGTAAAGCAAACAATCGTCGGCGCCGCCGGGGCCGGGCGCTGGATCAGAACCGGGGCCGACACCCTTTCAATACGGATTTTGACAACCCAATCGTTTGCTATGCCCGGGCGCCCAACCTTCTCCAGGCCGAAGGGGACCGAACGGCAGGCGTCGTCGGAGCGCCTGTCAAGTAATAGTTACCACTTATCAAGGGACTTTACAGCCGGCGCCGGGACAGGCGCCGGTAACGGCCCGGGCTCAGCCGAGACGGCGCAGCCATGGACCGGCGAGCGGCCGCATCCCCGACACGGATGCCCAACCGTTTGGGACGACTTGCCCATTACGCCCCCGAAGCGCCACGGTTAGAGTCGACGCAATGCTGGTGGTCCCGCGACTTTGGGATTCGGCCGGTTCCTTGAAGGACGAGCTGCGCTTCATGCTTGTCGATCGACGCCCGCTTTTCCTCGCGGCCCTTGCCGAACTGATTCGAGGCGTCTGCCCGCGAGCCGTGATTGACAGCACAACCGACTCTGAAGACGCCCTGTTTGTCGCCCTAGCGCGTCCAATGGACCTGTTGTTCTGCGAGGCGCGAGCCGCGCCATTACCCGGGGCCGATCTCGCGGCATGCATCCGTGGCGGGGGCCTGCGGACGAGGGTCATCCTGATCGGGGATGCAGAGGACCAGCAGCTGCTGGTCAGTCGCCTGGACTGCGGCGCATCCGGTTTCTTTACCAAGGATGCGGTCCCTGAAATGTTCGCCGAGGGGATAAAAGCGGTCCTCGCCGGTCATTTCGTTCTGGGACGAGAGCTTCTACCGCCCACGCTAGAACGCCTCGCGGTTAGGGCTCAGGCGGACGTTGAGGGTGAGACGGGCCAGCTTTCACAGGCGGAACGGCACATCCTCGTCATGATCGGACAGGCCCAGTCGACCCGCGCGATTGCGGCCAGTCGCGGGATCACTGAAAAAACGGTCCGTAATCACCTGGCCAGCATCTACCGTAAGCTACGGATCCGAAACCGCTCCGAAGCCATTGTTTGGTCGGCGCGGGCGGAACTTGTGAGCCATCGAAAGGGGCGATAAGCTGTCGCAAGACTCATGCTGAAGCCAGAATCCCCGCAGTCCGGAATAACCCGCCGGCGCACGGTGGCGGGAGCCGCAGGGGCCAGTCCTCGCTCCTCGCGGAGGTCCCTGCCGGCGTTTCTGCGTGACGCGTACGCGTTGCGGCTCGCCGCGGAACGATCGCCGGCGATGTTTTGGAGCCGTCGCGTGAATCGTCCGCTTGGCGCAATCATCGCGCTGAGGCTCCTCGATACCCGTGTCTCCGCGAACAGCGTCACCATCGTGGGGGCGATCGCGCAGCTGGTCGGCGCGGCGCTCGTGCTTGCAGCGCCGGTGCCAGCGCCGTTGCCGCTGGTCGCGATCGTGTTCGTCGTCTGGCAGCTCGCGCTCACGCTCGACAACACGGACGGTCTCCTCGCACGGGCACGTGGCGCGTCGTCGCCATTCGGTGCCTGGCTCGACCAGATCGTCGATTTCGTCGACCACTCCGCTGTCGTTGTATCGTTGGCCGCGTTCGTCGCGCGGGCATTCGCTTTTGGGGCTGTGGAGGCCTCCGTCTTCGCGACGGTCGTTCTCGCGGGCAGTCTCATCGGACTCTTCGCCTCCGCCCAACGCAACGCCTTGCTCGGAACCAAACCTGCTCTCCAGCCAGCAACGCAAGCGCGGCTACGTATCCCGCTCCTTGCGCGCCACCTGACCGACTACGGATTGTTCCTTGCCATCGCCTCGGTCGGACTCGCGTGGCCGCCGCTGCTTCTCGTCGCCCTCGTTGTGACGCCTGTGCTCATTACGACTTCCGTCGCGGCACAGGTGGCGATCAACTGGCCTCGGGGCGGAAGCGGGGCCTAGGGTCGGCGCTCGCAATCGACCTCTCGAGCGTCACAGGCGAGCCCTGCTCGAGTGACTGCCTCGCCGCCTCCGCAATGCGATGCGCTGCGACCGCGTCTTGGACCGTCGCGCCGAAATCGGCGCCTCCCGCCACCGCCTCGAGGAACCCCGCCAGCTCGCTGCGATAGGCTTCCTCGAAGCGCGTTTGCCACGAGCTCCAGTGCTCGCGACCAACCGTCATCGAGTCACGCTCGACGGATCGAACCGGGGTTCGCTTACTCCACCCCACCGCCACGTGATCGCGGCTACCGACGAGCTCGGCGCGCACATCGTAGCCCTCTGGCGACAACCGCGTGACGGTGATGGCCGCAAGCGCCCCGCCCGTCAGGCGTAGGGACGCGATGATCGTGTCCGGATCGAATCGAGGATCGAAGCCGGGCCGCTCCCTGTCCGCGCCCTCGACGTAGACAGACAAGACTTCCTCGCCGGATAGCCAGCGCACAAGATCAAAGTCGTGAATTGCGGTGTTGCGAAAGAGGTTGGTCTTGGGCGAGGGCGGACGACCTGGTTCGGTCGTCTGAAGCCGCATCAAGTAAAGCTTGCCGAGCCGGCCTTCGATTACGGTAGCTCGGGCGGCGCGATACCCGTAGTCGAAGCGGCGCTGAAACCCCACCCTAACGAGGATGCCAGCCCGATCCACGTAATCGGCCAGGTCAATCGTGGCAGCGAGGCTTTCCGTCAGTGGCTTCTCGCACAGCACGGGACAGCCACGCTCGATCGCGGCCTTGACGAGGACCGCGTGCGTCTCCGCGGGCGTCGCGATCACGGCGGCGTCGGCGGATTCGAGCGCGTCTATCGGATCGGGCGCCGCTTCGGCTCCGAGGCCCTGCGCAACCAGCTTCGCTCGATCGACGTCGGCGTCGGCGACGATCACCTGGCTGACGGCTTTCGCGTTCGCAAGGAGCCTGGCATGAAGCTGACCCATGCGCCCCGCCCCGACGACGGCGACTTTCACGACGCCGTCCGCCTTCTGCCCGGCTTAACCAGTGGCCACGGCCTCGTCGGTTGGCTTAATGGCGAGCGCGATATGGAAGACCGCGGCGTCCTCAAGTAGCGGTGCGTGATGATCGGCGAGCCATTGGAGCAGCCGATCGACCTGCAGCCCAATTCTGTTCGGTAGAACATTTCGGCCAAGGAACGTGAACGGACCGAAGCCAACACCCTCGATTTGGAGTGGATACAGGCCGCCGGAGCGCAGAAGCCGAACAACGTCGCTCAACCTCGCCACGGCAGGCCACTGGTCCGGCGGCGCTTCTAACGAATGCCGCGCAACGAGGCGCCGGATGGTCGTGAAGAAGCCCCGCGCCGACTCGTGCCAACCTGGGTCGAGTCCCCGGGCCAGGCTCCGGGCATTGTCCATGGTTACGATCACATACCCACCCGGCTTCGTAATTCGCACGATTTCGCCCAGGGCAAGTTTGGGCTGCTGGACCCAGGGGAGAAGACCGATGGCGACGACGACATCGCACGTCGCTGAGGGCAGTTCGAGGCGCTGGGCATCGGAAGCGATCGGGACCACGAGATGGGCGACGCCGGCCCGAGAGGCGTTTTGTGCGACGTGGGCAAGCATCGGCTCGCTCGCATCGATCGCCGCGACACGGACCCCACGTTCCGCGAGGGCCACCGCGAGGTGGCCAGCACCAGTTCCGACATCTGCCGCTGTCGCGCCGGGTCCGGCGACGCTTGTTGCCCACCGCAAGACGACGGCCATGCGGTTGCGGTAGACCTGCCCCTTGACGGTGCGGCTTGCGTAAACGCGATTCCAATAGTCTGAGGAGTCGCCGAAGTCGGTTGCAGTTTTACGCGGCCGCTCGTCACTTTCGGGAGTGGCGGTCGATCGGGCCGGCCCGGCGAGACCGATGCCGTGTCGACGCGAAGACCGCTTCATCGCGTTGTCAGGTCTGCGGTCGCCGGCGGAGCGGTCGCGTAGGTGCCCGAGGTTGCGCGGTGCCTGAGGATAGCGGTAACGATCTCGATGTCGGCCGGGACGGTCACCTTGATGTTCGCACGCTCGCCGCGTACGGGCGTGACCGTCGCGCCGGCCGTCTGTACCAGAAGCGTTTCATCGATGATCGGCTCGCTGCCCCAAGGATCGTGCGCGGCGTAGGCGTCCAGCAGGAGCTGGCGGCGGATCGCCTGAGGGGTCTGGGCAAGATTGAGGCCGTAGCGGTCGATCCAATCGACGATGCTCGTCTTGCGAAGGCGCCGCAGGCTCTCGGACAGCGCCACCAACGGGACTGCCACGCCGGACTCGCGCGCGGCGTTCGCGACAGCGTCGACGAGCGCCGGGGTGGCGAGCGGCCGTGCCCCATCGTGAATGATGACGATCTCGGCATCGCACGCATCGACTCCGGCTGCGACGGACTCCTGGCGGCGCTCGCCCCCGGTCACGACGAGCGCCCCAACCGCCCGTACCCAAGGCTCACGCTCCATCGCGGCTTCCTGGCCGGGCCGAACGACGAGGATGAGCTTGCGCAGAGAGGCGGCGGCGGCTACTGCCGCGAGGGTCCATGCGACGAGGGGCCGACCGAGAATTTCCGATTGCACTTTGTCAAAGCCGTTCATCCGTGAGCTGCCGCCTGCGGCGAGGACGACGGCGTCAGCGAAGCCGACTCCGTCAAGTGACCGCATCATGCTCGTAGGCTAGGGAAGATAGGCCGCCACGTACATGGGAAAAGCGCGCCCGGGGGCGGACCGGACCCGGGGTGCCGTGCCAGTCGGGCTCAGCCTTACTCAGGACAGCTACCGCTGTATGCGGGACAAATGCCCATACTGCCGCGCCGCTCAGGCGTGCGACCTTACATACCCACGCGATCGGGACGAGTGACCTATTACACGGGAGCGCCGCCGCCTCTACAGTCCGATCGATGGTGGTCGTTCCATACGGTGCTGGAGGCATGGACTGGCGGCACGACGAGCTCCGGGTGTTGCTCGTCGAGGCGCGACCCCTGTTCCTGGCCGCGCTGGCGGAACTGATCCGTGGCGCCTGGCCTCAAGCCGCGATCGACATGGCGACCACATCCGACCATGCCCTCGAGCTGTTGCAACGGCGATCGGTCGACCTGCTGTTCTGCGAAGTCCGAGCCGTTCCACTGACTGGACCCGAGCTCTGCGCTCGGATCAACGGCCTTGAGCTCAAGACCCGAGTTGTCCTGCTGGCAGACAAGGAAGACGAGCGGTTGCTGATTGCCTCGCTGCGCTGCGGCGCCGCCGGTTTCTTCACCAAGGACGCGTCCCCTGAAGAGTTTCTCGAAGGCGTCGGCGCCGTCCTGGCCGGCCATTACGTAGTGGGCCGCAACCTCTTCCCGCTCATGCTGGCCCCGCCAGCCGGTGGGCCGCATCCGAGTGCCGAAGACCGGTTGGCGCAACTGTCCGAAGCGGAACGCAGCATTCTTGTCATGCTGGGGCAGGCCCAATCGACACGCGCGATTGCCGCCAGCCGCGGCACCAGTCAGAAGACGGTGCGAAACCACATCGCCAGCATTTATCGAAAACTGGCCGTCCGTAATCGGACCGAAGCGATCACCTGGTCGGCGCGAGCGGGACCGAGAGAGCCGACTCTCGTCAGTTGCCACACGGCCGACTGATCACCGAAGGACGGCAACCCCGACCCAACCCGAGTGATCTGGGACGTCACGGACTGGTCACTGGGACAGTCCGCCCATCCGCCTAGTGCTGGAGCGGCCCTGCTTCGACAACGCCCATTCCTCTTCCGGAGCGGCGCCACTAGGCTGGCTTGCGGGAGAACCGGTGCCACGAGGGTTGACCTCTGACGCGCATACCCATTCGAACCGCTTTGACGAGGAGGAGTAGGACGACCCCGATCACCGCACTTGGCGAGCGCGCGCAGGCCCTTACGGATGATCTTGCATCCGAGGGCAACGCAGCTGACGGCGCGGTCGCCGTGGCGACTGCCTGGCTTGCGGCCTACCGGGTGAGCGTCATCATTCCGGCGCTCAACGAAGCGGAGAACCTTGCCTATGTCTTGCCCCGCATCCCCAAGTGGGTGCACGAGGTGCTGCTGGTCGATGGCAACTCAACCGATGACACAGTCGCTAAGGCTCGCGAGCTCTGGCCGTCGATCCATGTGGTGAACCAACGTGGCCGCGGCAAGGGAGCGGCGCTGCGCAGCGGATTTGCCGCTGCCACCGGGGACATGATCATCATGCTCGACGCGGATGGATCCACGGATCCATCGGAGATCCCGGCCTTCGTCGGAGCGCTCCTCGGCGGAGCCGACTTCGCAAAAGGCAGCCGCTTTGTCCAGGGTGGCGGCACGGCCGACATGTCGATGGTTCGCCGTTCCGGCAACCTCGTGTTTACGTTTCTCGCGCGCCTGCTCTTCGGAAACCGGTTCAGCGATCTCTGCTACGGCTACAACGCCTTCTGGGCGCGCGTGCTTCCCCAGCTCCAGCTGGATGGCGATGGCTTCGAAATCGAAACCATGATCAACTTGCGGGCGGTCGCGGCCGGCCTGAAGATCTGCGAGGTCGCGAGCTTTGAAGCCAGGCGCGTCTTCGGAGTGAGTCGCCTGCGGACGGTTCCTGATGGCTGGCGAGTTCTCAAGACGATCTGGAGGGAATGGCGGGCACGGCGTTTCGAGCCGGCTACGGTCGTTGTCCGGGGCGCCGTTCGATGAAAGCGTCCGCTCAGGCCCCGGCGACGGAGTTGCACGCCATGGCGGGCGGCCGTGATCCGACTGTCTGCGTGGTTGGGCCCGGTGCGCGCTTCCTCAGCGGGATCAGCTATTACACATACCGCCTCGTGAACGCGCTGGCCGGCCGGCACCGCGTATCCGTGATCCTGATGCGGCGTCTCCTCCCGGCACGCCTCTACCCCGGGCGGACCCGGGTGGGCGCCCCACTGGCGCGGCTGCAGTACGACGCGAGCAGCGTTCTTGATGGCCTCGACTGGTACTGGTTTCCGACGATGTTTCGCGCTGTTGGCCTTCTCTTGCGAGAACGACCTTCGGTGGTCCTCTTCCAATGGTGGAGCGCATCGGTGCTGCACTCGTACCTTGCGTTGGCCGTCGTCGCCCGCTTGCTGAGAGCCAGGGTCGTCGTCGAGTTTCACGAGGTGCTCGATACCGGTGAAGCCCGCTTACCGTTGCTTCGCGCCTATGTTCGGATGATCGCCCCGCTGCTGCTACGCCTGGCGTGCGGAGCCGTCGTCCACTCGGACTACGATCGCGCGGCCGTGCGCCGCCAATACCGGACTCGGCGCCCGATTCTGGTCGTGCCGCATGGCCCCTATGACCAGTACCGGGTCGACACGCGGCTGCATGTTTTAAGCGATTCGGTCTGCAACGTCTTGTTCTTCGGCGTGATCCGGCCCTTCAAAGGGCTGGAGGACCTGCTCGGTGCCTTCAATGCCATTCCGGAACAAGAGATTGGCCGCTATCGGCTCACGATTGTTGGCGAGACCTGGGAGCACTGGACGCTGCCGGCGGAGATGATCAAGCAGAGTCCTCACCGCGACCGGATCACGTTTGTCAACCGCTACGTCCATGATGACGAGGTCGGCAGCTTCTTTCGGGACGCCGACGTGGTCGTCCTTCCCTATCACCGCTCTTCGTCGAGCGGCCCACTCCAGATCGCCATGAGCTGCGGTCTCCCGGTCGTCGTCACGTCAGTTGGTGGCCTCCCGGAAGCCGTCGGGGGGTACGCCGGAGCGATCCTCGTGCCGCCAAAAGATCCGGTGGCACTGGGCAAGGCCCTCACGATCGCCGCAGGTCTGAAGGGTCGTCGCTTCGCCGATCCTCATTCCTGGGAGACGGTGGTCGACCGATACGACCACCTGTTTGACGCCATTTCGGCCAGGCGCCATGCCGCCCCGTGGGTGGCCGAATCGTGACGGCTCGCATCCCGCACGCACGGGAGAGCCCATCCCCAATCCGAGCTCTGATGGTAAGCACGCGCGCCTTTCCGTATGTCGGTGGGGTGGAGACGCACATCCATGAGGTCGCCCCTCGACTGGCGCGGATGGGTGTAGCCGTATCGGTGGCGACGACCGACCCTCACGGTCGGTTCCCGCCCGACGAATGGATCGACGGCGTGCACATTCGCCGGTTCCCCGGCTGGCCGGCGACACGCGACTACTCGCTGGCACCACAGATCTACCGGACCATCACCCGCGAGCCGTGGGATCTCGTCCATTGTCAAGGTATCCATACCCTGGTCCCGCCGCTCGCCATGCTGGCAGCCTGGCGAGCTGGGATTCCGTACGTGGTCACCCTTCATAGCGGTGGCCACTCCTCCAGGCTGCGCATCGCGCTTCGGATCGGGCAGTGGTGGGCGCTTCGCCCATTGCTGATCCGGGCAGCGCGGCTGATCGCGGTCTCCACCTTTGAAGCCGACTTCTTCAGCAAGCAACTCCGGCTGCCCGCCGGGCGATTCGTCGTCATTCCCAACGGCTCGGATTTGCCCCCACCCAACCGCGGCCTGCCCGCCATGGGACGGGAGCCGCTGATCCTATCCATCGGACGCCTGGAACGGTACAAGGGACATCACCGGGTGATCGCCGCTCTTCCTGAAGTGCTGCGGCTGCGACCTGAAGCTCGGCTCAACATCGTCGGCGCGGGACCCTACGAGCCGCATCTGCGTCAATTAGCCGAAGAGCTTGGGGTCGCCGACCGGGTCGAGATCCGTGAGCTTCCAGCGAACGATCGCGTCGGCATGGCGAACCTTTTGGCCCAAGCCGGCTTGCTCGTTCTTCTCAGCGAGTACGAATCACAATCGATCACCGTGATGGAAGCCCTCGCCGCCGGTTGCCCTGTGGTTGCGGCCCGCTCAACCGCACTCAGGCAGATCGCCCGCGACGGGTGGATCCAGGCGGTACCGTTGCGCTGCACCGCGAGCCAGATTGCGGCGGCCATCCTTGGCCAGCTCGAGAACCCCATCGCGCCGGTCGCCATCCACCTGCCGCGCTGGGATGAATGCGCAAACGATCTTCACGGGGTCTATCGGCAAATCGTGCCGAGCACGCTGGACGACGTTCGCGCCACGCCGGCGCCGAGCCTGTACGGAGTCCTATGACGCTGGTGGCAGGAGCGGCAAGCGGCGAGTCGATGCCGATCGACGACTCTACAGCCGCGCCATTTTTGTCATCATCGCTCCGGGTGGCAGCTCGGACATCGCCCGCCCCGTCGACGCTCGGATGGCTCGCACCGCTGTGCCTGCTGGCGACGGGCGGCCTTCTGCTGATCTCAATCGCGGATGGCGCCGCGCGGAGCGGACAAGCCTGGGCGGAGCCCCTGTTCTGGCTGGGGTTGCTTGCGATCTTCGTTCCCATCACCGGGCGACTGCTCTTGCCCGGTCCGGCCCGCCTGGAACGAATCGGGCTGATCGCGGCGCTGGGCGCGTTCCTCTACCTGGTCAAGGTCTTTCACAGCCCGATCGGCTTCACGTTTCATGACGAGTTCGTCCACTGGAGGAATGTTCAGAACGCGATCACCAGCGGGCATCTATTCGAGCGAAACCCGGTGATCCCGGTCAGCGGTGACTTCCCCGGCCTGGCGTCGGCGGCCGCCGCCATGTCGCAGCTGGCCGGCATCCCGATTTTCACGGCCGGGCTGATCGTGATCGGCGTGGCGCGGCTGGTAGCCGTGTTGGCCATCTATCTGCTCTACGAATCGGTCAGCGGCTCCAGCTGGGTGGCTGGGATCGGCGCCGCGATCTATGCGGCGAACCCCGGCTTCGTCTTCTTCGACGCGCAGTTTTCCTATGAATCGCTGGCGCTGCCATTGGCCGCCATGACGGTGTTCGTCCTCGCGCGGCGAGTCCACGACCGGCCCCAGCGGCACGCGTGGAGCGCGGTCGCGATGCTTGGGATTGCATCGGTGGTCATCACCCACCACCTGACCTCCTACATCCTGGCGATCTTCCTCACCCTCTGGGCAATCACCGGACTCTATCGCCGTAGCGAAAGGGCCGGTGAAAAGGGCGTGGCGGTGGCCGCCCTCCTGACCTGGGTGGCTGTCGTTGCCTGGCTGATCTTCGTCGCCAGCCTGACCGTCAACTACCTCTTTCCGCAGGTGACGACCGCAACCAAGCAGGTCGTCACCCTGATCGCTGGCGAGACGACCGGTCGCCAACTATTCCGATCATATGCGGGCAACGTATCGCCGCTCTGGGAGCAGATAGTCGCCTACACATCGACGCTCCTCATCCTGCTCGGCTTGCCCTTCGGGCTATACCAGGTCTGGCGACGACACCGGCGACAGGCCGGCGCCCTTGCCCTGGCGGTCGCCGCCATCGCGTTTCCGGCAAGCTTTCCCTTCCGGCTGACCAGGAGCGGCGCTGAGGCCGCCAACCGATCGACCGAGTTCCTCTTCCTGGGCATCGCCTTCGTGCTCGCCGTGGGCGTCGTCGAGCTCTGGCTCATGGGCCGCCGTGACTGGCGCAAACCGGCGCTGGCGCTGGGCGGCGCCGCGATCATCTTCTTGGGTGGAGTCATCCTCGGCTTTGCCCCGTGGGCACGCCTCCCGGGCCCGTACCTGGTCTCGGCGGACTCCCGCTCGATCGAACCGGAAGGGATCACTGCCGCCAGGTGGGCAAGTACGTACCTCGGTCCCGACAACCGGATTCTCGCTGACCGGACGAATGTCCTCCTCATGCTGGGCTATGGCGGACAGCGCCCCATCACCGGTTATGGCAACGGCGTTCCGACCTACCGGGTCGTGCTCTCGCCGACGTTCGGATTACGCGAACTGGCCGTCGTGCGCGCGGCCGAGCTCCACTACGTGGTCGTGGATCGGCGCCTGGCCTGGGGGCTTCCGCTCACCGGGGTGTATTTCGAGCGCGCCGAACCGGATGCCGCCCGCGTCACGTTTCCGCTGGATCCGCGCGATTTCAGCAAGTTCGACCTGAGCACCTCGATCGCTCGGATCTTCGACAGCGGCCACATCGTCATCTACGACGTGGGAGGTCTCGCCGGTGCGCACTAGATACCCCGATCTGCTGCTGGTCGCCGCCCTCACAGTGGTCGGCGCGGCGGTGGTCCTGACGTCGGTCGGCGGGGGGATGACCCGCGTCGTGCTCGGCCTCCCCCTTGCGCTTGTTCTGCCCGGCTACGCCCTGACCGCGGCACTGTTTCCCGAACAAGGACTGGGTTTGCTGGATCGACTCACGCTCACGCTCGGAACCAGCCTGGCAGGTCTCACCATCCTCGGCCTGGCTCTGAACTGGACACCCTGGGGTCTGACGCCGGCGACCTGGACCGTCGCCCTTGCGACTCTGACGCTCGCCGCCGCGCTGGTTGCGATCCGCCGCCGCCAGGGGCGCGTGGCAGAGCCGGTTCGTTTTTCATTGGGCGGCATCTCTCGTCGGCAATGGGCAACCTTCGCGCTGGGAGCGGTCATGCTGGTCGCGGCGGTGATGGTCGACCGTGCCGGCGCGCTCGAGCCGCGCGGCGCCGGATTCACCCAACTGTGGATTCTGCCGGGGACGCAACCCGGCGGGGAAGAGGTGCGGATCGGCATTACCAGCGGGGAGCCTTCCACGGTCGCCTACCGGCTCGAGCTGGAATCGGGCAGCCAGGTCGTGCGGACCTGGTCGACCATCGAGTTGGCCCCGGGAAAGACCTGGCAGGCCACCGTTGCCGTCAACCCAATCCGCCCCGGCGCTCGGACCGCGGCGGTCCTCTTCCGCCTGGATTTTCCGGACATCGCGTACCGGCAGGTCGCACTGGCGGGCTCGAAGTGAGGAATCGCCGATGAAGATCATCATGGCCGCCGACTTCTACCCGCCGTTTCTCGGAGGCGTCGAGCTCCAGTCGCAGAGCCTGAGCCGGGAGCTGGCGCGCAGAGGTCATGAGGTCAGCCTTATCACGGTCTGGCGGCCCGGTCTCCTCACCCAACAGCGCGACGCCGGCGTCCAGATCTATCGCTTGAAAGGGCTGTTCACGGCGCCCCCATGGTTTTCTACGGTGCCCGGGCGCCGATATCATCCGCCGTTTCCCGATCCCCTGATCGCCTTCCGGCTTCGTCGCCTGGTTCGTAGCTGGCATCCGGATGTCGTTCACGCGACCGGGTGGATCTCGTATTCGTGCGCCCTGGCGATCCTCGGCCTCCCGACGCCGCTGGTCCTCTCCGCCCGGGACTTCAGCAACATCTGTGCCGTGCGGACTCTGCTCCGGGATGGCCGCATCTGTGATGGTCCTGCGCTGTCCAAGTGCATCCGCTGCGCTTCGCGCTCTTACGGCGTCCCCAAGGCCCTGGCCGCCGTCCTCGGCGTGCGCAGCGGCCGCCCGCTGTTGCGACACAAGACCGCAGCGACGCACAGCATCAGCAGCTACGTCGAGCAGGTCATGCAGCGAACCTTCTGGACTGACCGGTCGCGGCTGCCGGCGGCAATGCGGATGACAATCGCGGATACGCTGGTTCCGGAATCCAGGGGGGTAGAGCATCCATGAGCGCGGTTGCCAGCACGGGATCCCCGATGGTCGTGGCTGCCTCGACGCTTCTCGACCGGCTGCCGGCGGAGGGGTACATCCTGTTCGTCGGCGCCCTGGCGCCACATAAGGGAATCCTGCCCCTGCTTGCCGCCTATCAACGGCTCGCCTCGCCGCCGCCGCTGGTCCTGATCGGAACGACCTGGCCCGATACGCCGAAGCACTTGCCCCTCCGCGTGACCGTCATGGAGGGCCTGCCGCATGGTCAGGTCATGGTCGCGTGGGAGCGGTGCCTGTTCGGCGTGTTGCCCTCGATCTGCGCCGAGGCGCTGGGCGATGTCGTGATCGAGGCGATGAGCGCCGGCAAGGCCATGATCGGCAGTCGCGCCGGCGGGATCGTCGATCTGATCGAAGACGGTGAGACCGGCCTCCTCGTTCCGCCCGGGGACGTCGACGCGCTCGCCGCGGCCATGGAGCGGTTGATTCACGAGCCGGATCTGCGGGAGCGCCTCGGTCGCCAGGCTCGCGTTCGCGCGCAGCGGTTCACGCCCGAGGTGATCGTGCCGCAGTTCATCGCCCTTTACCAGAGTCTGGTCGGCAAGGGATGAGGCCGATGCACGTCTTCGGCGATCGGGTCAATCGGGCCATCGTCAGCAATGCCAGTTCGCTGGTCGGCACGCAACTCGTCACGTCAGGACTAGGATTCCTCTTCTGGCTGGTCGCGGCACGCTGGTTTTCGCCGGCGGCCGTCGGCTTCGCGGCGGCCGCGATCTCCGCCATGACGTTACTGGGCACCTTCGGGATGCTCGGCCTGGGCACCTTACTGATGGGAGAGCTGCCACGCCGACGCCACCTCCGCGGCCCGTTGATCACGACCTCGTTGATCGCGGCCGGCGCGGTGGCTGCCTGCCTGGGGCTCGTTTTTGCGGTTCTCGCGCCCCACCTGTCGCGGGAATTCCTGCCGCTGCTTGCCGGTGTCCAGGCCACCACGCTCTTCACGCTGGGCGTCGGCCTCGCCGCGATCAGCCTCGTCCTCGATTCTGTCGTGATCGGTTTGCTGAGGGGTCACCTGCAGTTAGGCCGTAATGCGGTCTTCGCACTGGCGAAGCTTGGGGCGCTGCTTGCGGTCGGCCGCTGGTTTGGCGACTCCATGGGACTGGCCATCCTGATGACCTGGGTGCTCGGAAACTTCCTGTCCCTGGCGGTGATCGGCGGGCTCCTACTGCGGGACACGAGCGGCGCCGAGTACCGCCCGCAGTTACGACTGCTGCGTGGGCTGGCAGGACCAGCCCTGGCTCACCATCTGCTGAATCTCGCGATCCAGTTTCCTGGACTGGCCCTGCCCGTGCTGGTGACGGTCATCCTCTCAACCCGGATGAACGCCGCCTTTTATGTCGCCTGGAACGTGTTGGCATTTCTGTTCGTCGTGCCGACGGCATTGACCAATGTGCTCTATGCCGTCGGCTCCGCATCGCCCACCGCGCCCACGCAGAAAATGCGGTTCACCCTTTTGATGTCGTTGCTCCTCAGCCTGCTCGCCAGTGGCCTCATCGTCGCCGGTGCCGATCCGGTCTTGCGGCTGTTTGGTCATTCGTACGCGCAGCAGGCGACCTGGACGCTGCGCATTCTGGCGTTGGGCGTTTTCCCAATGATCATCAAGACGCATTTCATCGCGATCTGCCGCATCCACCGTCGCCTGCTCGCCGGCGGCCTTCTGCTGCTGGTCGGCGCCCTTGCGGAACTGCTCGCCGCCGGATTGGGAGCGATTCACGGCGGCCTGTCGGGACTCGCGCTGGGCTGGGTGGCGGCGGTGTGCCTGGAAGCGGTCATCATGGCTCCCGCGGTCTATCGAGGATCGCTGCCCGCCCAACTGGTCAGGACCGCCTTTCAACCGGCAATCGCCGGAGCCACAGGGGAGACGACATGGTGATCGATAGGCGGACATCTGTTGTTGCGGGATGGGGTCGGTTGGAGGAACAGCGCTTTGTCTGAATTGAAGCCGATACGCCGGCGCCCGGTCGCGGCTGTTGGCCTTGCTGCGACGCTCCTCCTGCTCCTCGGGGGAGCCTTATCGGGCGTCCGGGTCATGGCGGCCTCGCCGACCGTGGTGTCGCTGACCTTCGATGATGGGCGTGCCACCCAATACGTCGCCCGTTCAATCCTGGCCTCCGCCGGGATGCAGGCGACCTTTTACGTGAACAGCCCGCTGCTCGGCAGCAGCAATTTCTACATGACCTGGCAGCAGCTCCAGGGGCTGTCTGCGGATGGCAATGAAGTCGGCGGCCACACGGCCTACCACGCGGATCTACCGCAGATCGATCCCACGGAGGCACAGCGCCAGATCTGCGACGACCGTGTCAACCTCCTCAATCATGGCTATCAGCCCACCGATTTCGCCTACCCCTACGGCGATTACTCGGTTGCCGTGGAGTCGATGGTGCAGAACTGCGGCTACAACTCGGCGCGTTCCACCGACAGCCTGGGTAGTGCCGTGGCAGAGTCGATACCACCGCAGAACGTCTATGCGGTCCGGGCCATCTCCGGCAGCAATTCGCTCGCGACCATGGAGAACGCGGTCAGCAACGCCGAGCAGAACGGCGGCGGCTGGCTACCGGTGGTCTTTCACGACATTTGCAGCGGCTGCTCGTCGGTTTCGACCACCCAGGCCGACTTCACGGCCTTCCTGACCTGGCTGCAGCAGCAGTCCGCCAACGGCGTCACGGTGCAGACCGTACTACAGGTGATCGCTGGAGCGGTGCAGCCGGCCGTCCAGGGTCCGGCTTTTCCGACGGCGCCCTCCGGCTCGAATCCGCTGCGGAACAGCTCGCTGGAACAGAACACCCTGGCGGGCGCCGCGCCCGACTGCACACAGTTCGACCACGCTGGCAACAACAGTTTCAACTGGACGCGAACCACCAACGCGCACAGCGGCTCGTACGCGGAATGGGTTTTTGTGTCCAGCTACACGGATGGTGATAACAAGCTGCTGGTGCAGCAGGACCTCGGCCACTGCACGCCGACGGTGACGCCGGGCCACCAGTACCGGCTTTCAACCTGGTACGAGTCGACGGTATCGCCCTTTTTCACGGTCTTTGCAAGAGATAACCAGTACGCGTTCTCGTACTGGACGGCAAGTCCCACCTTCACGGCTGCCGCCTCGTGGACCCAGGCGACCTGGGTGACACCGCCGATCCCGAGTAACGTCAACGGGCTCAGCTTCGGGCTGACCCTGGACAGCGTTGGTTCGCTCACCGTGGACGATATCGCGATCGTGGACGCGGCGGCGACGCCGATCGTCGACACGACGCCACCGGTGGTCTCGATCGCGTCGCCGGCAGGCGGGGCCACCGTCTCGGGCACGGTCGGAATCGCGGCCAATGCGTCCGATAACGTCATGGTGGATCGTGTCGACTTCCTTGTCGACGGCGCTGTCGTGGGGAGCTTGCTGCCGCCGGAGAACGGACCGACGACGTTCAGCTGGAACACCCATTCGATCGCAAACGGCAATCACACCCTGAAAGCCAGCGCCGTCGATAGCTCCGGCAACACGACAACGTCGAGCGGCGTGACGGTCTTCGTCGCAAACCAAACGACCAACCTGCTCCAGAACGCTTCCCTGGAAACGGCCGGCCTGAACAATGTGCCGGCCTGCTGGCTGCTCGGCGGCTACGGAACCAATAGCTACAGCTGGACTCACACCACCGATGCGCGCACGGGGAGCTACGCCGAGAACCTGAACATCAGCAGTTACACCTCCGGCGATCGAAAAATCGTGAATGCTCAGGATTCAGGGAGTTGCGCCCCGGCGGTGACGGCCGGCCATACCTACACGGTCAGCGCCTGGTACAAGTCGTCGGTTCAGGCCTTCTTCTTCGCGTATTACCGGAACAGCTCCGGCGGCTGGGTATTCTGGACGAATTCGGCCAGGTTCGCCGGCGCCTCCTCGTGGACGCAGGCGAGCTGGACGACGCCCGCCGTTCCCAGTGGGGCCACCCTCATCTCGGTGGGCATGGGCTCGGCTTCGGTCGGATCGCTGACGATGGACGACTTCAGTCTCTTCGACAACGCCCCACAACCTGACACCACCCCACCGACCAGCGCCATCAGCTGCAACAACGGTGCCGTGGAAGGCACCTGCGCCAGCTTTTACAGTGGCCCGGTTCAGGTCACCCTCACGGCAACCGACAATCCGGGTGGGTCCGGCGTCGCCTCGATCCGGTACACCACCGACGGCACCGACCCCAGCCCGACAAACGGAACCGTCTACGCCGGGCCCTTCAGTGTGACGGCAAGCGGGACGACCATCAAGTATCGGGCTTATGACAACGCGGGGAATGCGGAGCCGGTCAAGAGCCAGTTGATCCGGATCGACACCATACCGCCGGTGAGTACCGTCAGTTGCAACGGCAGCGGTTGCTCCGGGGCCTTCTACAACGCGGCGGTCTCGGTGACCTTAGCCGCCACCGACCAGGGTGGTTCCGGAGTTCGCGCCATCTACTACACGACCGATGGCAGTGTCCCGAGCACGTCGAATGGCAATGTCTATCTCGGCAGCTTCTCGGTGACTTCGACGGAGACGGTCAACTACCGAGCCTATGACAACGCCGGCAACGCCGAAGCCGCCAACAGCCAGTCGATCAAGATCGACACGACCGCGCCGACCAGCGCGATCAGCTGCAATGGCACGACCTGCACGAGCAGTGACTACAGCAGCGCCGTCTCGGTCACCCTTGCCGCGACCGACAACGCCGGGGGGTCGGGCGTGGCCCAGATCGTCTACACCACCGACGGAAGCGTCCCGAGCCTGACGAACGGCACCACCTACAGCAGCGTCCTGGTCCTGGCCGCAACCACGACCGTCAAATACCGGGCCTACGACAACGCCGGCAACGCCGAGCCGGTCAACAGCCAGCTGATCCAGATCGACACGACGGCGCCGACCAGCGCCATTAGCTGCAACGGGGCAACCTGCGCCGGCAGCTACTACAATTCCGCCGTCTCGGTCAGCCTGAGCGCGAGCGACAACGCGGGCGGCTCCGGAGTGGCGTCGATCCGCTATACCAGCGACGGCAGCGACCCCAGCCTGACCAATGGCAATCTCTACGGCGGCGCCTTTTCGCTGGCGGCGACGACCACGGTCAAGTACCGCGCCTACGACAACGCCGGCAACGCCGAGGCGGTCAACAGCCAGCTGATCCGGATCGATACCACGGCGCCGAGCAGCACCATCAGTTGCAACGGTGGTGCCTGCGCCGGCAGCTATTACACCGTTGCGGTTTCGGTCGCCCTCACCGCGACCGACAACGCCGGGGGTTCGGGCGTGGCCCAGATCGTCTACACCACCGACGGAAGCGTCCCGAGCCTGACCAACGGCACCACCTACGGCAGCGTCCTTATCCTGGCCGGAACCACGACCGTCAAATACCGGGCCTACGACAATGCCGGCAACGCGGAGCCGGTCAACAGCCAGCTGATCCAGATCGACACCACGGCGCCGACCAGCGCCATCGGCTGCGACGGGGCAACCTGCGCCGGCAGCTACTACAATTCCGCCGTCTCGGTCAGCCTGAGCGCGACCGACAACCCGGGCGGCTCCGGAGTCGCGTCGATCCGCTATACCACCGACGGCAGCGACCCCAGCCTGACCAACGGCAATCTCTACGGCGGCGCTTTTTCGCTGGCCGCGACGACCACGGTCAAGTATCGGGCCTACGACAACGCCGGCAATGCCGAGCGGGTCAACAGCCAGCTGATCCAGATCGAGACCACGGCGCCGACGGTGACGTTGACCAGTCCCGCTAATGGCGCGACCGTCAACGGCATCATCACGCTCGGCGCCAGTGCCAGCGACAACGTTGCCGTCGACCACGTCGATTTCCTGGTTGATGGCCAAAGCGTGGGCAGCGTCAGCGCCGCCCCCTACAACCTGTCCTGGGACTCGCGGTCCGTCCCCGGTGGCACGCACACGATCCAGGCGAATGCGGTGAACGCGGCCGGGAACCAGGCGAGCTCGGCCATCGTCTCGGTGACGGTCCAGAATACGGCCGATACGACGCCGCCGACCAGTGCGATCAGCTGCAACGGGGTCGCCTGCGCCAGCGGCTTCTACAACGGCGCCGTTTCCATCACGCTCACGGCGACCGACAATCCCGGCGGCTCCGGAGTCGCCTCGATCCGCTACACCACCGATGGCACCGACCCGAGCGTGACGAACGGCACCACCTACAGCGGAGCCTTCTCGCTGGCGGCGACGACGACGGTCAAGTACCGCGCCTTCGACAATGCCGGTAACGTCGAGCCGGTGAACAGCCAGCTGATCCAGATCGACACCACGGCGCCGAGCAGCACCATCAGTTGCAACGGCGGTGCCTGCGCCAGCAGCTATTACACCGCCGCGGTTGCCGTCACCCTCAGCGCGACGGACAATGGGGGGGGTTCGGGGGTGGCCTCGATCCGCTACACCACCGATGGCACCGCCCCCAGCCTGATGAACGGCACCACCTACAGTGGAGCCTTCTCGCTGGCGGCAACGGCGACGGTCAAGTACCGCGCCTACGACAACGCCGGTAACGCCGAGCCCGTCAACGCGGCGTCGATCAGCGTCGACACGACGCCGCCGACCAGTGCGATCAGCTGCAGCGGGGTCGCCTGCGCCAGCGGCTTCTACAACGGCGCCGTTTCCATCACGCTCACGGCGACCGACAATCCCGGCGGCTCGGGGGTGGCCTCCATCCGCTACACCACCGACGGTACGGACCCGTCCCTGACAAACGGCACCACCTATAGCGGAGCCTTCTCGCTGGCGGCGACGACGACGGTCAAGTACCGCGGCTACGACAATGCCGGCAACGTCGAGCCGGTCAACAGCGAGCTGATCCAGATCGACACCACGGCGCCGAGCAGCACCATCAGTTGCAACGGCGGTGCCTGCGCCAGCAGCTATTACACCGCCGCGGTTGCCGTCACCCTCAGCGCGACGGACAATGCCGGGGGTTCCGGGGTGGCCTCGATCCACTACACCACCGATGGCACCGCCCCCAGCCTGACGAACGGCACCACCTACAGCGGAGCCTTCTCGCTGGCGGCGACGACGACGGTCAAGTACCGAGCCTACGACAACGCCGGTAACGCCGAGCCCGTCAACGCGGCGTCGATCAGCGTCGATACGACGCCGCCCACGACGACCATAACGTGCAACGCCGCCGCATGCTCGAGTGGCTATTACCAGCCCGGCGTGCTCATCTCGCTCAGCGCTACGGACGCCGGCTCCGGTGTGGCTTCGATCCGCTACACCACTGACGGTACGGACCCATCCCTCACGAACGGCAGCACCTACACCGGCGCCTTCGTGCTCAACGTAACCCTGACCGTCAAGTACCGCGCCTATGACAACGTCGGCAACGTCGAGCCGGTGAACAGCCAGCTGGTGCAGATCGACGGGACGCCGCCGAGTGTGTCGCTGACAAGCCCCGCAGCCGGCGCGGTCGTCGCCGGCAGCATCAACCTGACGGCCGCCGCCAGCGACAACGTTGCGGTCGCCCGAGTCGACTTCCTTGTGGACGGCAAGACCGTGGGCAGTGTCAGCACGCCGCCCTATGTCTTCTCCTGGAACTCACAGTCGATCGGTGATGGGACCCATGCGGTTGTCGCCCGTGCCGTCGACGAGGCGGGCAACAGCACCCTGTCCAGTTCCATCTCGATCACCGTGACGAACTCGAACCTTCTTCCCAACCCCTCTCTGGAGGCGGCCGGCTCGAACAACGTGCCAAGCTGCTGGCTGTTGGGCGGTTACGGAACGAACACCTACAGCTGGACCCATACCACCGATTCCCACTCCGGAACCTACGGGGAGAACCTGACTATCACGAGCTACAGCTCCGGCGATCGAAAGCTCGTCACCGCTCAAGATTCCGGGACCTGTGCCCCGGCCGTGACCCCGGGCCATACCTACACCCTCAGCGCCTGGTACAAGTCAAACGTCGAGGCCTATTTCTTCGTCTATTACCGGAACAGTTCGGGCAGCTGGGTCTTCTGGGCGACCTCGCCCAAGTTTGCCGCCTCGTCCTCCTGGACGCAGGCGTCCTGGACCACGCCGGCCCTACCGACCGGGGCGACGCTGATTTCGGTTGGGATGGGATCGGACGCCATCGGCTCCCTCACGATGGATGATTTCGGACTCTTTGCGACCGGTTAACGCGCGGTGGGAGATCGAGGGGAGGTGCAGCCAGCCCCCGGCGCGGTTACGACCTAGGGCAGGGCCGCCTGACGGGCGCGATAGGCTTGCCGGTAGCGGGCCAGCGCCTGGCGAGCGTCGCCGAGTTCCTCCAGGACCTCGGCGTAGTCGAACGCCACCCGGCTGACATCCGTGGGACTGTCCAGCTTCTCGGCCAGCTCGAGGGCCCGTTCGAAATGCTCGCGCGCCTTTTCGGAATCGCCCGCCGCGGCGGCCACTCTCCCGGCAACGCGACGCGCCGCCAGCTCGGCCAGGCTGTCGGAGCTCGCCTTGGTGGCGTCCAGCGCCTGGCCGATGCGCTTCGCGGCTATCGCCTGATCGCCACGATTCAGCGCCGCCTCGGCGGCGCCGGCGATCAGGTGCGGCACAAGGTCGCGATCGCCGACCCGCAACAGCTGCTCGGCGCCGAACAAAAAGAGCTTCTCCGCCTCATCAGCCCGCCCCTGGCTGAGCAGGATCTCGGCCATGTTATTGCGAAGTTGCGCACTCATGCGTACGTCCTGCAGCGTCTCGAACAGCCGCAGGCTGCGCTGCGCATAGTCGAGCGCGCGCGTTAGATCGCCGGTCTTCCGGAACGACATCGCCAGCCCTTCATAAATCCCGCCCAGCACCTGCACGTCGAGGACATTCTCGGCGGCCGCGATTGCGGCCTGATAGCCGGCGATGGCCTCGCGCGGCTCGCCGGCGACATAGTGAAGATTGGCGCGATGCCCGAGGATCCGCGCCTTCAGCAGCGGATCGGTGAGCTCGGCTTCTTCGTAGGCATTGATCGCCTTGTCCCACCAGCGCCCAGCCTCGTGCGGCTGCCGCCGCTGATAGTAGGCCGAGCCCATGCGGTCGTAAAGCTCAACGCTGAGCGCCCAGGTGCGGGACGCCTCGCTCGCGCTAATCGCAGCCTTCAGGATCTCGACGGCGGCTGAATAATCTCGCAGTTTCAGCAGGGCCCCCGCCAGGATGAGCTGGGCCCGCGCCCGCGTTTCCGGCGCGACCTGAGGCCGAGCCAGCAGTTCTTTCATCAGGTCCCGCGCCCGCTCCCCATCGCCGCGCCGCAGACGCGTTGCCGCCTCGGTTATCTGGAACTCGAGCGCGGTCGATGAGCTGCTCGGCTCCTGCAGAAAGTACTCGATCGGTCGATTCAGCCGCTCGGCAATGATCTGCAGTATCCGGGTCGACGGTCGGGCCCGCCCGAGCTCGATTTGGTTGAGGAATGCCCGGCTGAAGTCCTTCTGCACAACCGCCGCCAGGCTTAGCCCGAGCTCCATCCGAGCTTTCCTAATCCGTGGCCCCAGTTGTTCGGGGGTCCGAGGACTACGGTAGCCCGCCACCCTTTGCGTCGCCAAGCCCTTGTTTCCTTCCTTAGTTCGTCTTTACTTTGTCTGCGAGCGACTCAGTTCTGGGAGTCCTCAATGCTGCCGAGGCCACCACCCAAGACGGCGCCATTCGGCCAGATGACGTCCATCAGGCTGGGGCCGTTTGGCCAGATGTCGTTCATCAGGCTGGGGTCGTTTGGCCAGATGTCGGCAACGCGCTGACCCAGATCGACCTTTGAGGCCGCGGCCGGAAGGGTGACCGCGACGGCGGCGACCAGTGAGATGACGCCCATCAGCAGGCGCCAACGAATCCTCACCATCGCTTCCCTCAAGTTCCCCTCCTCCAAGTCGCCTAGGCATCATACCCTGCTGGAATCTTCGCTGCAAGTCGGCAGGGCTCCGCCGGATGCATCCAAAGTTTCGGCATATCAGGCCGCCAAGGCGTCAAGAAGGGAGGTCCGGGCTCGTCGGGCCGCCCAGTAGCGGTTCCAGCGACCGTTCTGCTTGAGCGTGCGGAGTTGCAGCAAGTGATGCGCGCCAGGCTGAAACCAGGAGGTGCCCTTGGCCTTGAGCCGGCGCCCCACGGTCACATCCATCGCCTTCTCGATCGCGCTGGACCCCCGCGGCCCGTAACGGGCGTAGTTCGCAATCCCCTCCCGGTTGCCGTCGATGTAGATGATCAACTTGGCCAATAGCGCGCGCCGCTCGTCGTCCTGCTGGGCGGCCGCCCAGCGGCTGGGCGGCGCGCATTTGCTGGAGGACGGTACTGCCGTCGCTGACGAAGAAGAGTTGTTTGGCTTTGTACGCGCCCTGCCGGGCTGCCAGCAGCGCCAGCTTCTCCCCAAAGGCGCCGATGTCTTCCACCCCGGCGTAGGTCTGCTTGTCGGGCAGCAGCCGGCGGTCTTTGCTCACCGTCACCGGCTTGGAATAGACGATGCCGCCTTTGGCCTCCATCCGGTCGCCCCCGCCCCGTTCGTGCACATAGGTGCCGTCCGCCTGCACCACCACCAGTTCCTTGGTGTCGACGTTGGCCTCCAACGCCGTCAGTTGCCGTCGGTCGCCGGCCCCAAAGACCTGGCGGCGCCACGCCTCCCAGGTCGCCTGCACCAGGGCCCCCTCGCGCTGCGCCAACCGATGCACTTGCCCGTGACTGATCTCCACCGCCAGCAAGCAACTGCGCCAGACTGGCCGCACTCTTCTGATACGAGCTCTCGGTCGCCAGCCAGAGCGCCGCCTCGGCGACCCCCAAGGTGTAATGCTCGCCGGGATCCAGCCCCAGCGTCTCATCCGCGGGATAGGCATTGCCACCGCACCGGCCGCAACTGACCCGATGGCGCTCCAGCTCGAGCCGTCCAAAGAGGCCGCTGACGATCCGTTTCTCTTGGCCCCGCCGGCGTCGCTCCCTCCCGCACGTCACGCAGCGACCACTGGGTACGCGGCTCGCTGCCGCGGCCAACTCGGTTTGGAACGCTGGGCTCAGCGCGGTGCGAAGCTGCGCCATCAGCTCCGCCTCAATTTGGGCCAGGGTCTTGTCGTGGAAATCGAGCTCGACTTCGACTAGGATGCGTGCTGGCACTGAAGTCTCTCCTTCTGGGTTGGTTTGGTCACCGCGATGGTAGGAGAGACTTCCTTGCCGTCACCATCGCTTTTCCACAACGCGAGGAGTTGTGAGTCTCCCGCCCCCGCGCCCCCACCCTCGCCTCCGCCGACTACTTATTCACCTTGCCGAAAACGGAGATGCTTCTGGCTCCGCCCTCCTCTCGGCGGCATGGGCGTTTGTCCTGCTTGCGAGATTCTTGTCCCGGCCAGCTCTGAGCCCGCTGGCCTGGGCGGCCGGTTTCGATCGGCTGGCCGGCACGGCTTGCCCCATGTACGTGACGGAAGATCTTGCCTAGCCTGAATGCATGATCGGCACACGAAGCCGACAGCCCAGGCAGTTGGCTGCGCTGGCAGCCAGCCTCGACCAGGTACTGCGGATGGTGGCGTTGCTGGCGAGCATCGCCGTTGTGATGCTGCTCGCCGGCAGCACTCCCGTCACCAGGGGCGGGCCAGTTTCTGCGGCACCCGACGGTACGTCGAATCCCGTCGGACAGTTCACCGGCACCCTTCCCCGCTTCGACCACATCTTCGTCGTCATCATGGAGAACCGTTCATTCGCCGACATCCTGGAGAGCGGAGAGGCTCCGTACGTCAGTTCGCTGGCGGGGGCCAACGGTCTGGCCACCCAATACTTTCCCGTTACGCGTGGGAGCCTCGCCAACTATCTTGCCTTAACCGGCGGCGACACCTTCGAACACACGGGGTTGTGTCCGTACGCGGGCTGCCCGGTTCACTTCCCGAACTTCGTGGATCGGCTCGAGGCGGCCGGAAAGACCTGGCGTGCCTACATGGAATCGATGCCCCGGGCCTGCGCTACCTCTTCCTCAGGTTCCTACGCCGTGGACCACAACCCGTTCGTCTACTTCGACGACGTCCGTTACAACCTCTCCCGCTGCGAAAAGCACGTGGTGTCATTGCAGCCGTTGAGCGCGGACTTGCGGTCGGCGGCCAGACTGCCCAATTTCGTGTGGATCACACCCAATCTCTGTCACGACATGCACAACTGCGACATCGCGACTGGAGATCGATGGCTTGCCAATTTCCTCCCATCGATCTTCGGATCGCCGGCGTTCACCCGGCAGAATTCGTTGCTGGTTCTCACCTGGGACGAGGGCAATTTCACGCACCGCAACCAGGTGGCGACTATCCTGGTGGCGCCCCGGCACATCCGCCCCGGCACGCGTTCCGCCGTCCGCTACAACAACTATTCCCTGCTGCGCACAATCGAAGTCGCCTGGAGGCTCGCGCCCCTGACAGCCAACGACGCGCGGGCAACGCCGATGGCAGACTTGTTCAATAGTCCTTGAGCAGCCGCAAGGCCGGATCGCCCGGCCCGATCTCGTAGTCGCCGCCGGCCGGCGCGTTCAGACTCCAGTCCCATAACAGCTCTCCGGCGACGCCTGCCGCGAACTGCTCGGCAAATTTTTTCCCGAAGAGCGCCGCCCGCTTGTCTGCTCCACCAACCTGGGTTGCATGGATACCGGTCTCCGTGACAATGAGCGGCTTGGCCAGCGCGTGGCAGCGGTTGATGCTCGCCTGGAGGCCGTTGTACTGGTCCCCGGGCATCGCCGCCTCGGGAGAGCCGTAGTCGTGGTAGTCGCATACATCGATGTAGGGGGAGGCGTGGATGGTCTGGTAGTCGGCTTCGTTGCTGCCGCACTCGCCGGCGATGGTGCCCAGGCCGATGAGGTGGTTACGGTCGGCGGCGCGGATCAAGGCGCCCATGCCATCGGCGAAGGCGCGCAGGGCCTTGGTGGCGAGCGCCTCGGAGCAGGAGCCATCGGGATTGCGGGCCTCGCCTTCGGTGACGAGCTGCCACAAGGCAATGGTGGGATTGCCGGCGTAGCGCGCCACCGCCTGGGCGACCCATTGCTGGTAGGGGACCAGCGAGCCCGGGTCGACCTGGGTCCGGTAGCCACCCTGGTACCAGGCGAGGGTACGGGCGGCTTCCCCCTCGCAATGGCCCCATTGATCCGCCAGGACGAAGATGACGCGTACACCATGCGCGCGGGCGACCGCCAGGGTATGGTCGAACGCGCTCCAATCCCGACGTCCCTCGACGGTGGCCAACGGCTGGAAGAACCAGGCGCGGAAAACCTCCTGGCCGGAGCCGATTCCCTCGGCGCTCAATGCATCACCGAGGTTGGGGCCGTTCGCCAACGGATCGCCACACCCTCCCCGGCTGTTCGCGTTGTAGATATTGAGGCCGTCAAAGCGATAGCCAGAGCCGCCCAACATCAAGCTGGTTCCATGGCGTGTTAGAAAATTGATGGTTCCGCGATTTGGGAGCGTGGAGTCGGCGCAGCCCGAGGCGGCCACGAGAGCAACGATGGCTGCGATCACCCACGGACCGAGTAGGGTCCTCCGCCTGCGGACGACCCGCGGCAATCTCCCAGCTCCGGTGGTAGGCGGCATGGGCGTGGATTCTACGCCGCCAATGTGACCGCCTGGAACCGCGCGTAACGCTCAGTACTTTGCCAGCAAGGCGAAGGAGGGATCGGCGGGGCCGAGCTCGTAGTCGCCACCGGAAGGAGCGTAAAGGCTCCAATCCCAGATCAACTCGCCCGCCACGCCGGCGGCGAATTGCGCCGAGAACTTCTGCTGGAAGAGGAGGGCGCGCTCCGCCAGGGTGGCGGGACTTATCTTCAGATAGTGGATGCCGGTTTCGCCGACCACGATCGGCTTGTTCAAGGCATGGCAGCGGCTGATGCTGACCAGCAGGCCGCTGTACTGGTCGCCCGGCATCGCCACGTAGGGCTGGCCGTAGTCGTGGTAGTCGCAGATATCGATGTAAGGGGAGGCGTGGATGGTCTGGTAGTCGGCCTCGTTGCTGCCACACTCGCCGGCGATGGTGCCGAGGCCGATGAGGTGGTTACGGTCGGTCGACCGGATCAAAGCGCCCATGTCATCGGCGAAAGCGCGCAGGGCCTGGGTGGCGAGCGCCTCGGAGCAGGAGCCATCGGGGTTGCGGGCCTCGCCTTCGTTGACGAGCTGCCAGAAGGCGATGCTGGGATTGCCGGCGTAGCGCGCCACCGCCTGGGCGACCCATTGCCGGTATGAGACCAGCGAGCCCGGGTCGATCTGAGTCCGGTAACCACCCTGGTACCAGGCGAGGGTGCGGCTGGCTCCGCCGTCGCAATTGCCCCACTGATCCGCCAGGACGAAGATGGCACGCACGCCATGCGCGCGGGCGACCGCCAGCGTGTGGTCGAACGCCGTCCAGTCGCGCTGTCCGTTGATGGTAACCAGCGGCTGGAAGAACCAGGCGCGGAAGACCTCCTGGCCGGTTCCAATCTCGCTCAGCGTCTGGTCGAGCGAGACGTCGGCGTCTCCGCATTCCAGTGCGCTGCTCGTGCTATTTGCGTCATAGATGTTGAGTCCGTCGAAGCGGAAGGCATTGCCGTTCACGAGAAGCTGGCTGCCACTTCGTTGCACGAACCCCATCGTCGGAGCCCGAGTGGGCGAGGGCGTTGACCTGGGTATGGGTGCGAGCGTCGAGGTCGGCGCGTGAGTCGGTGTCGGCGTCACCACAGAGGGTGATGTAGGAGTTGGTGTCGGCGTCGCCGTTGAGATGGGCGCTGGCGTTGGAGTGGCCAAAGCGGTTGCCCCCGGCGAGTGCGGCAAAACATTCACTAAACCGCGATTTGGGATCGGAGAGCTCGCGCGACCCGACACGGCCACGACAGCAAGAACGGCAGCGAGCAGGCCGCTTCCGATGGCAGGCGGCATGGCGTGGATTCTACGCCGCCAACGTCACGGTGACCTCATCGCCAGGTGATCAGAAGCGCGGTCAGGTCAGTACTTTGCCAGCAGGGCGAGCGAGGGGTCGGCCGGGCCGAGCTCGTAGTCCCAGCTCGAGGGTGCGTAAATACTCCAGTCCCACATCAGCTCGCCGGCCACGCCGGCAGTGAATTGCGCCGAGAACTTTTGCTGGAAGAGGAGGGCGCGTTCCGCCAGAGTGGCGGGACTGATCTTCAGGTAGTGGATGCCGGTTTCGCCGACCACGATCGGCTTGTTCAAGGCATGGCAGCGGCTGATGCTGACGAGCAAGCCATTGTACTGGTCGCCCGGCAACGCCACGTAGGGAGAGCCGTAGTCATGGTAATCGCAGATATCGATGTAAGGAGAGGCGTGGATGGTCTGGTAGTCGCCCTCGTTGCTGCCGCACTCGCCGGCAATGGGGCCCAGGCTGATGAGGTGGTTGCGGTCGGTCGACCGGATCAAGCCGCCCACGTCATCGGCGAAGGCGCGCAGGGCCTGGGTGGCGAGCGCCTCGGAGCAGGAGCCATCGGGATTGCGGGCCTCGCCTTCGTTGACGAGCTGCCAGAACGCGATGCTGGGATCGCCGGCGTAGCGCGCCACCGCCTGGGCGACCCATTGCCGGTAGGGGACCAGCGAGCCCGGGTCGACCTGGGTCCGGTAGCCACCCTGGTACCAGGCGAGGGTACGCTTGATTCCGCCGTCGCAGTAGCCCCACTGGTTCGCTAGCACGAAGACGACGCGCACGCCATGCGCGCGGGCGACCGCCAGGGTGTGGTCGAACGCCGTCCAGTTGCGCTGCCCGTTCGAACTAACCAGCGGCTGGAAGAACCAGGCGCGGAAGACCTCCTGCCCGGTTCCAATATCGTTCAGAGACTGGTCGAGCGAGACGCCGGCGTCCCCGCAATTCTGCGCGGTGCTCGTGGTATTTGCGTCATAGATGTTGAGTCCGTCGAAGCGGAAGGTTTGGCCGTTCAGGAGAAGCTGGCTGCCACTTCGCTGCACGAACCCGGTAGCGGGAGCAGGCGTGGGTGCTGGTGTTGGTGTTGGCGTAGGGGCTGGCGTGGGCGTTGGCGCAGGCGTCGGTGTGGGTGTGGGCGTCGGTGTAGGTGTGGGTGTGGGCGTTGCCGTTGGTGTCGCTGCCGGCGTTGGCGTCGGACTCGGACTTGGGCTCGTCGACGTACTGCCTGGCGTTGGCGTCGGTGATGCGTTCACCCCGTGCGCCTTCGGCTTGGTCGAGCCGCTGCCCGTGGTTTTGGGCGTCGCCGTCGCAGTGCCAGATGTCGAGGTCGATGTCGAGATGGTCGCGACGGCGACGGCTGGTGCGTTTGATGCCGGCAACAGAATGAGAAGCGCGATCAAGGCACCGCCCAGCGCGGTGGCTATAAGGAGCAGATTGACAAGAACGAGCCGAAATCGATTCCCCATGGGGACCAATTTCGGCTAAGAAGGCTACGAGGGCGGTGGCAGAGCCACGACAAGCCCGTTTGCGGACCGTAACGAAACCCGTAAGAGTCGAGGTAACGATGCGGTAGATCAGACCCTGGCGGCTGCCGTGGATTCCCAGCCGTCGAGCGAGAAGACGTTTAGCGCCGTCGAGCGCTGAACCCGGGGTGGGGGAGGGATATGGAAACTTTCCACTGCACCCTCCCCCACAAACTGGAGGGGTTCTTAGCGGACGCCCGCCGGCGTCTTCGTTCCTGGCGGCGCGTAGACAGCCTTGGCAGCCTTCGCCTTCTCCAGTACCTTCCGTCCTTCCTCCGGCGTGATCAGCTTGATCGTCCGCACGTTGCGCAACGACCCTGAGCTGCCCACAGCGATGGCGACGGCACCGGCGCTAACATCGTCGGGCGCATCGAAGATCGCGAGGTAGTCGTCCTCACCAAAGCTCCAGAAGAACGACTCGAGTTTGGCCCCCACGGCCTCAGCGGTCTTGCTGACCGCCGCGACGCGATCACCTGGATCGTCGATCATCTTCGCCCAAGCCTCCGACGTATAGCCGCCCATCACCGCGTATTTGCCCATGGTTGTCCACCTCCTGGTGATGCCATCGTACGCCGCCGGAAATGGAATTGCTGGCCTGTAACCTTGTTCCGCCCCGAGGGGTCTTTTCTGGCTGCTGGCGCATTGATAGAGATGAAATGGTAGAAGTGGATGGCCAGCGTACGCGCGGCCACGCGGTCGATGAACCGGCATTCCTCAGCCTCGTCGAGCCCGTGCTGCCCACGGCCCAACGGCTCGCCCATGCAATGCTGGGCAGCCCAAATGAGGCTGAAGACGCCGTCCAGGAGGCGACCCTGAAGGCGTGGGCGAAGATCCAGACCTTTCGACGCGGCACGGACTTCAAATCGTGGTATCTGACGATTGTCGCGAACGAGTGTCGCCAGGCGCTCCGGAGCGCGTGGTGGCGAGTCATCCTCAAGCCGTTTGTCGAGCGCGGTTCGTCGTCGACGCCTCAGGACCGCGTGGATGCTGGTGACGAAGTCCGCCGTGCGCTCGGCAGGCTGAGCCACGACCACCAGGTCGTCATCGTTCTCCGCTTCTATCTGGACCTGTCATTCCAAGAGATCGGACGGGCGCTCTGCATTTCACCGCGGACGGCTAAGTCTCGAACCCAGAGGGCGCTGGATCGGTTGCGGCCAATCTCGTAGGAGATAAGCTGTGGCGATGTCGTCGGTGAAGCAGGACGCCGTCCAGGAGATCAAGGACCGGCTGGACCTCGTGGACCTGGTCTCGGAACATTTGCGGCTGCAAAAGGCCGGGCGGGATCTGAAAGGGCTTTGTCCCTTCCACCAGGAGAAGACCCCATCCTTCTATGTGTCGCAGGAAAAGCAGCTGTGGCATTGCTACGGCTGTCAGAAGGGTGGCGACCACTTCACGTTCATCCAGGACATCGAGCACGTCGACTTCAAGGGAGCCTTGCGGCTGCTGGCCGACAAGACGGGGGTCGTGCTCGAGGAGTCGCCCGGCGCCGGCCGGCAGCGCGAGCTCAAGCGCACCATCCAGCGACTGAACCTGCTGGCGGCCCAGTACTTCCATCACATCCTGCTCGAGAACCAGGCCGGGCAGCGGGCCCTGATCCAGCTCGAGTCCCGCGGCGTAACCCGGGCGTCGATGACCGAATTCCAGCTCGGATTCGCGCCGGCCGGCCAGCGCAAGGACAACCTGGTCCGCTTCCTCCGCAAACACGGGGTCTTCGACCGAGAGCTCGTGGATGCGGGCCTGGCAATTAGCCCCCACCCCGACCCTCCCCCGCAACGGGGGAGGGAGATGGACCTTTGGGACCGGTTTCGTCAACGAATCATGATCCCGATCCACGACGAGCACGGCGAGCTGGTCGCCTTTGGCGGCCGGGTGATCGACGACACCAACCAGCCAAAGTACCTGAACACCTCGCAGACGGCGCTCTACGATAAGGGTCGGACGCTCTTCAATCTGCACCGGGCCCGCAAGTCGATCCACGAGATGAAGCACGCCGTCCTGATGGAGGGTTACTTCGACGCCATCACCGCCTGGCAGGCGAACGTGACCAATGTGGTCACGACCTCCGGCACCGCGCTGAGTGAGCACCAGGTGCGGCTGTTAAAGCGGGAAACCCAGGAATTGGTGCTCGCCTTCGACCGGGATGATGCAGGACTGAACGCAACCCAACGCGCCATCGAGCTGGCATCGAAATCCGGCATATACATAAAGGTTGTGCGCGTGCCCCAGGGTAAGGATCCGGACGACTACCTGCGGGCGAATCCGGGCGGCTGGGCCAACTTGCGGGAGCACGCGCTGCCGGAATGGGAGTACCTCCTCCGCCAGGTGTTGGGGAACCTCGATCTCACCGACGCCGGAGATCGCCGCCGCGGTGCCGAGGTCGTGATCCCGGTGCTGGCGAAGATTCCGGAGGCGTCCGTCCTGGAAATCTATGCCCAGCAGGCTGCAGGATGGCTACGCATTGAGCCAGCCGCCCTGCTTCGCGACGTCCAAGCGTTCAAGTCGGGAAGGAGCCCCCACCCGGGTCCGCCTCCAAATGCGGAGGCGAATCGTGCCCGCAAGCCGGGATATGCCGCGACCATGGCTGCCCCGGTGGGGGCTGGGGGAGGGAGCTTGGCAGCTGGCGGACAGGTCTTCCAGAAGGATGAGGGGTACCTGCTTGGGCTGTTGATCGAGCGGCCGGACCTGGTCACGGAGGTCGCCGGCGCGTTGCGGGAGGTCAACTTCTCCTCGCCGGCCTACGAGCAGGTCTTCGCCAGGCTGCAACAGATGGTCGAAGGTGATGCAACGGCCCGGCCCACCGACCGGCTTTCCGAGTTCACGCCGGACGAGCAGGGGCTGATTTCGGCCGTCGCCATGACACGCTACCCGGAGCTGGACAGTGGATCGGAGGCGTCGTTACGCCAGTCGCTGGAACAATGCCTTCAAACACTTAAAATAAACGCCTCCCAACGACGGTTGAAAGCCTTAGTGGCTGAGATGCGTGCCGTGCGTGCGTCGGGGGATGAGTCTCGGCTCGTTACTCTCATGCAGGAGAATGACCGCTTGGCCCGTGAGTTGGACGCGTTGAAGGCGGTGAGATTTGGCTCGGGTTAACGTCAAAGACGCGCCCGCGCCAAAGAAGGTCCCGCCTCCCGGAGGCGGCAAGCTGAAGCGCGCCGAGGATCCGATGGTCCTGGCCGCCGAAGCTCTCATCGTCAAAGGCAAGGAACAGGGATTCCTCAGCCCGGACGACATCCTTGCGGGCTTTCCCGACGTCGAGCTCGACCCTGATCAGCTGTTCCGGATCTTCAACGTGTTCCGCGACATGGGCATCGAGGTCTCGGACGGAGAGAAGGACTTCGAAGAAGTCGTCGAGATCGACGATGACCTGATCGCCACGATCGAAGCGATGGACTCGGTGTCGCTGGACGACCCGGTCCGGATGTATCTAAAGGAAATTGGGCGCGTCGCCCTGCTGAAGGCGGAGCAGGAGGTGACGCTCGCCAAGGCGATCGAGGCCGGCGACGACGACGCCAAGCACAAACTGACCGAGGCCAACCTGCGGCTGGTGGTCTCAATCGCGAAAAAGTACATCGGCCGCGGTATGTCCTTCCTCGACCTGATTCAGGAAGGCAACATGGGCCTGATTCGGGCGGTCGAGAAGTTCGACTACCACAAGGGCTACAAGTTCTCGACCTATGCGACCTGGTGGATCCGGCAGGCGATCACCCGGGCGATCGCCGACCAGGCGCGCACCATCCGGATCCCGGTGCACATGGTCGAGACCATCAACAAGCTGGTCCGCGTCTCCCGCCGGCTGCTGCAGGAGCTGGGGCGCGAGCCCACCGACCAGGAGATCGGCGACGAGATGGGGATCTCGGCGGAGAAGGTCCGGGAAATCGTGAAGGTTTCGCAGGACCCGGTCTCGCTCGAAACCCCGATCGGTGAAGAGGAAGACTCACACCTGGGCGACTTCGTCGAGGACAAGGACGCCACCTCGCCGTCGGACGCCGCGTCGCTCACAATGTTGCGCACGGAGGTGGAAGACATCCTCGATACCTTGACGCCGCGCGAACGTCGCGTGTTGCAGCTGCGCTTTGGCTTGATCGATGGGCACCAGCGGACGCTGGAAGAAGTGGGGAAGCGCTTCGGCGTAACCCGCGAGCGGATCCGCCAGATTGAGGCGAAGGCGCTGCGCAAACTGCGCCATCCGAGTCGCAGCAAGAAGCTGAAAGACTACCTCGAGTAGGGCGGTGACTCCACCCGGCGATCGGGATCAAGAGTCGCTCGAAGCTCCGGCGTACCTCGGACGATCGCGCTACGAGGGACCGGTCAGGGTGTCCTACAGCTCCACCGCGTGGGTTGGCGTGGTGGCGCTACTGGGCCTGGTCGCGACGCTGCTTGGCTTCACCACAAAAGACACCGCCGCCGGGTGGATCGGGCTGGCCGTCTTTCTTGTCTCCGCCATCGGCTACGGGTTGCTGATCCGCAAGCTCGTCAGAGAGGAACGCGCGGAGCTCCGGTCCCGCGAGCGACGCTGATCCGATAGCAGAATCGCGCTAGATCCCCAACCCCCGACCCTCGAGCCCCGCAACTGCCCTTTCGTGCAGTCGACCATGCCCACTGACACGCCTCGCCGGCCCTATCGCTCCGGCCCGGTCAACGTCAGGCTTATGGCAATCGCATGCGCCAACGTGAGCGACTCACGGCATCCACTGTCGGATCGACACGGGGCGTGCTCAAGGCGATTCACGACCATCCAGGGTCGGTCAAGCCAGCACCGGCAACCTACAGCGATCTCATGGCGCTCCAACGCACCGCCGGAAATGCCGCGGTCTGCCAGCTCCTTGAAGACCGCGCTTCCGAGATACCCCCCGGCCTGAGCCTCAAGGAGGGAGGGAACGCCTTGCCGGTGCAGCGGGGCTTCTTCGACAGTATTGGGAACTTCTTCAAGGGTGCCGTCAAAGCAGTGGGATCGGCCGTTAAGGGGGTTGCCAGCGGAATCGGCAAGGTGGTAGGCGGAATCGGGAGGGCGCTGGGCGGCGCCGCCCGCTGGGTGTTTGCCCGGCTTGGCGATGCCGGCGAATGGCTCTTCGATCTGTTCAGGGATCTTCCCGGACGGTTGCTGCGATTCGGCAAAGCGATCGCCGATGGGCTGATGGGGGTCGTCACCTTCATCCCCGAAGCCATCGGGGCGTTGATCCACGGTGGGATCGCGGGTTTCGGCAGGTGGATCTGGGACAAGGCCAAGAGTGGCGCCGCGTGGGTTGGGACGCTGATCAGCCGCGTGTTCGACCTCATTGGCGGGCCGGAGCTGGTCGAGTTCGTGCTGCACATCGTTTCGAATGCCACGCCGCTCAGCGCCACCGAACGCGCGGCCGCGCAGAGTGTGCTGGGGGCGAACGCGCTGCGGTGGGATGAGGTGAGGATCGACCAGGGCGGAGTGCTCGGCCTCGTCTTCAAGTTGAATCACGGCCGCGCATTCACGACCTTCCATAGCATCAATATGACGGCGGCGGATCGCGCCGACCTCTCGATCGTCGTGCACGAGCTGACGCATGTGGACCAATACGAGCATGCGGGGTCGGTCTACATCGGTCAGGCGCTCGGCGACCAAATCGCCGAGGGATCTCACGCCTACGACTACGGTGGACCCGCTGGACTCAGCACCGATCGGGCCGCCGGGAAGCACTACGCCGACTACGGCCGGGAGCGACAGGCCCAGATCGCCCAGGACTATTACCGCGATATCACGTCGGGCGCGGCGACGGCCGAGTACGATCCCTATATCGCCGAGCTCAGGAAAGGAGAACTCTAGCCGGCCGACGGGCGATATCGTTACGGAACAAGGACATCGTGGGCCATGAAGCCCTGCTGGTGGTTGATGCTCCACCAGATGTGACCATCGACGTAGCGGGGAGGGGTCGTGTCGATGCTTACGGTTGTCCCGTTCTTGAGGCAGGCGACGACCTTGGCTGTGATGCTGGGTTGCTGGCGGACGTTCCCGCATCCGCCTCCCGTCACCTGGACCTGATCGTCATAACCAAGGATCGGGTTCAATCCGCCCTGCTGTCCGCAGACAATGGGCGGGAGGGAATGCCAGCCCGTGGCGTCGTAGAAAAGGTAGGTGAAGCACGCCGCACCGCCGCCCTGGCCGCCGTATGCCATCTGGACGTACGCCGCATTAAGCCCCGCGTTTGGGTCGGTGTTTCCGAAGACCTGGGCCTTGCTCAGACACGACTGGCCGCTCGGACAGAGTCCATCCTCCCGATAGGTGGAGCCAGTCTTTGCCACCATGGCGGCGATCGCCGCGTCTTTCGCCGTGGCATAGCGGCCCGACGCTGGCGGCGACGCGGACGACGTTGGTGATCCCAGGTGTTGCGCTGTGTTCGACGAACCGCAGGCGCTGACAAGGAGACACATCAGCAGCCCCAAAAGACCCCTCTTCACGACTGACGGTATCGTACCCCGACCCGATCGTGGCCGGCATCGGGGAAGTCATCAACGCTAGGGGGTTCCTGCCGGAACCCCCTACCCGACCCTCCTCAGGCGAGGGGGGTGTCCCTATTTTGGCGCGGCCCAGAGGATTGCCCACGGGTTCGTCGAGCCCGCGATCTCGCCGCTGACGGCGCCGGTCGCTGCATTGATCTGCCACAGCTTGCTGCTCGCAGTCCCAGCCGCATAGAGCCATTGGCCGTCGGTGGTGAAGCGAATGCTATCGACTGATTCCCCGTCGAGGATGCGCTGCCGGACCTTGAGGCTCGCGGTGTCGATGGCGACGATGCCGGTGTTGCCCAGCGCAAAGAGCGTTCGGCCGTCGGCCGAGACGGCGGCGCCGCCGATTCGCGCGCCCTTGGCGTCCGCCTCGGTGACAACCGCCGCGAGCAGGCCGCGGCTCGGGTTCAGGGCGAGCTGCTCGGTCCGCTCGACCTCCGGCACAGACGCTGGAGTGATTTCGGCAATACGGCCGCTCGAGCTATTGACGGCGTAGAGGATCGACCGCTGATGGTTGAAGGCCAGCGACCAGTGGAATTGCTCTTCCAGGTCGGAAGCGCTCTTGGCCGGCAGGTCGATGCACCAGGCGTAAGGCTGATCGAGCGGCAGGGCATGGATGAACGGACCAGCCTGGCGCGCGTAAACCGTGAAGACGTATTGCCCCTGCGAATCGGCCACGCTGTCGCCGCGAATCCCGTTCATTGGCTCGTTCGAGTCGCGCTTGTCAACCACCGGGTGCTCGACCAGCGTCCCGCTGGCGACATCGAGCAATCGAACCTGGTAGTGATTGGGATCGCCCATCCGTTGGATGAGATAGAGGCTTTGGCCGGTGTCACTGATGGCGTCAAAGCTAAAGTCGCCGTCAACGTGGACGGTCTTGAAAGAGCGACTCAACGAGCTGGGCCCGATAAGGAAGCTGGTTACGAGCTTGCCGGTCATGGCGCTGCCGTTGTCGGTCAGGGCCAGCCACTGGCCGTTCGGCGAGAGGCCTGCGGTTGGGCCCTGGTAGCCGAGGCTCGGCAGCCGGTAGCCCCTCGGAATCGTTGCCTGAGCGATCGTCCGCCCGGAGCTCGGATCGAGTGCCATAAGGCGTGCGGAGTTGGCCACCGGCGTCACCGTGTAGTACTTAGACCAGTCAGGCGCTGGGGTCCCTAATGGAAGCTCCCGTTCGAGCGCGCCGCTGCCTGAATCGCGGACGGTTATGCGTTCGCTGCCTCCGTTGAAGCCTTCCTGCATGAAGATGCGATAGCCGGCGGCGGCCGGGTGGGTGGCGCTGAAACGGCCACAGGCGGTCAGGGCGGCGAACGAGACGAGCATCAGGGCGATCAGGCGACGGCTCATGGGCACACCTCCGGCCCATATACATCGGGGAGCCGGGTTTGGTTCCCCGAGAGAGAGCGCCTCTCGGGCTAGCGCTGCCGGAACGACGCGATTGTCTGCTCCAGCCCGACGCCGAGGTCGGTGCGCGGACTCCAGTGCAACAGGGTACGCGCTCGGGTGATGTCAGGACGCCGTTGCTTGGGATCGTCTTCCGGGAGCGGCTTGTATGCAATCTCGCTGTTGCTGGCGCAGAGCTCACGGATCAGGTTGGCCAGCGCCAGGATCGTGACTTCAGCAGGATTCCCAAGGTTAACGGGATCGCTGTAGTCGGTCTGAAGCAGGGCAAGGATGCCCTCGACCAGGTCGTCGACATAGCAGAGGCTGCGAGTTTGTGAACCGTCTCCGTAGACGGTGAGCGGTTCGCCGGCGAGCGCCTGCCGGATGAAATTGGGAGCCGCCCGGCCGTCGTTCAGCCTCATGCGGGGCCCGTGGGTATTGAAGATCCGGACGATCCGGGTGCGCAGTTTGTGGGTACGGTGGTACGCCATGGTGAACGCCTCCGCCGCGCGCTTCGCCTCGTCGTAAACGCCGCGCGGCCCGATCGGGTTCACGTTGCCCCAGTAGGTCTCGGGTTGCGGGTGAACCAATGGATCTCCGTAGACCTCGGAGGTCGACGCCAGCAGGAACACCGCGCCTTTCGCGCGCGCCAGCCCGAGCATGTTATGGGTACCGAGCGTGCCGACTTTGAGGGTGGCGATGGGGTGCTGCGCATAGTCGACCGGCGAGGCGGGCGATGCGAAATGCAGAATCGCATCGACCGGTCCGTCCAGGTAGAGCGGCTCGGACACGTTGTGCTGGATCATCTCGAAGCCGCGGCGCCCCTCAAGGTGCTTGATGTTGCGGGCGACGCCGGTAACCAGGTTGTCGACGCAAACGACGTGATAGCCATCGGCCAGCAAACGCTCGCAGAGGTGAGACCCGAGGAACCCGGCCCCGCCGGTGACGACTGCCCGGCGCGTCACCCGCGGGGGTTAACTGCGTCCGACACCGCGGTACACGAATCCTCGATCGCGCATCGTTTTCGGGTCGAAGATGTTGCGGCCGTCAACGATGACCGGACGGCGCATCAGACTCTTGAGACGATCGAGGTCGAGCTCCCGAAACTCGTTCCACTCGGTCACCACCAGGAGGGCATCGGCGCCCTTGGCGACGGCGTAGGCATCCGTGCAGTAGTCGATCGAATTCATCTGCGCCTTGAGCACCGGCATGGCCTTCGGGTCGTAGGCCCGGACGGTCGCGCCCTTCTGCAGAAGATTTTCGATGACATCGATCGACGGCGCCTCGCGAACGTCGTCGGTATCAGGCTTGTACGAAAGCCCCAGGATGCCGATCACCTGCCCGCGCAGGCCACCCAGCACCTCGCGCAGCTTCTCTACGACCAGGGTCCGCTGGTCGAGATTGATCTCCATCACGGCGTCGAGCAGCTCCGGATGGTAGCCCATCGTCTCGGCCATCCGCGCCAGCGCCTTGACGTCCTTGGGGAAGCAGGAGCCTCCGTAGCCAATGCCCGCGTCGAGAAAGAGGGGGCCAATCCGCCGGTCCAGGCCCATGCCTTCTGACACCACCTTGACGTCGGCGTCGACGCGCTCGCAGATGCGCGCCATCTCGTTGATGAACGAGATCCTGGTGGCAAGGAAGGCATTGGAGGCGTACTTGATCATCTCGGCGGTATGGAGATCGGTGATCAGGATCGTGGTATCCAACTTGCTATAGAGCCCGGCGACATCGCGCGCGGCGGGCTCGTGGTGCGAGCCAAAGACGAGCCGATCTGGGTGCATGAAATCGTGAATCGCACTCCCCTCACGGAGGAACTCCGGATTGGAGACCACGAAGAACGGGATTTCGTCGCTCAGGTTCTCGCCCACGATGCGGGCCACGATGTTGCCGGTGCCGATCGGCACCGTACTCTTGTTCACGATCGTGACCGTCTTCTTCATCGCGTTGGCGACCCCTTTGGCCGCCTGCTTGACGAAATGGAGATCGGCTTCACCACGCCGCCCCGGCGGCGTTCCGACCGCGATGAAGACGAAGTCGGCGCCGGGGATCGCCTCGCTGTAGTCGCTGGTGAACGACAACCGCCCCGACTTCAGCGTGCTCGTCAGGAGCTCGTCGAGGCCAGGCTCGTAGATGGTTGCGCCCCCGGCCCGCAGGGTCGCGATCTTGGCCTCATCGATGTCAAGGCCGACGACCCGATGGCCCAACTCGGCCAGGCAAACCGCGGTCGTCAGGCCGACATACCCCGTGCCGATTACGGCAATGAAACTCATGGCGTTGAGTGTAACGAAGCAATCCCTCGCACCTTGGCCGGTCCGCCGAGAAGCGATCCTTTAATGTCATGCTCACGTGGGGGACCTCACCAGGAAGCCGAACCGTCGCCTGCGCCGCAGATTCCGGGTCGGCCTACTCGTAGCCGTCGTCGTCGCTGACGCGGTCGCCGTCGGCCTTGCCGGGCGGGCGCCGGCGTCGGCGGCAACCAGCGCCAGCGGCGGGGTGGTCCTCGATGGATTCGGCGGCCTCCATCCATTTGGCGGCCTCGCGCTGAATACAGCCGGGAGAGCCTCATGGAACTGGGACATTGCCAAGTCGATGAGCGTCCGTAGTGATGGTTCGGGTGGATGGACGCTCGATGGCTTTGGCGGTATCCATCCCTTCGGCGTGGCGGGGCCGATCAATACCCCGGCTTACTGGCCCGGCTGGTCGATCGCGCGGGCCATTGTGGTCACGTCGAAGGATGGCAGCGGCCAGCCCGACGGACGGCAGGGGTATCTTCTCGACGGCTACGGCGGCATTCATGGCTGGGGTGGTGCGCCGGTGTTTAGTGGTTGGCCATACACGCCCTACGTCGACAAGTGGCGCGGCCTCGACATCCACTACAACGCAAGCGGCGTTCCCGACGGCGGCTGGGAGATGGACCTTCGCGGTATGGTCACCACCTTCGGTGCCGCACCGGCCGTGGCCCTCCCCGGAACGCCGGCCCGCCCCGTGATGCAGCAGCTCCATGCGGTCGGCTCCGGCGGCTATGCGGTCGCCCGGCTCGGGGTCGTCACCATGTACGGATCAGGCGTGTCGCCCTACTGGAGCGGCTACGGCGACTGGGGTACATGGGACATCCTGCGCGATATCGTGCTGGTCAATCCAACCAACCCGTCGCCTTCGGCGCAGCCGGTTAGTGCAGCCGCGATGGCCGCCTACCAGGCGAGCCCGCGCGGCGGGGCCGCGCTCGAGGGCTCGGGCGGGATTCATACCTTTGGTGGCCTGCTTCTCAACGCGGCCGGCGGGCCATCGTGGCCGGGTTGGGACATCGCCCGCGCCACAACATTACGCGCCGACGGGTCCGGCGGCTGGACGCTCGACGGCTATGGCGGCATTCATGCCTTTGGTGAGGCGCCGGTGACGTCCAGCGGAGCGTACTGGTCCGGCTTCGACATCGCGCGCGCCATGGTTATGACCTCGAAAGACGCAAGCGGGCTGACCGATGGCCGGCAGGGTTATGTCCTGGACGGGTACGGGGGCCTCCATGCGTGGGGAGGCGCGCCGGCACTGGGAGGCTGGCCCTACACGCCCTACGTCGATCAATGGCGCGGCCTCGAAATCCACAACAACGCCAACGGGGTTCCGGATGGCGGCTGGGAGATGGATCGCTGGGGCCACGTGACCGCATTTGGCGCGGCATCTCCGCTGAGCCTCACGGGACAACCGAACGCGCCGGTGCTTCAACAACTGCACACCATCGGGTCGGGCGGATATACGGTGGCACGCTGGGGCGTCGTGACCAGCTTCGGCTCTGACATTTCGCCCTACTGGGACGGATACGCCGATTGGGGGTCGATGGACATCTATCGTGACGTCGTCCTCGTCGACCCAACCAATCCCACTCCGACGAGCCAGCCGGTCAGCCCCGCCGCCGCAAGCCGCCTGTCCGGTGCCACGAACTTGAATGCGACGATGGCGACCCCGCTGATCGCGCAATCCCGCAATCTTGATTGCGAATCGGCTGCGCTGCGGATGGCGCTGCTCCAGAAGGGACGTGACTTTTCGGAGGATTGGATACTCGCGCAGATGGGCGCCGATCTTCGTCAGGCGGTCGTCGATCGGTTCGGTGATGTCTTGCGCTGGGGCAATCCGTACCGGACGTTCGTGGGCAACGTCAACGGCTTCGAGTACAACAGCACCGGCTATGGCGTCTACTACCCGCCGATCGCGATGGCGGGATCAAGGGCGGGACGCTGGACGGTTGGCCAGGAGGGATGGAGCCCGCACGATCTCTACATCGAGGTCGCGGCCGGAAACCCGGCGGTCATCTGGGTTCCAGTCTATGGCTACTGGGACAGCGCGGCGATCCGCTGGTGGACGGCCTGGGACGGGCAACAGATTCGCTACACCCCGGTCGAGCATGCCATGACGGTGATCGGGGTCAATGCCGCTGCGGGAACCGTCACGCTCAACGACCCAAACCGCGGCGTGCTGCGGACGGTGTCGATGGCCAGCTTCGAAGCGGCCTGGGCCAAATTCAATAACATGGCGGTGGTCGTGTACTGATGAGCACGCTTAGCCACCACCCTGCCCTCCCCCACAAGGGGAGGGAGATCTGGCGGATCGCATTCCTGCTTGCCCTCGCGCTGTCGGCCTGCCAGCAGGCGGGGTCGCCCGCGACCGTGTCGCCAACCAGACTGGTGGTCAGCACCCCGGTCCCTACGGCGACGCCCGTCGCCACGGCGCCCGCGGCACCGGTGCTGGCGCTGGATCAGGTCGGCGCGGCTGCCTCGCCGAGTGGCTTCATCGCCTTTGCGGTCATCAACAATCCGACCGAACAGACGGCCCTCGAGGTCAAGGTTGAGATCACCGAGCTGGATGGTCGCGGCCAGGTGGTGACCCAACGCGGAGGGAGCATTGCGCGGATTGGCGCCGGACAGCGGGAAGCAGTGGCGGTCGCCTTCCCGGTCGGCCGCGCTCTGCCCGCCCAATTCACGGGCCGCATCGGCGACGTGCGCTGGATCGCCGCCAACTCGCCCGACATCGCTCAGGTTGCCAGTGCGAGCTTCGTCCAGGACGCCCGGACGCCGACGGTACGGGTCCACCTCGTCAACACTGGCCCGAGCGCGGCACGAGTGATCCTGGTGGTGGTCTGCTTCGATGGGGACGGGAGTATCCGCGGCGGGGGGACCCGGACGGCCACGGTAAGCCCGGGGGCCGACGGACACGATGTGACGGTCGCGGTATGGATTGCGACGGTGCCGACGCATTGCGACGGGTACGGCATCACGGTCGGCTAGGCGGTACCATGCTGGTCGTGATCTGCCAGCCCCTCCCATGGTCAGATGGCTAGGCCCCGCCTCGGCCGGTTGCTCGTGACCGGCGGAGCTGGATTCATTGGGTCGGCATTCGTCCGAGACCGGCTTCGCGGAGACCCGGAGATCGAAATCACCGTGCTCGACAAGCTCACCTACGCGGGCAGTGAAGAGAACCTGGCGGAGGCACAAAAAGACCCGCGGGTGCACTTTGTCCACGGTGATATCTGCGACCCCGACGTCGTCGACGCCGTGGCCCGGGAGGCCGACGCGATCGTCAACTTCGCCGCCGAGTCGCACGTCGACCGGTCCCTGCTCGATGCCGGGGCCTTCGTGAAAACGGATGTCTACGGCACCTACGTCTTACTGGACGCTGCTCGCAAGTACCATCACCAGCGGTTCTTGCAGGTCAGCACGGATGAGGTCTACGGGCACGTCAAAGAGGGGCGAAGCCGCGAGGAGGACCGGCTGGTGCCGCGCAGCCCCTATGCCGCCAGCAAGGTCGGCGGCGACGTGATGGTCAGCGCCTATCACACCAGCTTCGGGCTGCCGACGCTCATCACCCGGGGATCCAACACCTACGGCCCCTACCAGTTCCCAGAGAAGATCATTCCGCTGTTCATCACCAACGCGCTCGACGACCTCCCACTACCGATCTACGGCGATGGCTCGGCGGTGCGCGATTATCTACACGTCGACGACCACGTCAGCGCCATCGCGCGAGTGCTCTGGAAGGGAGAGCCGGGTCAGCTCTATAACATCGGCACCGGTTCCGAGACAAGCGGGGTACAGGTCGCCGATGCTATCCTCCGGCTCCTGGGCAAGCCCAGATCGCTCAAGCAGTTCGTCAAGGACCGGCCGGGGCACGATTACCGGTACGCCCTGGACTTCAAGCGCTTGCGTACGCTCGGCTGGGAGCCGCAGGTCAAGTTCGCCGACGGGATTCGAACGACCGTCGAGTGGTACCGGAAGAACGCGGGGTGGTGGAAAAAGCGCAAGGCGCCCGAGTTCTGGGCGTACTATCGCGCGAACTACAGGGGGTTGCCGGAAACGGCGACGCCCTCGAGCTAGTTTCGCTGCGCTCTTAGGCTGCTCGACTGTCGAACGGCCGAATCCGATCGGTGACCAATAAGCGTTGGTAGGCCTCGGCCAGACGCGCCGCGTGGAAGCGCATATCCCCATATGGCAGGACCTGCTGCGTCGCCCGCCGGAAGAACCCGCGGCGAAGGTGCTGGTCCATGGTGTCGTGCGATGGGCTGATCACGAGGCCGACGCGATTGACCAGCCCTCGATTGAGAAAGCTCAGGAACCGGCCGGCAAGAAGACCATCGTCGTGCAGCGTCATCGCCACCGGGACGTGTGGCGCGCTGCTCGGGATACTGGAGAGAATCGCGGCGAGCGAGATTCCCCGCCAGTTGTGGACGTGAACGAGATCGGGACGCTCCTGCTTGATGATGCGGCTCATGGTCCCGGCCACTTGAGGGTGATAGAGGTCGAGGGCGCGGAAAAACGGCGCGAGCCGATACACGATGACGCCGTCCAGCGTGATCTCGCGGCGCGGCTCCAGGTGGGCACCGGGCTCCGTCGTGACGACCACGACGCGATGCTCGCCTGCCAGCGCGCGCGCCAGCGTACCGACGTAGACCTCGGCCTCGCCCTGGGCGTTGGGCGGAAAGAGGTTGCTGACCAGGCAGATGTTCACGCGGCTTCCAACCTCTTCTGGGAAGCGGGCGGGATAGTTGAAGCGAACACGGCTGCTGTCCTGGCGACGATCGCATCCCATCCGAAGCCTTGCGCGGTTTGATAGCCGGCTTGTGCCAGTTCGGCGCGGCGCGCGGGGTTCGCCAACAGCTCTCGGATCGCCTCCGCAAGCCGGGTTGGATCTTCGACCGGGAAGAGGATGCCGTTTTGACCATCGGTAACCAGATCGCGGTTGCCATCGATCTTCGATGCGATGACGCATACCCGGCTCGCCATGGCGTCGAGAATGCCCAGGGGCATGCCCTCCGTGAGCGACGGACGCACCAGCAGATCGGCTTGCCGCACGTGAGGCGCGACATCCGGCTGCTGGCCGAGGAAGGCCACGGCCGAGCCGAGCGGCAGGGCCCGTTGCTCCAGCTGCAGGCGCAAGGGCCCGTCGCCGATGAACACGGCTTTGAAGGCCACGCCTTCGCGGCGTAACTGCAGCAGAGCGCTGAGTAACGTCTCCGGACCTTTGTTCACGATCAGGCGCGCGATGAAGACGATGAGCGGCGGATCGTTCTGCATCGTCTCATGCCGGGGCCAAAACCGGAGGAGATCGACGCCGTTCGGCACCAGGACAACCCGGTCGGGCGGCGTTCCGAGGCGGACCAGGTGATCGCGCACCGATGGACCGGGCGCAATGATTCGCGCACTCTGCGACAGGACGAACCGGCCCAGCGTTCGCTCATAAGCGGTACCAAGGAGGCGAGCCGGTTGGGGCATCAGGTCGAGCCCGGCAATCTGAACGCTGGTGACGAGGGGGATTCCGGTCGCGCGTGCGACGAGGGCGGCCGCCAGCGAGGTCTGAAAGAAGAGCGTATTGGCATGGAGGACGTCGGGGCGAAAGTCGTTGGCCAGCGACCGAAGCTTGAGGAACAGCGATGGGGCGAGTGATGCCTGGATTCCCAACGGCCTCGCCAGCTCGAGGGATGGGATGACCCGGACCTCCAGGCGCTCGATCGACCCTACCGGCCGCATCGTGTTCGGCATGGCCGTGATGACCCGGATCGTCGCCCCCTGGTCGGCGAGACGCCGGTAGACCTCGAGCGCGACGCGCTCGGCGCCGCCCGAGGAGGGCTCGGCGAAGTAGTCGCAGAAGGCGAGGATCCGCACGACGAAGTAAGGGGTAAGCGAGAGCAGCCTTGCGGGAAAGGATCGGGCTGATCTCCCCGTTACTCGATCGTCACCGGCCATGGCATTGAATCCATCCTTCTGGCAGGACCGTCCCACCCTGGTCACCGGCGCAACCGGCCTGGTCGGCGGTTGGGTAGTCCGCCGCCTTCTGGAGCTGCGGGCCGACGTCGTCTGCCTGGTGCGCGACTGGGTGCCGCAGAGCGAGCTCGTCGCCGGGGGCATGCTCGAAAAGACCAAGGTCGTTCGGGGTGACGTCCTCGACCAGGCGCTGCTCGAGCGCGTGCTCGGCGAGTACGAGGTCGACACCGTCATTCACCTGGCCGCCCAGACGATCGTCGGCATTGCCAACCGGAACCCGGTCTCGACCTTCGAATCGAACATCTCCGGGACATGGCGATTGCTGGAAGCCTGTCGCCGTAGCCCGCTCACTCACCAGGTGGTACTGGCCTCTTCCGACAAGGCGTATGGCGAACAGGAGGCGCTCCCCTACACGGAGGACACCCTCTTGCAGGGGCGGCACCCATACGACGCCAGCAAAGCAAGCGCCGACCTCATCGCGCAGAGCTACGCGGCCACCTACGCGCTGCCGGTTGTCATCACACGATGTGGCAACTTCTATGGGGGCGGCGACCTGAACTGGAACCGCATCGTCCCGGGCACGATCCGTTCGGTGCTGCGAGGGCAGCGTCCCATCATTCGATCCGACGGCACGATGGTCCGCGACTACTTCTATATCGAAGATGGGGCCGAGGCCTATCTCCTGCTCGCCGAGCGGCTCGCCGCGGATCATGGATTGCGCGGCGAGGCGTTCAACTTCTCGAACGAATCCCCGATCGCCGTTCAGGACATGGTCGCCCGCATCCTGACGGTGATGGACTCACGCCTCGAGGCCGACGTCCGCAACGAGGCGCAGAACGAGATCAGGGCCCAGTTCCTCGATGCGACCAAGGCGCGGCGGGTACTTGGCTGGGCGCCGCGCTTCAGCCTCGACGACGGATTGCGGCGGACGGTCAATTGGTATCGAAACGCGCTGGCCGACAGTGAGGCCGCATGACGCCGCGATTGCCGGACTGCCGGGCCTGCGGCCGCGACGCGCTCGCGCTCGTGCTCTCACTGGGCCGCACCCCCCTGGCGAACGCGCTGCTGACCAGGGAACAGCTCAACGAACCGGAGCCGCGCTATGCCCTCGACCTGGCCTTCTGCCGAGCGTGTTCGCTCGTCCAGATCACCGAGACCGTGCCGCCGGCGGAGCTGTTCCGTGAGTACTCGTATTTCTCGTCGGTGTCGGAGACCATGGTGCGCCACGCGGAAACGCTGGTCGAGCGGGTGATTCGCGAGCGGCAGCTCTGCGCCAGGAGCCTGGTCGTCGAGCTTGGCAGCAACGACGGCTACCTGCTGCAGTTCTACCGGCGCCGGGGGATTCCGGTGCTCGGTATCGACCCCGCCGAGAACGTCGCGCGCGAGGCGAGCGCTCGCGGCATTCCGACGATCGCCGAATTCTTCGGGCTCGACCTGGCGCGCCGCTTGAACCAGGAAGGGAAGCGAGCTGACGTCATCCATGCCCACAACGTGCTGGCTCACGTCGCCGATCTCAACGGGGTGGTCGAGGGCATCGCCAGCATCCTCGCCCCGGCCGGCACCGCCATCGTCGAAGTGCCCTACCTCAAGGACCTGCTCGACCGCTGCGAGTTCGACACCATCTACCACGAGCACCTGTGCTACTTTTCGCTAACCGCGCTCGACCGGCTGGTGCGACGCCACGGACTGCGTGTCCGCGACGTGGAACGCATCCCGATTCACGGCGGGTCGCTACGGCTGTGGCTTGGGAGCGAAGGCGCTGCGGTTGAGCCGGAGGTTTCAAGGTTGCTGGCGGAGGAGCAGGCCAGCGGCCTTGATCAGCTCGCCACCTATGCCAGTTTCGGCGGTCGGGTCGAAGCGCTGAAGGTCGCGCTTGGCGAGACGCTTCGTCAGCTAAAGCGGGGCGGTCACCGCCTTGCCGCCTACGGCGCCGCCGCCAAAGGCAGCACCTTGCTGAACTATGTGGGCATCGGGAAAGAAACGCTCGATTACGTCGTCGACCGTAGCCCGCACAAGCAGGGACGCTTCATGCCGGGTGTGCATCTGCCGATCAGTCCCACGGAGCGGCTGCTCGAGGATATGCCGGACGACGTGCTGCTGCTCACCTGGAACTTCGCCGACGAGATCTTTGAGCAGCAAAAAGCCTATCGCGCCCGGGGTGGGCGCTTCATCATCCCAGTGCCAGAAGTGAAGGTCGCATGAGGTTCAGCGAAACGCGCCTTTCCGGTGCTTACCTGATCGAGCCGGAACCGCAGCCCGACGAACGCGGGTTCTTCGCCCGCACCTGGAGCCGATCGGAGTTCGCGGCGCGCGGCCTCGATCCCGAGCTGTCCGAGTGTGCCATCTCCTTCAACCATCGCCGCGGAACCCTGCGCGGTCTCCACTACCAGGTCGCGCCCTTCGAAGAGACCAAGCTCGTGTGCTGCACGGCGGGCGCCGTCTACGACGTCATCGTCGATCTCCGTCCCGGCTCCAAGACGCACGGCGCCTGGCAGGCGTTCGAGATCACGGCCGCCAACCGTCGACTCCTTTATGTGCCAAAGGGGTTTGCGCACGGCTTCCAGACCCTGACCGACAACAGCGAGGTCCACTACCAGATGACCGGGAACTACTCGCCCGACCATGCCCGCGGCGTCCGTTGGGATGACCCAACGCTCCGGATCGAATGGCCCCCGACGCCGCAACGGATCATGTCGAAGCCTGATCGAGCGCTGCCGCTGATGCAGGCGGTCCGGTGAGCGCGTCCGAGCCGGCCGTGATCTGATGTCCCGCCTGACCAGCAATATCCTCTGGAACCTGTCCGGACAAGGTGTCCTGTTGCTGCTCGGACTTCTCGCCGTCCGCTTCATCTTCAAGCAGCTGGGCGCAGACGCCTTCGGGCTGATCCTGTTCGCCCAGACAGCGGCGGTGGTGATGGTCGCCCTGTTCGACCTCGGCATCTCGGCCACCATTACGCGGGAGGTGGCCACCCGGCTGGCCGGAGAGCGCGGCTACGTGATCGACCTCTTGAGGACCGCCACCCTCATCTACTGGAGCGCGTACCTGCTGCTGGTGGTGGGTCTGATCGTGGTCACCCCCGCCCTCGTCACGCACTGGATCCACCTGAAGACCATCGACGTAGGGACCGCCACCCAGTTGATGCGGATACTCGGCTGTGGCGCCCTCCTTACGCTGCCGCGCTCGCTCTACGCCAGCCTGTTCCGCGGCATGCAGGAGATGGCCTACAACAACGTGATCGAGGCGGGGGCCCTCGCCATGCAGCAGCTAGGCATCATCGCGATCCTGGCCTGGGCCGGGGCGCGGTGGCAGATGACCGGCGTGGCCCTTTGGTTCGGCGCCAGCTATGCCGTGAGCCTGGTCGCGTACATCGTGGCGGCGCGCCGCTTTGTGCCGGGACGCGCGCTGATGCCGGGGTATTCGGCGGCGGTGCTCCAGCGCAACCTGGGCTATGGCGGGCAGATGATGTCGAACTCCGCGCTCGCGATCGTGCACTCGCAACTTGACAAAGTGCTGGTCAGCAAGCTGATGCCGATCGGGACCCTTGGCACCTACGGCTTCGCCGCCACCCTGGTGGCGGGCATGGCACGCGTGACCTCATCGATCGTGCAAGCGGCGTTCCCGTCATTTTCGGGTCTCCACGCGCGGCTCGAGCGGAGCGGCCTGATCAGGCAGTACCAGCGAGTGCACGAACTGACGGTAGTGGCCACGGCGCCGCTGTTCGCCGCGCTGGCGTTTGCGGGCGCACCGGTGCTGACCTATGTGTTCGACGCCGCGATTGCCCGCGCGTTGATGGCGCCATTGATTCTGTTGTGCCTTGGCTCCTATATGAACGCGACGCTCAGTCCGCCGTACACGCTATCGGTCGCCATGGGACGACCGCAGATCGCCGTGCGGCAGAATGTGCTCGCGCTCTTCGTCGTGGTGCCGGTTGCCGTAGCCCTTGTGATTCGTTTCGGAACCGTCGGCGCCGGTGCCTCGTGGGTCGTCTACCACCTTTTTGCCTATGCCTATGGGCTGCCACGCATCTGCCGCGAGTGCATCCATCAGCCGGTGCTGTCCTGGTACCGCCACGCCGGCAAGGCCTTTGGGCTGATCGCGGCGACCTACGGCGTTGGCTTTGTGATCGCCCGTGGTTCGAACTCGGCCGTTCTCGCGGCCGTCTACGTCGTGGCCACCTTCGTTTACCTCCTCGCCAGCTACCTCCTCACCTCCGAAGACATCCGGCTGGCGGCGCGTCGTGCATTGCGCGGCTGGACCCGCTGGGCCGAGGCCGCCTGATGGTTACCATCATCGTCCCGACGCGTCGGCGACCGCAGCTACTCGCGCGCGCCATCCGCAGCGTCCAGGCGCAAACCCGTGGCGACGTCACGATTGCCGTCACGGACAATGCTTCGGGGGATGCGACCCGGGACGTGGTCGCGAGCTTGATGGCCGGCGATCCGCGCATCCGATACCACGAGCAACCGCGCGATCTCGGCCAGCACGGCAACTTTCAGCACGCGCTGGCGCGAGTCGAAACCCCCTACTTCACCCTCCTCTCCGACGACGACCTGCTATTGCCGAACTTTGTCGAGCAGAGCGTGGCTGCGCTGCAGACCGAACCGGAGGCGATGTTCGTCTCCAGCCCGGTGCTGATCGTCGATGCGGAAGGGCGGCTATTGATGGTGCACGGCGCCGGCTGGCCGGTGCGGTTGTACCGGCCGCCTCAGGGTCTGCTCGAATTGACCAGGCGCGGTCATTTCATCTGGACCGGTACCCTGTTTCGCACCGCGGTTCGTCACGCCGTCGGCATCGATCCGGAAACGGGCAACAGCTCGGACATGGACTTCCAGCTACAGGTCGCGGCACGCTTTCCGTTCGCGACGCGACCGTTGCCGGCGGCGATCTTCTTCTGGCACCCGGACTCGCCGAGCAGCCACCCCGGCCTGAGCGTGTTCTGGCCGACCTGGCGCAAGATCATGAGCAACCTCGAGGCGGTCGAGACCCTGCCGGAAGTCGCAAAAAAGCAGGCCATCTCGAACTTGGACCGGCGCCTTCACCGGTCGCTGGTTCTGGTGGGGCTCTACGCCGCGAGCCGGCGGCGCTGGCAGGACGCTGATGGGTCGGCGAAGCTGCTGAGCGAACGCTACCGCGACGCGACGGCCGCACTGTCCGTTCGATCGACAGCGTGGCTCGCGCGGCGGGTGCCGCCGATGCCAGCGGTCCTCGCTTCAATCGCCTGGCAGTTGCGCTGGTACGGCCGGTGGCGGCTGGGAGCCATCCAGCGCGACCTCGATAAGCAGTTTCCACAATTGCTGGCTGTAGATCCCCTCCCTCGACCCTCCCCCGCAACGGGGGAGGGGGAAAGTTCAAAGGGAGATTCGAGTTACACGACCGTCACATGAAGGTCGTGATCCTCTGCGGCGGTCTCGGGACGCGACTTCGCGAGGAAACCGAGTACCGGCCGAAGCCACTGGTCCCGATCGGCGACCGGCCGATCGTCTGGCACATCATGAAAAGCTACGCCGCCTTTGGCGTCACCGACTTTATCCTGGCACTCGGCTACAAGGGCGAGATGATCAAGGACTTCTTCCTCAACTATGACGTCCTCTACAGCGACTTCTCGCTCGAGCTCGGGGCGAAGCGGGTCACGCCACTTCGTCCCGGTCACGACGAGGCGGACTGGCGGATCGCGTTCATCGACACCGGCCAGGAGACACAAACCGGTGGCCGGCTGAAGCGCCTGCACTCCTACCTGCGGGATGAACCCCGGTTCATGCTGACCTACGGCGACGGCGTCGCCGACATCGACATCCAGCGGCTTCTCGACTTCCATGCCCGCTCGAAGCGGTCGGCCGTCGTCACCGGTGTGCAACCCCTGACCCGCTTCGGCGAGTTGGTGGTGCGGGGTGACGAGGTCGTGCGCTTTGCCGAGAAACCGCCCAGCCTCGATGCCTGGATCAACGGCGGGTACTTCGTGATGACGCCCCGCATTTTCGACTACATCGCCGGGGACCGGACGGCCCTGGAGCAGGAGCCACTCGAACGGCTGGCGGCCGACGGTGAGCTCGCGATCTTCAAGCACGACGGGTACTGGCAGTGCATGGACACCTATCGCGAGCAGCAGATGCTCAATCAGCAGTGGGCTACCGGTCGCGCACCGTGGACCCGCTGGTGGACGGAGGGGCATGCGACGACTTCACTCAAGCGCCCCGCCTAAACCACGCGACCTCGCGATTCTCCTCTTCGCCCTGCCACTGCTCGTTTACCTGCTGTCAGGGCCGGTTTTCTACGGCTACGACGGCGAGCTGATGTACCGGGTCAGCGAGGGCATGGTCCTGCGCCATTCGATCCAGATCGTCGACCCCATCTACCACTACGCGCAGCCGTACTCGCCCTACGGCATCGGCACCTCGCTTGCCCTTCTGCCCTTGGTCGCGTTGGGCCAGCTGGTCCTCCATGACCCGCGGGCGCTGGTAGTGCTGTACCTGCCAGTGGTCGGCGCGTTGACCGTCGTCGTGCTGTATGGCGTTCTTCACGAGCTCGGCGTGTCACGGCGCTGGGCCGCCGGGCTCTCGCTCATCTACGCCTTCGGAACCCTGGCCTGGCACTACAGCGGCGTCCTGTTCAGCGAGCCGCTATTGGCGCTGGCGACGATGCTCGCCCTGCTCGCCCTCCTCCGCTTCAAGCGCCTGGGTGCGGCTCGGTGGTTGCTGCTGGCGGGCACGGGCTGCGCCGCCGCCATCCTCGCCAGGGATGACTCGGTGTTGCTCATCCTCCCTCCGCTTACGGTCTATGCGGCAATCGTCGTGTTCCAGCGGACCCGGACGCCGGCAGCACGGGCCGTTCACGCGGTCGCGTACCTGGCGCCGGTCGCCGCGGCCGGGATGATCACCCTCGGCTATCACGTCGTCCGATTCGGGTTTGGCAGCGGCTCCTACGGCAACGATGGCATCGGGTTTGCGCAGCCCCTACTCGGCGGACTGTATGGCCTCCTGCTTAGCCCCGGTGCGGGACTCCTGGTGTTCGTGCCGATCTTGGTGCTCGCCTTCATCGGGTTTCCGTTGTTGGCTCGATGGCGGCGGCTGGAGGCGTGGGTGCTCGCGGCGCTGGTCCTTGCACGATTGCTCTTCTTCGCGCGCTGGTGGGATTGGATGGGCGGCGCGACCTGGGGCCCGCGATACCTGGTGCCGCTGATCCCGCTGATGATGGTGCCGGCCGCCTTCGCGGTCGGGATCGGCTGGCGGAGGGTGGCCATCGCGCTGGGCGTCGTTGGGGTCGGCATCGAGCTGCTGGGACAGCTGGTGCCCTATGGCCTCTACTACGGAACGATCGTGCCGCAGCTGGCGGAGCGGCTCGGGATTTGCCGCTGCGTTCCGGCACCGAGCCAGGGGAGCCGAGCGATCAACAACCTGATGGCCTTCGACTGGCACTACGCCCCGCTGGTCGGCCAGCTGCGCGACCTCCTCCACGGCACCATCGCGCCGGCATGGGCCCCGATCGCCCCTCTCGCCGTGCCGGTGGCGATCGGGGCGACGGTTGCCATCGGGCTGCAGATTCGGCGGCTGGCGCGGCAGCTGGACGCGGCCGACCAGCCAGGCCAGGAGCCGGAGGAGCGGCACCCCGAAGCCCAACCGAGGATCGCCTGAGCGGCCGAAAGAACGCTGTCACAGGACCGTTGCATTCGGGTGCGCATCCCGGTCAGCGGCCCCGAGCTGGCATGAGGATCCCCGTCTTTTTGCCGCACATCGGGATCGAGACGGCCAAGGCCGCGGTCGATGCCCTGGAGCTTGGATGGCTGGGGATGGGCTCGTACGTCGGGGAGTTCGAGACGCGGCTCGCCGAATACCTGGAGCTTCGCGGCCGGCAGGTCGTCGCCGTGAACACGGGAACGTCGGCGCTCCACCTGGCCATGCTGGTGGCGGGCGTCCGCCCGGGCGACGAGGTCCTGACGCCGTCCTTCAACAACATCGGCGATATCCAGGCGATCAAGGCCGCCGGCGCTGAGCCGGTGTTCTGCGACATCGACGAGGGGACGCTGGGGATCGACGTCGAGAAAGCCGAGCCGCTGGTCTCACCCCGGACGAAGGCCGTAATCGGCATGGACTACGACGGCATCCCCTGTGCCCTGGAGGCGCTCGAGGCGATGGCGGAGCGTCACGGCATAGTCGTGATTCACGACGCGGCGCATTCGTTGGGCACCCGGGTCAACGGCCGGACGATGGGGAACTTCGGCGACATCACCGTCTTCTCCTTCGACCCGGTCAAGCTGATCACCTGCATCGATGGGGGCGCGCTGGTCGTCGACTCGGAGGAGAAGGTCGCCGCCTTGCACCGGTATCGCCTGCTGGGCATGGACCAGAGTGCCGAGCGCATGTACGCCAACAACCGCGCCTGGACCTACGACGTCGCCGACCAGGGCTTTCGCTATCACCTGGCCAACCTGCATGCGGCGATCGGGCTGACGCAGCTGGCCCGCATCGACGAGTTCATCGCCAGCCGGGTGCGCGCCTGCCGGCATTACAACACCGTCCTTGCGGACGTCGAGGGTGTCATCACGCCGCAAACGAACTTCGACGACGTCGCGCCCTTCCTCTATTACATCCGCGTCCTGGACGGGCATCGGGACGCGCTGATCGACGCCCTGAAAGCGGCCGGTGTCGACACCGGGATTCACTGGATCCCGGGTCATCGATTCACCTTCATGCAGAACGCGCGTCGTGGTGATTTGAGCGTGACCAACCGCGTCGGCTCCGAGATCCTGACCCTGCCGCTCCACTCGTTCATGGACCTGGAGACCGTTGACCAGGTCGCCAACGCCGTCCGGATCGCCCTTCCTGCGTTGCGACGGTCGGCGGCGGCGTGACCATGCCAAGCGCCATCCTGCTCGGCTCGAAACCGGGCTCGGCCGTCGCGCTGACGATCCTGCTGCAGCGCGGCTGGTCGGTACCGGCCGTCGTCGCCTCGCCTAATGACCGGATCGATCCGCATTCGGGCGGTCTGGCGGACCACGCGCGCCGGCATGGGATTGCGGTCGCGGCGACCCAGGACGACCTCCCGACCCAGCCGGTCGACTTCGTGATCAGCTATATGTTTCGATCGATGGTCCGCCGCCCGGCGCGAGCGCTGGCGCGGCGAGCCGCCCTCAACTTTCACCCGGGACCGCTCCCAGAATTTGGCGGCTGGGCCTTTTACAACGTCGCCATCCTGGAGGAGGCTGCCCTTTACGGCTGCACCTGCCACCACATGGACGACGGCTTCGACTCCGGGCCGCTGCTCAAGGTGCGGCGCTTTCCCATCGAGGCGAGCCGGGAGACCGCCTACAGCCTCGAGCAACGCACGCAGGAGGAGATGATCCGGCTTCTCAACGACGTCTGCGAACTGGCCGAGAGGGGCACCACCCTGCCGCGCCAGCCGCAGGATCCGGCTAAACTCCGCTATCTCAAGCGAGACGCGTTCGAAGCGCTCAAGCAGATCCCCGCGGGGGTCGATGACGCAACCGTGCAGCGGTACGCGCGGGCGTTCTGGTATCCGCCCTACCGCGGGGCGTGGACGCAGGTTGGAGGCCTGGCGATCGAGGTCGTTCCCCGCCTGGCCCGTGAGCAGCTCGGGTCACGCTTGCACGAGGGCGATGTCGACCGTCTGCTGCGGGTAGCCGACGAGACCGCTGACGCGATGCCGCGGCGGCCGGCATGATCAGCGTCGATCTCGAGAACGCCCTGGTGATCGTGGAGGAGGGCGGCCGGCGATCGACCTACGCGCTGGCCAGCGCGGAAGCCTTCGCCACCATCTCCGCGGTGTGGCTGCGCGCCGGCTGGGACGCCAAGCACGTCTACAGCTTCACCTGGCTCGGCCGGCCGATCATCCAGTTGCCCGAGGACATGTTCCGGGTCCAGGAAGCGATCTACGCGATCAAGCCCACCGTCATCATCGAGACGGGGGTCGCGCACGGCGGGTCACTCATCTTTTACGCCAGCCTGCTCAAAGCCATGGGCGGCGGCCGCGTCATCGGGATCGACATCGAGATCCGTCCGCAGAACCGGGCCGCGATCGAGAGCCACGAACTGAGCCCGATGATCACGCTTTTCGAGGGCAGCTCGATCGACCCGGGGATCGTCGGGGACGTGCGCCGGCTGATGCAGCCGGCGGACCGCGTCTTCATCATGCTCGATTCCAACCATTCCAAGCACCACGTGCTTCAGGAGCTACGCGCCTACTCCGGCTTGGTGACCCACGGGTCCTACATCGTGGCCGCCGACGGCATCATGGGCGATGTCGTCGGGGCACCGCGCAGCCAGCCGGACTGGGATTGGAACAACCCACGGACCGCTGTCGCCGAATTCCTTAGAACCTGCCGCGACTTCGAATCGACAAGGCCCCCATTTGCGTTCAACGAGGGCCTCGTCGACGAACCCGTGACCTACTGGCGCGGTGGGTGGCTGAAGCGGCGCTAGTACCCTCCGGCATGGTAATGCGCGGAGACCTGGGCGGCCGTCAGCGCGAGGGGATAGACGGCGGCCTCGTCGAGTGTGGCGTTCGCCGGGTACAGGCTGCTGCCGTTGCCTGAGCCGGTAGCGCCGATGCCGAGCGCGGCCGGCACCGTGTTCATCGCGCCACCGCCGTCACTCGCGGTCGCGGCCAGCGAGCCGTTGATGTAGAGCGCGAGTTGTCCGGCCGCGGTGCGCGTTCCAACCAGGTGGAACCACGGACCCGCCCCCAGCGCGCTGCTCTGGCAGGCGCAAACGAAGTTGTTGCCGATGAAGGTGTAGAAGCCGAGACCGCAGCCGCTGCAGCCTGGAACGTAGCCGAGCATGTAGGCGGTTCCCGTGGCGGTTGCCCCGTCACCTTTGTTCACGAGGTCCTGCGTGGTCGTCGCCGTCGCTGTCCACTTGACCCAGACCTCGACCGAGATCGCGCCCGTGAGGTTGATCGAACTGGAATTCGGCGCCCTGACGTTTCCACTCGAACCGTCGAGCAGGACCGCGCCGTCCGGATCGCTGGGCAGTGCCCCCGCGACAGTCTGCGTGTAACCGCCGGCGTAGGCGCCTTGGATGCCGTTCCCAGAGGAGTCGGCGGCGGTGCCCGAGCGGTCGTCGAGCCGGTAATAAAGTGCCGGACCGTCCGCGATGACCGTCGAGGCATAGGTGGATGCGGCTCCGGTTGGTGTCACCAAGTTGGATGTCCCGGCCGCACCGCTGCCCTGCGAGTTCGCGGCCTTGACCTGGACGGTGTAGGTCGTGCCACCCTGCAGGCCGGAGATCGTGACGCTGGTACTCGCCCCGCCGAGCGCGATCGAATTCCTGGGGCTCGTGCCGGCGTAGGCGGTCACGAGGTAGCCGCTGATGTTGCCGCCCGGTGCCGTCCAGTTCACCGTCGCCTGATTCGAGCCAGCGGTCGCGCTGACGTTGGTCGGCGCTGCGGGTGGCCCGCCCGCGGCCTGCATGTGATTGCTCACCTGGGCCGCCGTGAGCGCCGTCGGGTAGACCGCGGCTTCATCGAGGGTCGCGTTCGCCGGGTACAGCGAACCGCCGCTGCCGGAACCGGACGCGCCGATGCCGACGCCGGACGGCACGTTGTTCATCGCGCCACCGCCATCACTCGCGCTGGCCACCAGCGCGCCGTTGACATAGAAGGCAAGCTGCCCGCCCGCGGTCCGCGTGCCCACGAGGTGATACCACTGGCCGGCGGTCGGCGCGTTGCCCTGACACGCGCAGGTGAAGCCGCTGCCGATGAAGCTGTAGAAGCCCAGGCCGCAGCCGGCGCAGCCCGGGACGTAACCGAGCATGTAGGCGGTGCCGGTGGCCGTCCCCCCGTCGCCTTTGTTGATCAGGTCCTGCGTCCCGCTCGGCGTGGCCATCCACTTGACCCAGATCTCGACGCTCACGGCTCCGGTTTGACTGAGGGAGCTCGAGTTTGCGGCCCGGACGTTTCCGCTATTACCATCGAGTAAGACGGCGCCATCCGGGTCGCCGCCGAGACCGCCGGAAACGTTCTGCGTGATGCCGCCGGCGTAGGCGCCGGCATTGCCGCTGTTGGAGGAGTCGGCCGCGACGTTACCGGACGGATCGCTGAGCCGGTAGTAGAGAACCGGCCCGTCACCGAGGACGGTCGAGGCGTACGTCGAGGCGCTGCCCGTGGGCATCACTGTATTCGAGATCCCGGCCGGGCCCGTACCGATCGCGTTCCTGGCCCGCACCTGGATGGTGTAGGTGGTGCCACCCTGGAGGCCATAGATGGTCGCGCTGCTGCCGGCGCGGTCCAACGCCACGGAGTTCTTTGCCGATGAACCGGCGTAGGCGGTCGCCAGGTAGCCGGTGATGTTGCCAGCCGGCGCCGCCCACGACACCATTGCCTGGTTGACTCCCGCCGTCGCCGTCACGTTCGTCGGCGCGCCCGGCGGATTGGCATTTCCGCTGGCCTGGAAGTGCGCGCTGACCTGGGCCGCCGTTAGGGCGGCCGGATAGATGGCCGCCTCATCGATCGAGCCGTTGAGGGTGGCCGTCCCGGCGCCGGACGCTCCCACTCCGATCCCTGACGGGACACTGTTGAGGGCGCCGCCCCCGTCATTGTTGGTCGCGACCAGCGAGCCGTTGACGTAGAAATTGATCTGTCCATTCGTCGCCCGGGTGCCCACGAGGTGCAGCCATTGGCCCGCGGGCGGCGCGTTGGCCTGGCAGGCACAGATGAAGGTGTTGCCTTTGAACGTGTAGAAGCCCAGTCCGCACCCAGTGCAGCCGGTCACGTAGGCGAGATGGAAGGCGGTGCCGGCGGCGGTCGCGCCGTCCCCTTTGTTGATGATGTTCTGCGAGGTCGTTGCCACGGCGGACCAGTCGACCCAGGCTTCAACCGACACCGCGCCGGTAAGGTTGAGCGTTGGGGAATTGGGCCCTCGCCCATTGCCCGTCGAGCCGTCGAGAGACACGGCAGCGTTACCGTCGCCGACGATCGCCCCGGGTTGGTTCAAGCTGAATCCGCCGGAGTAGGTCCCGTTGTTGGCGTTCGCCGTGGAATCGACCATCAGCGTGCCCGAGGTTTCACCCAGCCGCCAGTAGGCATTGGGTGCGTCGGCCATGACGGCCGCGGCGTAGGATGACGCGGCGGTTGTCACCAGCGTGCCCTGGACGTTATGCGCCAGCGAGCCACTGGCTCCGCTTACGGTGAACTGGCTGGTTGCGGCCGGCGTGCTCGCGGCGGTCGTGAGCGTGAGCGTCGCGGATGTTGTCGCCGGGTTCGGGGAAAACGCCGCGGTCGTGCCCGACGGAAGCCCGCTGCTGCTCAACGTCACTGTCCCGGAAAAGCCGCCCTGGGCCGCAATGGCGACGGTGTAGGTCGTGCTTCCCGGCGGTGTCAGCGCCCGACCGGTCGGCGAGATGCTCAGGCTGAAGTCCGGAGCCGAGGTTGCTTGCACCGCGAAGATACGCGTCGCCCACTGCGGATAGCCGAAGAACGTCGGGCCGCTGACCTGGTTGGCGCCCCAGACGATGCCGGCCGCACTCGGGTCCGGGGTCGCGCTCGAATAGTCCCCCCACCGGCACGGCGGTCCGTAGGGCGCTCGACAGCTCAGATCCGAGTCGGCGGCGGCGCTGGTTCCGATGAGCAGCTCGGACCCCATGGTGCTCAACGGATCGCCGTGCGTCCGGCTGACGGCACCGATCACCGGCGTCAGGCTGGAGCTGGCACGGTCATAGAAGAGGCCCGCGTCGTTGCCCAGCGTCGACGGGGAGATGGCGCCATTGAAGATGTAATCGGTTGCGCTCGAGAGTTCGCCTTGCTGGCGGACCCTGAGTTGGCTGGGGACGAGCTCGTACCAACGAACCACGGAGCGGCTCGTGGTCGACACGACGGTGTGCTGCGTCCAGATCGCTTCGGCATTACCGGCATCGGGATCTCTGTGGGCGACCGCCTGCGTCAGGCGCGCATCGAGTGAGTCGAGTGACGGCCCCGGCTGCGGGATCGCGGGCGGGATGTTGAAGCTCTGCACAGCCAGGTCGCCGTCCTGGACGAGCTGCGGACCGCTGCCGCCCTTGACCATGTGCCACACCATGACTTTGTTCTGCGGGCCAGCCGGGGCGTTCATCGGCGAGTGCGCGGCAACGATGTAGCCGGTGCTCGACGAATCGGCGGTGTTAGCCGGGACGGGCGTAAAAGCCGGGCTTCCGTCGGCATTGATCAGCAGGTGGGTGGCGTCACCGAAATGGCTCGACGTGCCGACCGCGCAGCTGGCGTCGCCAGTCGCCGGTTTGGGAAGCGCCCAGATCGTGGCGCTGACGAATGGGAATCCGGACTTGCTGTCGTCGTAGGCGTTGGTGCCGACCAGGATGTAGTTATCGTCGTGACCCAGCTTCGGGTAGTCCTGCAGCAGGTTGGCGGTGTAGAGCCCGAAGTGACACCAGCCGGCGGCGAGGTCGATCGGATCGGCCGTCTTCGACCAACCGAGCAAGAGATAGTTGTTGCCGGTGGCGAATGCCACGGCGGCGTAGAGCCAGCGATTGCCCTGCGCGTCCCACTGCATCTGCGGGTCGCTCGTGTTCAACCCGGTGGGTGTGCCGGTGAACGTGCCGAGGTCCATGTCGCTAATTCGGTTCAGACTGCGGTCATAGACGCGCACGAGGTTGTTGACGGTCTCGACGTAGTTGCTGGGTCCGATCGATCCGGTGGTGTCCGGCGGGGTGCAGCACGCACCCTCATCCGCGGCGGAGATCCCACTCTGGTTAGTGTTGTTGAAGAGGCCGGTGGCCAGCGTGGTCGTTGCAACGTGCGGCCCGGAGGTCGACTGCTTCTTGTACGCCTTTTGCTTCGCAGCCGCGAGCGCAACGGGATCGAGCGTACGAAGTGGGTAGACGACGCGACCCTGGGGCTTTTGCGGCGTCGACGGTTTCAAGAGCATCGGGCGCGCGCTTTCGGCAGGTGCGATCGCATTGATGACGGGCGCCGCCTGGACTCGGCCCTGCGGTCGCGGCGAGGCTGAGGCGTAAACCGGGCTCAGCGGCGGGCCCACGACGCAGACGACGGTCATGCCGATCATCAGCGCAAAGCGGGTGGTGCCGGCAGTGAATCGATTCTTCATGGCATGTCCTCCCTCTGAAGCCAGGCACGCCTGAAGAAGCCGATGTGATGCCGTCGCTGATAGCGATGTGCCCCCACGCCTTCCCCCCGAGTGCGCCGCTTGTACGCACGGGCGCCCCGTCCTCTGGAGCGAACTATAGGAGGAAGCGTTGCGCTGTCAATAGCAAGGCTAAAAACTGCCACCAATGTGACATCGAGTGTTCGAAGCGCTTCGCGTAGTGGTAAGGAACGGGCTCGGCGCCTCCGACCGCTGTCCAGCCAGACGCGCGAATCCGGCCGCAAGGACCCGCAGGATGGGGCGTTGCGCCGGAGATGGCTGTCAACCGGCTTGCCCAGGAGTGGCGGGAACCGGCGCCTTCCCCGGTCGAGGTGTCGATCGTCATGCCCTGTCTGAATGAGGCGGCGACGCTGGCCAGCTGCATTCGCAAGGCGCAGACCGCCATCGCAAAGGACGGCCTCGCCGCCGAAATCATCGTGGCGGACAACGGCAGCACGGACGCCTCGCCGACGATCGCCAGGGCGCTCGGCGCCCGGCTGGTTGTCGCCGAGCAACGGGGCTATGGCGCGGCGCTGCAAGCCGGTATTGCCGCCGCGCGCGGCCAGTACGTCATCATCGGCGACGCCGACGACAGCTACGACTTCTCGGCGATCGGTCCGTTTGTCGCCATGCTGCGTCAGGGCAGCGACCTCGTGATGGGTAACCGATTCCGCGGTGGCATCGACAAGGGCGCGATGCGTTGGAGCCACCGATTCATCGGCAACCCGGTCCTAACCGCGATCGGCCGCTTCTTGTTCGGCATCCGGATTGGCGACTTCCATTGCGGGTTGCGTGCCTTCCGCAAAGACGCCTACGAGCTTATGGGGCTGCGCACCACTGGGATGGAGTTCGCGAGCGAGATGGTGATCAAAGCCGGGCTGAAGCGCATGCGCATGGACGAGGTGCCAATTGTCCTCCACAAAGACGGCCGCAACCGGCCACCGCACCTTCGGACCTGGCGCGATGGGTGGCGGCATCTGCGGTTCATGCTGCTCTTCAGCCCGCGATGGTTGTTCGTGATCCCCGGCGCGGCGTTGTTCGTGGCGGGCGTCCTGGCGTCGGCCTTGCTGATAAGCGGGCCGCAACAAGTGGGACCGCTGGCCCTGGACATCGATACCCTGCTTGTCGCTGCCGTCTGCTGTTTGCTCGGGTACCAGGTTCTCGTGTTTGGCGTGTTTACCAAGGTGTTCGCGATCCGGCAAGGGTTTCATCCACCACATGCGGCGCTGAGCTGGTTATTTCGCTACATCACGCTTGAGGTGGGCCTGCTCTGCGGCGTCCTCCTCACGCTGGCGGGCGTCGCCGGCGTGGTGCTCGCGTTTCTCAACTGGAAGTCGGTCGGATTCGGTGCGCTCGATCCGCGCGTCACGATGCGCGAGTTGATCCCCGCAGTCGTCATGATGGCGCTGGGCGTGCAAACGGTGTTCGCCAGCTTCTTTCTGAGCATCCTGGACATCGACGCCCGGCGATAGGCCGCCCGAGAACCAACCTTTTGTACTGCCCGCGGCCACTTCGGGCACCGCCGGATTGGCGTCGCAGAGTCGTTACACGTCCGGCGAGTGGAACCAGACAACGACCTCATCTCGGTGATCCTCCCGGTCCGTAACCAGGCGGACCACATCAGGCGAATCGTCGACTCCTACAGGCAGGCCCTAGGGCGACTGACAAACCCAGTTGAGCTCATCCTCGTGGTCAACGACAGCAAGGACGGCTCTCTCGCCACCTGCACTCGGATCGCCGGCGAGTTCCCAATGGTTGTGGTCAGCTCCATCGACGAGCCAGGTTGGGGCCGCGCGGTCCGAGCTGGTCTCGAGATCGCCCGAGGCAGCCTGCTTTGCTACACGAACTCGGCGCGGACCAGCGCTGAGGACCTGGTGCTGATGCTGCTCTACGCGGTGGTCAATCCCAATGTGGTGATCAAGGCAAACCGGAAAATTCGCGACAACCTGACGCGCCGTCTGGGTTCGTTGATCTACAACCTGGAATGCCGCGCCCTGTTCGACCTGCCCAACTGGGACGTCAACGGAACTCCCAAGGTGTTTCCTCGCCGGTTCGACGGGCTGCTCGCGCTCGCACGCGACGACGACCTCATCGATGCGGAGTTCAGCATCATCTGCCGCCGTCGGCAGTACCCCATGCTCGAGGTTCCGATCCTGTCAACCCGCCGGCACGGGGGCCGATCGACGACAAATTTCCGTTCCGCTCTGAAAATGTACTGGGGCGCTTTCCGCCTCTGGGAGTCGACCCGCTCGCCTCTCCACGCCGGGGCTGGCTGATGTCCAAATTGAGTCGCGCGTGAAATTGCCCACGCGAGGTGAGCTTGGTGTGCAGTGGGCGAAGGCTCAGACCGAATGGCGCGATCCCGCGCAGGTCGCGAGCCAGTGGCGAGAGGCCCTCGAGACCCCACCGAGCTTGCTTGCCTTCCGCACCCGGGGAGATTGGTGGCCAACGCTGGCATCGCTGCGGATCACACTTCTCGTGACGCGGGAATACGAGCACCTGATTACGGCGCTGTCCGTGGACCCGCTCGGCCGCGACCCCGAGGTCTCGTTCCTCCGGATGCCACATCCATCGGGGATTGCGGTGGACAGAGCGCGGGGCGTGGTCCATGTGGCCAGCACGAGAAATCCGAACCAGGTCTACGATCTGGCCCCGGCGACCGGTCTTCTCCCGCGTCATGAGCTGGGTCGCATCGACCGGGATTTGGTTGACACGCGGCCGCTCATCCCGGTTCGATCACGATTCTTCCCGGGTTGCCTGTACATGCACGACCTGGCATTTGTCGGCGAAACGTTGTATGCGAACGCCGTAGGGCAGAATGCCGTGATCCGACTGCGTGGCGATGGTCGATACAAACCCGCCTGGTGGCCGCGATGCATCGAGAAGGTGGGCCGTCCGGCGTTCGACAAAAACTACATCCAGCTCAACTCGATCGCAGCCGGCCCGAACCTGGCCGGCTCCTATTTTTCCGCCTCGTCGGATCGGTTATCGACACGCCGACCAGGCCACCAAAATTTTCCGGTCGACAAGCGGGGCGTCATCTTTTCCGGGCGTACGAGGGAGGTCATCGCCAGAGGGTTGACTCGCCCGCACTCAGCCCGCCTCTATCGCAAGCAGCTCTGGATCGACAACAGTGGTTACGGAGAGGTCGGCGTGGTTTCGGACGGCGAGCTGACGGTGGTAAGCCGCCTCTCGGGTTGGACGAGAGGCCTCGCATTCCATCGCGGGGTCGCGTTCGTCGGGACATCGCGGGTGATTCCGCGGTTTAGCCAGTACGCGCCCGGCTTAGACGTGGAGAAGACCGAATGTGGCGTCCATGCCATCGATGTCGAATCGGGGCGAATCCTCGGAAGCGTGATCTGGCCCTCTGGGAATCAAATCTTTGCGATCGATTGGGTTCCCTCCTCGTTGACCAAGGGCTTGCCGTTCACGACCAATCGGAGACGATCGAGTGGTCGAGAAAGGCAGCTCTTTTACGCGTTCGCTACGGAATCAACGAAGGCACCGCGGGCCGCATGAGCCAGGACTTCCGGCTGCTGATGATCGGAGCCATGTACGAGAACGGTGGCAACACCACCCACCGATTCCTGGACGGCCACCCGCAACTGTACGTCTATCCATTCGAGTCGCAGCTCGGCACCAGATTCGTTGCCGATCATCTCAGCTCGATGTTTCCGCTGAAGTATCGTTGGCCCGCATTCCGGCTGGACGCGACCCCTCACGAGGATTACGCGGCGATCATCGACGAAGAAGGCAAGGTGCGCGCGCGCACGCCGCGAGTCAGCAAGTTCCGTCACGTCCCGTTCGAATTTTCTGACGACGACCGTGCCGCCCTTTATGAGCGGTATGTTGGCGACACCGGTCGCTCGCGCCCGAACAACGTTGCCGCCTTCTTTCGGGCGACCTTCGACGCCTGGAAAGACTACCAGCGGTCGGGTCGCGAAGTCATGTACGTCGGCTATAGCCCGATCGTGACCGTCGATGCGGACAAGATCCTCGAGGACTTCCCGGGCGCTCACGTGCTCCACGTGGTGCGGAACCCCTGGTCGGCGTATGCAGACACGAAAAAGCGTCCCGTCCCGATTCCCCTTCGCCATTACATGCTCGGCTGGACCCTCAACCAGTACCATGCGCTCTTCTTCCAAAAGAAGTTCCCGGGCCGAATGCACATCATCCGCGCGGAGGATGTGATGGAGGACTCGTACAAGACCCTGGCTGCCCTTTGCGCCAGGCTCGGGCTTCAACCGTCCGATTCGCTGAAGGCACCCAGCTGGAACGGTCGGCGATTGGCGGAGGTTTACCCATGGGGCACGATTCGAACTCCAACGCTCGAGGCAAACCGGGCTACCGCCCGCGAGCTCTCTGCCCAGGAGACTGACGAAATCGGCAGCTATGCCTGGAAATATTGCGATGAGTTTGGCTACCGTCCCATCGCCTGAAGCGCACCGAAGATGACGAAACGGGCAAGCGTGACTGGCGCCAGCGGCTTTGTCGGCGCCAATCTCGTTCGCCGCCTGCTCGAGGCCGGCCACGACGTCCACGTGCTGCTGCGGCCCGGCTATCAGCCGTGGCGGTTGCAGGAGATCCTTCCGCAACTTCGCGTCGATGTCGTTGATTTAGGAAATACGGAGAAGGTTCGCGCCGCGATCGCCGGCGCCCGGCCGGACTGGATCTTCCACCTCGCGGCGTACGGCGCCTACGCCGATCAGACCGATGTCGACCAAATGGTGGCGACCAACATCAGCGCCACCATCAACCTGGTTCGCGCCTGCGTCGCGGTTGGCTTCGAGGCTTTTGTCAATATCGGATCGTCGTCCGAGTACGGCTTCAAAGAGCACGCTCCATCCGAGGACGAGGTGCTGGAGCCCAACAGCGACTACGCCGTGACCAAGGCGTCGGCCACGTTGTACTGCCGTTCGACGGCCATTCGTCTCCGAATGCCGATCACGACCCTGCGGCTGTACTCGGTTTACGGCCCCTTTGAGGAACCGAAGCGGCTGATCCCGACACTTCTGGTCAGGGGCCTCGACGGTCGCTGGCCGCCCCTTGTTGATTCGGCAGTCGCGCGTGACTTCGTGTTCACCGATGACGTGACCGACGCGTGCCTTGCGGCGGCCACGCGGCCCGGGTCTTCGCCAGGCGCGATTTACAACATTGGCACTGGCCGCCAGACGACGTTGGGCGAGGTCGTCGGCGTGGTGAAAGACCTGCTCGCGATCGGCCTCGAACCGAGCTGGGGGTCGATGCCCCGGCGGGTCTGGGATACGACCAGTTGGGTCGCCGACAACCGCAGGGCCGTCGCCGCGCTTGACTGGCGGCCGGATCGGACCCTGCGGGCAGGCGTTAGGGCAACCCTCGATTGGCTCCAGCAGAATCCCGACCGACTTCGACTCTACCGAGAACGCCTGGCGGGCTGAGAACCTCAGGCCGCCTGGTCGACCTTTCCCCGACGGGTGATCAGCTGCCGGGCGGTGGCCGCCAGGCTTTCACGATCCAGCCCATGCCGGCGATTCATGTAGGCCTGACCTCCGGTGAGGCCGCTCGGCGTTTGGCGCACGCCGCAACGAGTGAGTTGGGACCTGAGCCCGTGCTCGGCGATGATCTCTGCGATCCAGGAGCCCAAACCGCCGTTCAGATAGTGGGCCTCCGCCGTCAGGACAAATCGAAAACGCCGCAAGATCGCAACTACGTCGGCCATCGGATCGGGGTTGAAGCTTGACACGATGACAATCGTGGATTCGATTCCCTCGGTCGCCAGCAGGTCCGCGGCCTGTACCACCTCGCCGGCCAGGCTGCCGATGGTGATGAGGAGGAGGTCGTCGCCTTCCCGAACCGTAAGAGACCGGCCCAGCTCGAATCGGCCGTCTACCCCGGGAACGACGGTCTTGTCGTCTTTTCCGAGCCGGTAATACACCGGACCGGGAAGGTCCCAGGTTTGCAGAAACGCGGTGCGTGCTTGCTGATGATCTGCCGGGACGACGACCGTCAGCCCGGGCTGGGTCCGCATGATGCCGACATCCTCCAGGCCGTAGTGGGTCAGCCCGGCCGGCCCGTACTCAAAGCCGCCGCCGACTCCGACGATTCGCACCGGCAAGCGGTGCAGAATCGGACCGTTGCGAATGAACTCGAGTCCCCGTAAGGATGCGAACGTCCCGATCGAGTAGAGGAAGGGTACGAAGCCGCTCTCGGCCAGGCCGGTCGCGACGCCGATCATGTTCTGCTCGGCGACCCCCATGTTGAAGAACCGTTGGGGGTGCGCCTCGGCGAAGGGTTCGAGGGCCATGAAGCCCAGATCCCCGGTTAGCAGCACCGGACGCGGATCGGCCCGTGCGATCTCGGCCAGCGTTTTGGCGAACGCGATCCTCACCTTGTCGCGCCGACCTCGTTCATCGCTTGACGATATTCGTCCTCAGACATCGGCCAGTAGTGCCACTTGATCTTTCGCTCCATGTAAGACACGCCCTTGCCGAAGGTGGTATGGGCAATCAGGACATGTGGCGGTCCGTTGCTGGTATCAAGCTGCGCAATCCGGCCGGAGATCAGGTCGACGTCATGGCCATCGACCTCATGAACATCCCAACCGAAGGCCTTCCAGCGCGCCCCCATGGGCGTCATCGAGAGGACCTCGTCCGTGTAGCCAAGTGCCTGCTGGCCATTGAGGTCGACGATGGCAACCAGGTTGGAAAGGCGATGGTGCGCCGCGGACATGACCGCCTCCCACAGCGAACCCTCGTTGCATTCGGCATCACTCAGTAGGGCGAACACCCTTCGTGGTGACTGTTGGAGCCTTGCTGCCAATGCCGCGCCGGCCGCGATGGATAGCCCATGCCCCAATGACCCCGTCGAGAAATCGACGCCGTGAAGCTCGCGATCCGGATGGACGCCAAGCAGGCTTCCGTCGGCGCAATAGCCGTCGAGCGTGTCTTGGGTGATCCATCCACGGAGATAGAGGGCGGCGTAGAGGGCCAGCGCGGCGTGGCCCTTCGAGAGCACGAAACGATCGCGTTGGGGATCGGAGGGCTCGAGGTCGACGAGGACCTGTCCGTAGAGGGCGGCGATGATGTCGGCGATTGAGAGGGCGGACCCGATGTGACCTACGTTGGCTCGTCTTGACTGCTCGAGGACGATCCGGCGGATCTCGGCGGCCGTTACCATGTCGTCTTCCTAGTAACGCCCGTGGGCGGCCAGCCTTTCACGCGGCCTTTCCAGACCGGGGCCGCTTATTCGGCACAAAAAAAGGCGCCCCGCAGGGCGCCCTTTGCGAAGATCGAGTTCCGGCTAGGCGGCGCGGACGTGATTCGCCCGGGGACCCTTCTGGCTCTGCTCGATGTCGAAGCTCACGGTCTCGCCACCGCGCAGGCTGTCGAAGTTGAGCGAGGTGTCGACGCCACTCTGATGGAAGAAGTACTCCTTCCCATCGTCGGCGGCGATGAACCCAAATCCGCGGTCGGAAACGATTTTCTTTACGGTGCCTTTTGGCATTCCCGTTCTCCTCCTCTCGAACACCGAATGGAACGCATCGGCCCTGTTCGAGAGAGAAGAATGCCGGCCGCACGCGAGGTCGCTCGAAGGCCGAGCTACCGGGCCGTACTTTATCACACCGGTCAGGTACGGCGCATCGGTGACCACGCCACCCAGCGTCACGAGGCGTTAGCGGCGATCGGCGACCAGCTTGAGCCCGAGGCCGACCAGGGCCAGGCCGGTGGTGGCCTCGACCGCCCGGCGAACGCGGTCCCGGCGCAGAAAATCGCCGATCCGCGCCACGACGACGGCATAGAGCGTCAGCCAGCTCACCGTGATCGCGCAGAAGATCAGTCCCAGTAGCAGCAGACGCGTAAATGACGCCTGGCCTCGATCGATGAACTGGGGAAGTAGGCTCAGGAAGAAGACGACGATTTTGGGATTGCTGAGGTTACTGAACAGTCCCTGCCGGTAGGCGACGGTTCGCTGAAGGCGAGCGGCCTTTCGAGCCGCGGCCAGCTCTGGAAGATCACCCTTTGTGAACAACGCCGACCGCAGCGCCTGGACTCCGAGAAACACGAGGTAGGCGGCGCCGGCAAGCCGGACGGCGAGGAAGAGCGGCTGCGAGGCAACCAGCAGCGCGGCGAGACCGGCACTGCTGGCGACCGTCCAGGTCGCGAGCCCGGTCACAACGCCGAACGCCGTGGCGATGCCGCCGCCACGTCCTCCGACCAGCGTATTGCGGATAGTGAGTGCCGTATCCGGACCAGGCGAGACGATGACGAACAGCGAGACGCCCAGGAATGCCGCAAAGTTGACGCCCACGATGGCGGAAGAATAGACGATATAGAAATCGCCCCCGGATCCGATCGGCGCTCGGCGACTCTCTGGGCCGAGTCGGACCAGGGGAAGCGGTATCGACCAAGTAACGGCTTTGGCAAAGCTCGAATATCACCTTGACGTGATATAACTTAAATGCGATACTAACCCTGTGGCCTGGGAGGCCGAATATACGGATGAGTTTGAGGCATGGTGGGATACCCTGACACCGGAACAGCAGGAGAAGGTCACCGCAGCTGTCGAGGTCCTCGAGCAATCCGGGCCAACCCTAGGCAGGCCGATCGTAGATCGCATCGCCAGTTCTCAGTACCAGAACATGAAGGAGTTGCGAGTCAGTGAGGATGGCGATCTGCGCGTATTGTTCGCCTTTGGGCCTCGTCGCCAGCCGATCCTGTTGATCGGTGGCGATAAGGAGGGTAGGTGAAACGATTGGTATCGGGAGCACGTCCCAGTAGCGGATCGACTCTACGCGAGGTATCTCGAGGAACTACGGAAGGAGGTTGATCGTTCGAAGTGAAGAAGTTTTCGGAGCTGAGTCGGAAGGTTAATAGCGACCCGGCCCGTCGTGCCCGCGTCGAAGAACACAAGGCTCGACTGCTGCAAGTAGTAACACTTGCCGAACTGCGAAAGGCGCGCGCGCTTACCCAAGTCCAGTTGGCAAAGACGCTCGATACGACGCAATCGGGCGTTTCTCGGATCGAGCATCAGACCGATGTCTACCTTTCGACTCTAAGGTCATTCATAGAAGCAATGGGTGGCCACCTGGAGCTTTCCGCGATCTTTCCTGATGGAACAGTTCTGATCTCAACATTCGAGGACACGGTCTCCCAGCAAGAAGGGGACCGATCTCACGGCGACCTAGCGTCGGATGTCGTGGGTGATCTCCCTGTGGCGAGGTAACGGCACGGACGCTTGCTAGGCGAACTGATCTGCTCACGTGAGAATTAGCTCAGGCCAACTTATTGCCGGCCTTCCGGCAATCACGGTGCGGAAATTATTGCGCCGTGTTGCACCACTAGCCGGCGTATCAGCGCCTGTCATTGCCGACTGGCTCGGAGAGACAGGCCCAGCAAAAGTGGATGCGATCATCGGCAAACTCGTCCAAGACGGATACCTGGAAAGGACAAACGGACGGGGTACGGGGATCTGGAGGGGCGATCGGCCATGGTGGCGAAACACCATCCGGGGTAACGCGCTCAGCCTTGCCTCGGCAGCGCGGCCTTTCACACGAGCTGTCGCAGACAGACACATCGCTGCGCTGGTTGAACGCGCACGAGCCATCAACAAGAGCCAGGAATACCTCTTTTGGGTTGAGTCGGTGGCCGTTTTCGGCAGTTACTTGGACTCGTCGGTCGAACGATTGGGCGACGTGGACGTGGCCGTGCAATTGAGCCCACGTTCAGGGGGTCAGGAGTTCCAGGAACGATGCCGCGAGCGCTCGGCAATGAGTGGTCGAAACTTCTCCACTTACCTCGATTCGCTCGTTTGGCCACAAACCGAGGTGCTCATGCGCCTCAAGAACCGGTCACACGTCATCAGCTTGCACGACGCCAAGCAGGACGATGTAGTAAGGACCGCTGTCCGTAAGGCGATCTACCAACGTTAGTCGGCTAAGGGAGTTGGTATAGGAAGATGCCCATGACGATTCAACTTGAGCGGTACACGATCACGTTGCTGGTGCTGCGGGCGGATGCACCAAAGCTGGACGATAGGGCCGCCGCGGCACTGCAGGACGGGCACATGACCCACCTCGCCGCCCTGCACGAGGCCGGTCGAGTGCTCGCCGGAGGTCCATTGATCGACGACCAGTTTCGCGGTCTCAATATCATGCGGGCCACACCGGAGGAGGCACGGGCCCTGGTTGAAGAAGATCCCGCTGTTCGGATCGGGCGACTTTCGGTCAAGACCATCCCGTGGATGGTCCCGGCGGGCGCCATGCGCTTCTTGCCTACGCATTTCCCGCGTTCAGTCTCGGAGGTGGAAGGGGCGTAAAAAGAACCCCGCGCACGTCGCGCGGGGCTTTTGCGGTTGGTCTTTGACACGCGGCCTTTCCACAATGGGGCCGCTTATTCGACCTTAGGCCGCCAACTGAACGTTGGTGGCGCGAGGACCCTTGGGGCTCGGCTCAGTAATGAAACTGACCTTGGCGCCGGTATCCAGCCGATCGAAATCGATCGTGCCGCTGCGGTGGAAGAAGTAGTCGTTGCCGTCTTCGGCGGTGATAAACCCGAATCCGCGCTCGGCGACGAGCTTCTTGATGGTTCCAGACAT